>QWCE01006452.1_pt1 | contig 9989 bp, 5 predicted proteins | sample 1972531 | NCBI WGS metagenome assembly QWCE01 (sample SAMN09866716, study PRJNA288562) | Human gut metagenome isolate term4_stool, whole genome shotgun sequencing... | reverse complement strand
TTCCGGATCCGGATCTTTTAATCCGCACGAGTGGGGAACTCAGGTTGTCCAATTTCTTACTCTGGCAGCTCGCATACAGTGAATTTTACTTTACCGATGTGCCGTGGCCGGATTTTCACAAAGAGGAATTAGAGCGTGCCATTGAAGCGTATAATAAAAGAGACAGAAGATTTGGCGGTTTGACGGACAATAAGTAGGCTGGACTGCCGGATGGAGGAGATATGTTTAAGACGAGATTATTGAGCGGAATCGTTCTTGTGATTGCCGCATTGGTATTGATTATTACCGGCGGGGATGTGCTGCTGGTGTCCACGTTGCTGATTTCCTGGATCGGGATGTTTGAATTATACCGGATTTTTCATATTGAGAAGTCTGCACCGGGCATTGTCGGGTATGCGGCTGCGGCGGTCTACTATGCGAATCTGCGCTTCGGCTTTCTGCCGGATCTGATGATGCTGGTTTTAGGGCTTCTGATCGTATTGATGTTCGTGTATGTGTTCACTTACCCGAAGTATCAGACGGAGCAGCTGCTCGCCGCATTTTTCGGCGTGTTCTATGTGGCAGTGATGTTGTCCTACGTGTACCAGACCAGAATGCTTAGCGCCGGAACCTACATTGTGTGGCTTATTTTTCTGTGTTCCTGGGGATGCGACACCTGCGCGTACTGTGTCGGCATGCTGATCGGGAAGCATAAGATGACGCCGAAGCTGAGTCCGAAAAAGTCTGTGGAGGGCGCCGTGGGAGGTGTGATCGGAGCTGCGCTTCTCACCGTGATTTACGGCATGGTATTTCGCGGGGCGATGGGAAGTGAGATGTCACATGTCTGGATTATGGCAGCCATCAGTGCGGCGGGCGCACTGGTATCCATGGTGGGAGATCTGACAGCTTCCGCCATCAAGCGCAATTACGGCATCAAGGATTATGGAAAACTCATTCCGGGACACGGCGGTATCCTGGATCGTTTCGACAGCGTCATTTTTACGGCGCCGCTCATCTATTCCCTTGCCGCTAATTTGATTGTATTGTAATTTTGGGAGAGACCTATGATGAAGATAGCTATTTTGGGATCGACAGGCTCCATTGGGACACAGACGTTAGATATTGTGCGGGAGCAGGGCGACATACAGGTGACGGCGATTGCGGCCGGAAGCAACATCAAAAAGCTGGAAGAGCAGATGAGAGAGTTTCATCCGCTGCTGGTATGCGTTTTTCAGGAGGACGCCGCCAAAGAACTGCGCGATCGCACGAAGGATCTGAATATCCGCGTGGTGTCCGGCATGGATGGACTTCTGGAGGTGGCGGTACAGCCGGAGAGCGAGATCCTTGTGACGGCGATTGTCGGGATGCTCGGCATAAGACCGACGATTGCAGCCATTGAAGCGGGGAAAAAGATTGCACTTGCGAACAAGGAGACGCTTGTGACGGCAGGCCATATTATTATGCCGCTGGCAAAAAAATGCGGCGTGCCGATTCTGCCGGTCGACAGCGAGCACAGCGCTATTTTCCAGTCGCTGCAGGGAGAAAACGGGAACCGCATTGCGAAGATTCTTCTCACGGCGTCCGGCGGACCGTTCCGCGGGAAAAAGCCGGAAGATCTGGCACACATTCAGGTGGAGGATGCGCTGCGTCATCCGAACTGGACAATGGGACGCAAGATCACGATCGATTCGTCAACGCTTGTCAATAAAGGCCTGGAAGTTATGGAGGCAAAGTGGCTGTTTGATGTGGAACTGGAGCAGATTGAGGTGGTTGTCCATCCGCAGAGTGTGATTCATTCTGCGGTGCAGTATGAGGACGGCGCAGTCATTGCGCAACTCGGCACACCGGATATGCGTCTGCCGATCCAGTATGCGCTCTATTATCCGAAGCGCAGACCGCTCTCGGGCGACAGACTGGATCTGTTTGCATTGGGACAGTTGACGTTTGAGAGACCGGACACGGAGACGTTCCGCGGTCTTGCGTTAGCCTATCAGGCGATGCGCCGCGGCGGCAATATTCCGACGGCATTTAATGCGGCGAATGAAAAGGCGGTAGCGCTTTTCCTGGATCGAAAAATTGCCTATCAGCAGATCCCGGAGATGATTGAATCGTGTATGGAGGTAGCTGATTTTATTGCCAATCCGACGGTTGATGAGATCCTGGAGACGGAGGCAGCCGCATATGAACACATTGCAGGCAAATGGGGAAAGGTTTTTGCATGAAGATTATTATCGCAATTTTGATATTCAGTCTGATTATTATTTTTCATGAACTGGGGCATTTCCTTCTGGCGAAGGCAAACGGAATCCGGGTGAATGAATTCTGTCTCGGGCTGGGACCGAAAGTGTTTGGCATCACAAAGGGAGAGACGACATACTCCCTGCATCTGTTCCCGATCGGTGGAGCGTGCATGATGGAGGGAGAGGATACGGAGAGCGAGGACGGCAGGGCGTTCGGGAAAAAATCAGTCTGGGCGCGCATCAGTGTGGTGATTGCTGGGCCGGTATTCAATTTCCTGATGGCGTTTGTCTTTGCTTTTATTCTGTTATGCAATATCGGCTATGATCTGCCGGTGCTCGCCGGAGTGACGGAGGGATATCCGGCCGAGGAGGCGGGAATGCAGGCGGGAGATACAATCTTAAAGATTGATCACACCCGGATACATTTTTTCCGGGACATCAGCGCCTACACACAGTTTCATTCCGGGGACGCGGTCACAGTGACCTATGAGCGGGACGGAGAACGCTATCAGACGGTGCTCACGCCCAAATATAACGAAGAATACGGCTATTATATGTACGGCTTTCAGGGAAGCGCGCAAAAGACGAAAGGTTCTGTGCTTTCCAATTTAAAATACAGCGTATATGAGGTGGAATACTGGATCCGGGTGACGATTGACAGCCTGAAGTCTCTGGTGGGCGGAAAGGTAAGCGTCAATGACATGAGTGGTCCGGTCGGGATCGTCAATATGATCGGGGACAGCTATGAGCAGAGCGTGACGTACGGCTATTATATGGTATTTTTGCAGATGCTTTATATTACGATCTTCTTATCGGCGAACCTCGGTGTGATGAATCTGCTGCCGCTTCCAGCGCTGGACGGAGGCAGACTATTGTTTCTGATTGTCGAGGTGATCCGCGGAAAGCGCGTCGATCCCGACAAGGAAGGCATGGTGCATTTTATTGGCATGATGCTGTTGTTTGCACTCATGTTCTTTACATTTTTTAACGATATCCGCAAGCTGTTCGGATAGAAAGGCAAAAAGATGACAAAAGTAGTGAAAATTGGCGACCGGGTGATCGGCGGAGGCAATCCGATCCTGATCCAGTCCATGACAAATACAAAGACGGAGGACGTGGCTGCAACTGTGGCGCAGATTCAGGCGCTTACCGCTGCCGGATGTGATATTATCCGTTGCGCCGTGCCGACTATGGAGGCGGCGGAGGCATTGACCGAGATCAAAAAGCAGGTGAGCATTCCCGTTGTGGCAGATATTCATTTTGATTACTGCCTGGCGCTTGCCGCGATCGAGCACGGTGCGGATAAGATCCGCATCAATCCGGGAAATATCGGAAGTACAGAGCGTGTGCGCGCAGTGGTGGATGCCGCAAAAGAGCGCGGTATTCCGATCCGTGTCGGCGTCAACAGTGGATCTCTGGAAAAAGATCTTGTGGAAAAATATCACGGTGTGACGGCGGAGGGGATTGTCGAGAGCGCCCTCGATAAAGTACATCTGATCGAGGATATGGGGTATGACAATCTGGTCATCAGCATCAAATCCTCCGATGTGATGATGTGCGTGAAGGCGCACGAGCTGATTGCGACACAGACGGATCATCCGCTGCATGTCGGTATCACGGAGTCCGGCACTATCATCAGCGGCAATATCAAATCTTCGATCGGACTGGGACTCATTCTGCATCAGGGAATCGGTGATACAATCCGCGTATCGCTCACGGGAGACCCGTTGGAGGAGATCAAGTCCGCGAAGCTGATTCTGCGTACCTTAGGGCTGCGCAAAGGCGGTGTGGAGGTCGTGTCCTGTCCGACCTGCGGCAGAACCAGAATCGATCTGATCGGGCTTGCCAACCAGGTGGAAAATATGGTGGCAGACATCCCGTTAGACATCAAGGTGGCGGTTATGGGCTGCGTTGTCAACGGACCGGGTGAGGCAAAGGAAGCGGATATCGGTATTGCCGGAGGAATCGGAGAGGGACTCTTGATCAAGAACGGGGAAGTGTATAAAAAGGTGCCGGAGGGCGAACTGCTTGAGGCATTGCGCTATGAGCTGCTGCACTGGAATGAGCAGCAGAAGTAGAACAGACTGAGGAAGAAGTGAGAAAAGGGCATGGCAAAACGGTTTTTTGATGTATTTCCATCACTGCAGGTAGAAGGCGACATGAAAAATCTGCTGACGGAGACGGAAGTAACGAAGGTGGGCATGAATCATGAGCGCGATCATCTGCGCGTCTATTTAAGCAGCACGCGTCTGATTCACAAAAAAGATATCCGCCAGTTGGAATCTGCCATTGCACAACAGATTTTTAAGGGCAGGATGATGCAGGTCAAGGTCATTGAAAAGTATCATCTCTCGGAACAGTATACGCCGGAAAAGCTGCTTGATCTGTACCGCGACAGCATTTTAGAAGAACTGAAAGATTACAGCCTGATGGAATACAATCTTCTTCGGACGGCGAAGATGGAGTTTACGAGCGAAAGCCACATGCTGCTCACGCTGGAGAACACGATTATCGCACAGACACGTTCCCATGAGATCGTGGAGTTTTTAGAGAAGGTGATCTGTGAGCGCTGCGGACTCGATCTGGCGGTGGAGCTTGCCTATGAGGAGCCGAAGGAGAGCAAATATAAGAAAAACAGTGATCTGCAGATTCAGTTTGAGATTAAAAACATCATGAAAAAGGTACATATCCGCAATGACGACGGGGAGAGTGTGCCGGCGGTCGCAGAAGGCGGTGCCGAGGCGGTTTCCGATGGCACAACAACATCTGGTGGTACAGGCGGCAATGTCACCACAAATACCGTTTCTTCTGCAAAAAATGCTGCAAAACCTGCGGAACATGCAGGAAAAACTGCAGGAAATGGCGAAAAAGGGAAGAAGGAATTCAAGCGCAGATTCGAGGGCGGCGGCTTTAAAAAGTCGGACAATCCGGATGTGATCTACGGGCGTGATTTTGAGGATGAACCGATCGCGATCGAGAAGATTGTGGGAGAGATGGGAGAGGTGACGATCCGCTGCCAGGCCATGACGTTAGAGACCAGGGAGATCCGGAATGAGAAGACGATCGTGATTATGTCCGTGACGGATTTTACCGATTCGATTGTATTAAAAATCTTTACCAGAAACGATCAGCTGCAGGAACTGCTTGACGGGGGACTCGCAAAGGGAGCGTTTTTAAAGATCAAGGGTGTGACGACGATCGACAAGTTCGACAGTGAGCTTACGATCGGTTCTGTGGTCGGCATCAAAAAGATTGCGGATTTTACGTCCACACGTGCAGACACCAGCCCGGAGAAGCGCGTGGAGCTGCACTGCCATACGAAGATGAGCGATATGGATGGCGTCTCGGATGTCAAGGATATTGTAAAACGCGCCATGAAGTGGGGACACAAGGCGATCGCCATCACGGACCACGGCGATGTACAGGCTTTCCCTGACGCGAACCATGCGGTTCCGCCGGATTCGGATTTTAAGATCATCTACGGCGTGGAGGCGTATCTGGTGGATGATCTGAAGGATATTATCGTTGACTCAAAAGGACAGAGCTTAAATGACAGCTATGTCGTATTTGACCTGGAGACAACCGGACTTTCGCCGGATAAGAATAAGATCATTGAGATCGGTGCCGTCAAGGTGGTGGACGGAGCTATCACGGAGCGTTTTTCGACCTTCGTCAATCCGGAGGTGCCGATCCCGTATAATATTGAGCAGCTGACGTCCATCAAGGATGACATGGTGCTCGATGCGCCCAGGATTGAGGAGATCCTGCCCGAATTCATGAAGTTCTGCGAGGGAACCGTCATGGTGGCACACAATGCAGAGTTCGATACCGGATTCATCCGCAAGAACTGCGAGCGCATGGGACTGCCGTTTGATTTTACCATCGCAGATACCGTGGCGCTGGCGAGAATCCTGCTGCCGCAGTTAAACCGTTTCAAGCTGGATACCGTGGCAAAGGCGGTCGGTGTATCGCTGGATCACCATCACCGGGCGGTCGATGACGCGGCATGTACGGCGGAGATTTTTGTCAAGTTTATCGAGATGCTTCATGAACGCGGCATGGAGACGTTAGACGATGTGAACCAGATGGGCGCGACGTCGCCGGAACTTGTGAAAAAGTTAAAGAGCCATCACGCGATCATACTGGCGACAAACGATATCGGACGCATCAATCTCTACCGTCTGGTCTCCATGTCGCACCTGACTTATTTTCACAAGACACCGCGTGTGCCAAAGAGCGAATTTGTAAAGTACAGAGAGGGACTGCTGCTCGGATCTGCCTGTGAGGCAGGCGAACTCTACCGTGCGATTTTAGACGGCAGACCGGAGGAGGAGATCATCCGTCTCGTGAAGTTTTACGACTATCTGGAGATTCAGCCGATCGGCAACAACAGTTTCATGCTGCGGGATGAGAAGAGCGCCATCAACTCCGTCGAGGAACTACAGGATATTAACCGGCGGATTGTAAAGCTGGGCGAGACATTCAACAAGCTGGTGGTCGCCACCTGCGACGTGCATTTCCTCGATCCGGAGGATGAGGTATACCGCCGTATTATCATGGCGGGCAAGGGATTTAAGGATGCCGATGATCAGGCGCCGCTGTTCCTTCGGACAACGGAGGAGATGTTAAAGGAGTTCGAGTATCTCGGAAGCACCAAGGCGGAGGAGGTTGTCATCACGAATCCGGGCAAGATTGCCGATATGTGTGAGAAGATCGCACCGGTGCGCCCGGACAAGTGTCCGCCGGTCATTGAGAATTCTGATCAGATGCTGCGTGACATCTGTTATACCAAAGCGCACAGCATGTACGGCGAGGAACTGCCGTCCATCGTGAAGGAGCGGCTGGATCGTGAGCTTAATTCCATCATTTCCAACGGCTATGCCGTAATGTATATCATTGCACAGAAACTGGTGTGGAAGTCCAATGAGGACGGTTATCTGGTAGGTTCCCGTGGATCGGTCGGATCTTCGTTCGCGGCGACCATGTCCGGTATCACGGAGGTCAATCCGCTGCAGGCACATTACCGCTGTGCCTACTGCAAGTACAGCGATTTTGATTCGCCGGAGGTCAAGGCGTTCTCCGGGCGGAGCGGATGTGATATGCCGGATAAGATCTGTCCGGTCTGCGGCAAGAAGCTGGTAAAAGACGGGTTTGATATTCCGTTTGAGACGTTCCTGGGATTCAAGGGAAACAAAGAGCCGGATATCGACCTGAACTTTTCCGGTGAGTATCAGAGTAAGGCGCATGCCTACTGTGAGGTTATTTTCGGATACGGTCAGACATTCCGTGCCGGAACGATTGGTACGCTGGCGGACAAGACGGCGTTCGGATATATCAAGAATTACTACGAGGAGCGCGGCGTCCACAAGCGGAACTGTGAGATTGACCGTATTGTACAGGGATGCGTCGGCGTCCGCAGGACGACGGGACAGCACCCGGGCGGAATCGTCGTGCTTCCGGTGGGGGAGGAGATCAACACGTTTACGCCGGTACAACATCCGGCGAACGATATGACGACGGCGACGGTCACGACGCATTTTGATTATCACTCCATCGACCATAACCTGTTAAAACTCGATATTCTCGGACACGATGATCCGACGATGATTCGTATGCTGCAGGATCTGACGGGAATTGACCCGACGACGATCCCGCTCGACGATGAGTCGGTCATGTCCTTGTTTAAGAATACATCGGCACTTGGTGTGACGCCGGATGACATTCATGGAATTCCGCTCGGATGTCTCGGTATTCCGGAGTTTGGAACCGATTTCGCCATGCAGATGGTTATCGACGCTAAGCCGCAGGAGTTCTCGGATCTGATCCGTATCTCTGGTCTGTCCCACGGTACGGACGTATGGCTCGGCAACGCGCAGACACTCATCGAGCAGGGACTGGCAACGATTTCCACCGCGATCTGTACCCGTGACGATATCATGATCTACCTGATCCAGAAGGGACTTGACAGTGAGCAGTCCTTCACGATCATGGAGTCGGTGCGTAAGGGAAAAGGCTTAAAGGAAGAGTGGAAGACGGAGATGCGCGCGCATGATGTGCCGGAGTGGTACATAGATTCGTGTCTGAAGATCAAGTACATGTTCCCGAAGGCACATGCGGCGGCATACGTTATGATGGCATGGCGTATTGCCTACTGTAAGGTATATTATCCTCTTGCTTACTATGCGGCATATTTCTCGATCCGCGCGACGGGATTTAACTATGAGATCATGTGCCAGGGCAAGGAGCGTCTTGAATATTTTTACAAGGATTACACGCGGAGAAAAGATTCGCTCTCCAAAAAGGAGCAGGATACCTACCGCGATATGAAGATCGTGCAGGAGATGTATGCCAGAGGATTTGATTTTACACCGATCGACGTGTACCGTGCAAAGCCGGACCGTTTTCAGGTGATTGACGGCAAACTCATGCCGGCGTTAAACACGATCGACGGTATGGGCGACAATGCTGCGATTGCGGTTGCCGAGGCGGCAAAGGACGGCAAGTTTTTGTCCAAGGACGACTTCAGGCAGCGCACCAAGGCGACCAAGACGGTCATCGATCTTATGGCAGATCTTGGACTGCTCGGCGAACTGCCGGAGTCAAATCAGCTGTCGCTGTTTGATTTTGCATAAATTGATATTTGTAATAATTTCTACGAGGAGAATGAATTATGAAAAAGAAGAGTGTAGTAGCATTATTAACAGCAACAATGGTGATCGGAATGACAGGGACAGGTTGTGGCGATAAGCAGCTTGCGCTTGCAACAGATAAGGTAAGTGTCGAACTGGGATCTGAACTTAATACCGATGTAGCAGCTTATGTTTCAGATGCGGATATCGCAGCGGAAACAGCAATTGATTTTGGGGCTGTTGATGTAAGTAAGCTTGGATCTTATATGGCAGTAGTTACCTATAAGGATCAGACGACGTCCCTTGAAGTTGACGTAGTAGATACCACAGCGCCGGAGGCAGAGGTGGTGGACCAGGTTACAGTTGGTGTAGACGAGCCATTGTATGTGGAGGATGTTTTAACGAGTGTAACCGAGCTGACAGGGAATGTAACGGCAACATTTGACGATCTGGCAGATGAGTCTACCGATGCCACCGAGGAAGTAGAGACCACTGAGGGTGTAGAGGCTACCGAGGGTGTAGAGGCTGCCGAGGATGTGGAGACCACTGAGGCCATGGAGGTCACCGAGGAAGTAGAGGCCACCGGAGTGTCAGAAGATATGGAAACATTTGTGTTAGACGATGTAACGGTAACAAATGACGCGATAGTCTTTCATACAGTGGGGGAGTACAGTGTAAGCTTAACACTCGCAGATGAGAGTGGAAATAGCAAGCAGGTAGAAGTGCCGGTACTGGTTGGTACAGAACCAACATTTTGGGGAATTGAGGATCTTACCGTAACAACTGGAGCAGAGGATGTGGACTATCTTTCGGGTGTAACGGCAACGGACAGCAATGGGAATGATCTGACAGATAAGATCGCATGTGATGACAGCAAAGCAGATCTGTCTTTGGCAGGAGAGTACGAGATTACTTACACGGTAACAGATGAGAACGGGTTTACTGCAAAGCAGACCGCCAAGGTGACAGTTGCAGATGGAAAGACCGCTAAAAAGGATACCAAATCTGCTACAACAAAGTCGGAGACAACAAAGGCTGAAACCGGATCAACCAACAGCAGTGCTACAAATACTGGAAGCAGTAATACTGGAAATAGCAACAGTGGAACATCTGGAAGTAGTAATTCCGGAAATAGCAACAG
>QWCE01007479.1_pt1 | contig 9990 bp, 10 predicted proteins | sample 1972531 | NCBI WGS metagenome assembly QWCE01 (sample SAMN09866716, study PRJNA288562) | Human gut metagenome isolate term4_stool, whole genome shotgun sequencing... | reverse complement strand
TATAACGCCCAGATTACCGGCGATACTGTTGCCACCATTATTTATACTTCCGGAACCACCGGGCGTCCTAAAGGGACGCTTATTACTCAACGTAACGCCACGGCCTTGCTACCGAATCTTTTAGATTATTTGGCGGAGATCGGGATGCAGAAAACCACGCGCTGCCTACTTTTCTTGCCGGTAGCCCATGCGCTCGCGCGTCTGGTTTCCTGGGGCGCCCTACTAGGACCTGGAGTTCTCGGATTAGTACCGGACACTAAGAATCTACTGGCGGATCTCGCCTCCTTTAAACCCTCCTATATATTGGCAGTCCCCCGCGTCCTCGAAAAGATCTATAATGCCGCCGATGCGTCCGCGGGACACGGGATAAAGTTACGTTTATTCCGGCTGGCCGCTAAATCCGCTATTGACTATTCCAAAGCCCTAGACACCCCGCAGGGACCTTCCCGAGCGCTAAAAATTCGACGGCAAGTATTTTACCAACTGGTTTTATCGCGCTTGACTAGTCTTTTAGGGGGCAATGCCAAATATATTATTTCTGGGGGCGGTCCCCTATCGGTACGCTTAGGGCATTTCTTCCGCGGTATTGGGGTCACGGTTTGTGAAGGCTACGGTCTAACCGAGACGCTAGGACCGGCTACCGTGAATGTACCGACCCGCGCCAAGATCGGCTCGGTAGGACAACCAGTTCCCGGGATCGCAGTACGGATCTCTGACGAGGGCGAAGTATTGTTCAAAGGTGACGCTATGTCTCCTGGCTACCTCAATTTAGAGAAAGAAACCGCAGAGCTTTATACCGAAGACGGATGGTTACATAGCGAAGATAAAGGCTGGATTGATGCTGACGGTTTCGTATATATCACCGGTCGCATGAAAGAAATTATTGTGACCGCCGGGGGCAAAAATGTCTCTCCAGAAATATTGGAAGATGGCCTGCGCGGGCACCCGCTAATCTCGAATGTGGTCGCGGTAGGAGATCGCCGCCCCTTCATTGCTGCCCTAGTTACCTTGGATGCGGAAATGCTTCCGGGCTGGCTGCGCAACCACAACTTGCCACCGATGGATATTTCTGACGCCGCTCGCCACCCGGCAGTGCTAAAAGCATTAGAACGGGCAGTGGCACGCACTAACCAAAAGGTTTCTCGCGCCGAATCCATCCGCAAGATCCGCGTACTGACCACTGATTTTTCTTTAGAAAATGGCACGATGACGCCCTCATTGAAGGTAAAACGTTCCGTGGTGCTAAAACGGTTTGAAAACGAAATTAACGCTATCTACGGCGGTCCGCTAGAGGATTGATTAGGGGTTAGCAATTAGCTGATCCCCTGCCATAGTTAGGTCTATTGTCAGTTGGACTAGCCGCGCTGCTGTTCCGCGATATCGATATGGTGGCGAATAACTTCTTGCACGATAAAGTTTAAGAATTTTTCGGCGAACACCGGATCTAGTCCCGCCTCTTCAGCTAAGGATCTCAGTCTTGCTACCTGTCGTTGCTCCCGTCCTTTATCCTCGGGATTAAGACCTAGGCGAGCTTTAAGATATCCCACCTTTTGGGTACATTTAAAGCGCTCCGCCAAGATATGTATCAGCGCCGCATCGATATTGTCGATAGTGGCGCGCGCCTGCGCCAGTTCGGGCGGAATCTGCGAGGTGGTGTCTTCCTGCTTGCTGTCCATGTCCTAAGGATAAATGAGGGCTAGCTAGTACGGCCAACACTGTCCAAGTAAACCCCACTAATTACCAGTCGCAATTGCCACCCGTTAAACCAGCGTTAAGGCTGGTGTTTGCGGGAAATCTCAAACGGTTTTAGGCAGTCTTAGAACGCGGAACTGCTTCTAGTAAAGTGGGTTTCGCCCCCTGGTTAACTACCTCTTCGGTGATAGTCACCGAACGTACATCAGGTTGGGAGGGAACCTCGAACATAGTCTCCTTTAACACGGCCTCCATAATGGAAGAGAGCGCCCGGGCACCGGTGCCCCGTTCCCTGGCCATCCGAGCTATTGCGTGAATGGCTCCATCGGTGAAATGCAGGTCAATTCCATCCAATTCAAATAGCGAGCAATACTGGGTAACCAGGGAATTCTCCGGTTCCACCAATACCCGCACCAAATCGGATTCGGTAAGTTCCTTTACCGAAGTTAATACGGGCAAGCGCCCAATGAATTCTGGGATTAGGCCGAAACGATGCAAATCATCCGCACTGACTTGCGCATAAAGATCTCCATGTTCGGCGGAAGATTTTAAGGAAGAACCAAAGCCGGTGGAATGTTGCCCTAGCCGCGACTTCACAATGTCGTCTATTCCGGCAAAAGCACCCGCGGCTATAAAGAGAATCGAATTGGTATCAATCTCTAGATAGTCCTGGTGGGGGTGTTTACGTCCACCCTGCGGAGGTACCGAGGCCACGGTTCCCTCAATAATTTTTAGCAGCGCCTGCTGGACGCCTTCGCCCGACACGTCGCGGGTAATCGAGGCGTTCTCGGCTTTACGGGAAATCTTATCGATCTCGTCTATGTAAATAATCCCGCGTTCGGCACGTTTAATATCGCCATCGGCAGCATTAATTAACTTAAGCAGGATGTTTTCAACGTCCTCACCTACGTATCCGGCTTCAGTTAACGCCGTGGCATCAACAATGGCAAATGGAACGTTAAGCAGTTTAGCTAAAGAACGCGCCAAATGAGTTTTGCCGCAACCAGTAGGGCCTAGCAGCAAAATATTTGACTTGGTCAAAGACATGTCGATGTTCTGGCCACGCTCTTTCGCCTGCACCCGTTTGTAATGGTTATAGACTGCTACTGAAAGAGCCCGTTTAGCGTGGTCTTGCCCAATAACATAGTGGTTTAGAAAGTCGTAGATTTCTTTAGGCTTGGGCAAAGGTTTGGCTTTGGAGCGCGAATGCTTCGCGGTATCCTCTTCCATGATTTCGTTGCAAAGATCAACGCATTCATTGCAAATATAGACTGCCGGCCCGGCAATTAATTTGCGCACTTGCCGCTGCGTCTTACCGCAAAACGAGCATTTTAAGAGCTCGGCCTCTTCTTCCACCTAGGTCCCTCCTAAATCAAATCCCTACCCCCAGCCTAGGGGCATTTCCTAGACTGGGCAGCGCCAACACGCTTCCTAAGGGATGCTAGTGCTTTATGGGGTTTTTGCGAGACTCTAAAACCTGATCGATCAGTCCGTACTCTTTGGCAGCCTGGGCGGTCAAAATCTTATCGCGTTCGATATCTTTGCGCACTTGCTCGGAAGTCTGTCCCGAGTGCTTGGCAATCGTGTCCTCTAGCCAAGTACGCATACGATCGATTTCTTCAGCAATAATTTCGATATCAGTCGCCTGTCCTTGCGAGCCCTGCATTGAAGGCTGGTGGATGACGATTCGGGCATTGGGCAAAGCCAAACGGCTACCGGCAGAGCCACCAGCTAAAAGCACGGCCGCCGCAGAAGCTGCCTGTCCCAAGCAAACCGTCTGAATCTGCGGCTTAACGTACTGCATGGTGTCATAGATTGCCGTCATAGCGGTAAAGGAGCCACCGGGCGAGTTAATGTACATGGTGATTAGAGAATCGGGATCTTGGGATTCCAACACCAGTAGCTGAGCCATTACATCATCGGCTGAAGAATCATCAACCTGCACCCCTAAGAAAATGATGCGCTCATCAAAAAGCTTGGTGTAGGGGTTTTGGCGTTTGAAGCCATAGGATGTACGTTCTTCAAATTCGGGAAGCACATACCGATCAATGGGCATGTTAGCAGCTAAACGTGGTGCACCCGCCGGATATAGAGGTGAAAAAGCCATAGTGATTACAGTTCCTTTCCATCAGCGCCGAGGTTGCGAGCCGACTCAATAACGTGGTCGATAAAGCCATATTCCAGCGCCTCTTGAGCGGTAAACCAGTGATCCCTTTCGGAGTCTTCGCGAATCTGTTCGACAGATTTACCGGTGCGCTGGGCGTTGATCTCCGCTAGCTCCTGTTTCATCTGCAAGATCAAGTTAGCGTTAATGCGAATATCCGAGGCGGTGCCACCTACTCCCCCGGACGGTTGGTGCATCAATATCCGGGCATGTGGAGTGGCATAGCGTTTGCCGGGGGTACCGGCGGTAAGTAGCAGCTGTCCCATTGAAGCTGCCATCCCCAGCGCCACAGTTACTACCTCTGGCTGAATATATTGCATAGTGTCATAAATCGCCATGCCGGCTGTGACCGAACCTCCTGGGGAATTGATATAGAGGAAAATAGGCTTTTCCGGGTCTTGTGCCGCCAGTAACATCATCTGCGCACAAATCTGGTTGGCGTTGTCCTCGGCTACTTCCGAGCCCAACCAAATAATCCGTTCCTTTAACAGCTTATTGAAAACATGGTCACCTAAAGCTAGGGAGCTAGGTTGATCTCCCTCATTTTTTACTGCCGCAGTTTGCACAGGTTTTTCCTTATCTGTGGGACTAAAATGATTCACTATCAAAAATATCGTCTTTGGAAGCGGTTTTCTTCTTACACATGCCGTTTACGCTTTTAGCGCAGGAAAATGTGAGGCTAGGTTCAATATTAAGGACTTATGACCAGGGTTTATTACCAGCCTGCAGATGCGTAATGGTGATAAATACTACTGGGGGCAGAAAGCTTCTGCTTTCTGCCCCCACCAGATATAACAGGTTAACTTGCTGCTATACGAAGCTAGTTCTCTTGAGCCTCACCCTCAGCTGCATCTTCGCCAGCTGCGGCGGCCTCGGCGGCAGCTTTCGCCGCCTGCTCTGCACGCGCCTCAGCCGGATCCTTAGTGAACTCTGAAAGGTCAATCTCGGTGCCGTCCTCGTCTTTGACAGTCACTTCCCGCAAAGTAGCCACCAGAGCCCGGTTACGTCGCAAATCCTGCCCCATTGCGGCCACCTGGTTTTGATCCTGCAACATCTGCATAGGATCAACTCCATACATTTGAGCAATCTCGAAAATTGACTGATACAGTTCGTTCGGATCGATCTCCACGTCGCGGTCATTCGCGATCCGATCTCCCACGATCTGTTGTTTGGCTTGCTTGGTCACCGACTCGGTGATCTCCTCACGATCGGCATCTTCATTTCCCTGAGCCAAGCGATCAACTTCTGCGTCAATAAAGGCTTGCGGCAGCGGGAAATCAGTATTTTCTACCAAGTAGTCCTGCAGCTTCTCACGAGCCTCCAGAGCCTGCTGCTGGCGCCGCATCTTCTCCACATTGCCACGTAGGTCGCTGCGGAGCTCTCCAATCGTGTCGAATTCTGAAGCCATCTGGGCGAAATCGTCGTCAGCTTCCGGTAATTCGCGTTCCTTAACCTTATGGAGAGTTAAAGTCACGTCAGCTTCTTCGCCCTCGTGGTCTCCTCCCTTTAGGGTGGACTTGAACTCGGCAGTATCTCCCGCGTTCATCCCGGTTAAAGCCTCATCCATGCCTTCTAGCATGGAGGCGGAGCCAATCTGGTATGAAACTCCAGATACGGAGTCAATTTCTTCGTCCCCGATCTTGGCGACCATATCAATAGAGGTAAAGTCGCCATCTTGGGCAGGACGTTCAACGGTCTTTAGCGAGGCAAAGCGGTCACGCAGCTGATCGAGTTCCTTTTCTACGTCCTCGTCGCTAACTTCGAGTTTGGCTACTTCTAAAGAAACCCCCTCTAGGGAGGGCAATTCGAACTCGGGAACAATATCAACTTCCGCAGTGAACTTTAGATCCCCGCCAGGTTTACCTTCTACTGCCGGAGTTTCTACAATGTCTACTTCCGGCTGTCCCAGAGGGGTAAGTTCTGCTTGTCCGAGGGCGCGGCCATAAAAGTCACCCAATCGCTCGTTAATGGCCTGTTCTAGTACGTAGCCACGCCCAATCCGCTGGTCAATAATCTGATTCGGGACGTGTCCAGGGCGGAAGCCAGGAATAGAAACCTGCTTCCCTAGCTGCTTGTAGACCTTATCGATTTCCGGTTTGAGATCTTCGTAAGGTACCTGAACGGTTAGTTTCGCCCTGGTTTCTTCCAGCTTTTCCACGTCTGTTTTCACAAATACGCTCCCGTGGCTCGTATGCGGGGTTCCGCCTATATGCGGCAAATCTCCCCGGTTCGGATAAATTGCAACGCTGATAATCTTAGGGCAATCCGCGATATTCAGGAAATGATCACCCCTAGGATGTGAGCTAGCGTACCTAAATGGCACATTCTTGGCTTCACACCGGAATAACCAGTGCCCTCAAATAAGGCCGAAAAGCCTAACTGTTTAGCGGTTTGATCTGAGCAGTAGAAGCAGCACTAGGCGGAGCTTTTAACTCTGTCGCCTGGTTCTCGGTAACCTGGCGCAGATTAGCCAGATAGCGAGTGGCTGTGGCTTTAGGTAAGTTGGTTCCAGCGCCCTCGGCAGTTTCAAAAAGGTATCCCGGAACCACCTGTAAAGTAGAGCGATCCATAATCAGCGGGATCCAACCTGCCGCAGAAACATAAGGCTTACCGGTAGACGGCAAGGTAATGGTGGGGAAGGCAATTTGACCAGCTTGGGTACCGATTCCCTGGCGGGGATTCATTCCCGAAAGCAAGTTACCGACTCCGTAGTAAACCCACAGTCCTTTACCGTCGACTCCGCCCGGAATCTTCCGAATCGGTTGGGGAACGTGCACGTGGTGACCCAAGTAGAGGTCGACTTGCCCAGATTCAGCTAAGGTAGTGGCAATGCGGTCTTGCTCAGCAGAAGGGGCGGATTGGTATTCCACTCCCGAATGTACCGAGGCAACTACAAAGTCAGCACCCGCACTGCGCGCTTGCCGGGCAATGTCCACAATAATTTGGCCATCCGTAGTGAGATTTACTAACCAAGGATTCTGTTTGTATTGCGGGATTTCTCCCTGGTTTAAGCCATAGGCAGTCGAGATATGAGCGAGTTTAAAAGACCGTCCCTCTTTGGTGATTTCATACATTTGATAGCGCGGAGCTTCGGAACTCTCTGCTGATCCAGTTACTCCCAGTCCCGCAGTCCGCAACGCCTGGATAGTGTGCACCACCCCATCTCGTCCTTGATCTAAGGTGTGGTTTGAGGCGGTCGAGCAACCATCGTAGCCAATAGCCTTGCTATCTTGTGCCCATCCTAATGGCGCTTTGAACACCGGATATCCCTCCGAGTCTTTGTCAGATTTACCGAAAGGGATTTCTTGATGACAAAGCGCAATATCGGCTCCCGCTATCCAGGGACGGAGCTTCTCTATTGCCGGGGTGTAGTGGCTTCCATTGCCGTGCTTCCAACTGTTTTGTACTACCGGGCCATGTGCCAGTACGTCCCCGGTTGCCGCCAAAGTTATTTCCACTTCTTTTGGCGCAGGCGGGGTTGAAGTCGCCGGCTTTTCAGTTTTAACCACAGCTTTGGTGGTTTGAGTTACTTTTGGCTGGTTAACCTTTCCCGCCTCGTACATGGAGTATCCCATGAGTACTCCCCCGACAAGCACGGTGACCAGCGATACGACCCCTAAAACCGTGAGTACAATTTTCCAAGAAGACTTACTTTCGCGCCGATGTGCGGGACGATTTTTCGCTTCTTTGCTCATGGGGAAAGCTTTCTTTAGGGTCTTAAGCGATTATTTTATTAATAATGAAACTAGGAAAAAATCCGGGGCAACAGGCCGAGGACAACCACACTGATAAGCCAGATAATAGCGGTTATCACGGTAATACGGTTGAGGTTACGCATAGCTACTCCCGATGAGCCAGCGCTAGAGGTAAGACCGCCACCGAACATATCGGACAGCCCACCCCCGGAACCTTTATGCATCAAAATAGTGAGAATCAGGAATAGGCTGGACAGAACCAACACTACTTGCGCGATAATCTCGATTACGGTTTCCACTATTTTCTTCTCCCAAAAAAACTATGAACTGCTCTTCACTATAGCGTATTGGCGGCGAGTCTAGGTTGACCCGCCGCCAATCGTTAGGAACTTCACCGCCAAGTGACGGAAAATTTCAGTAGCTTCCTACTTAGTCATCAAATCGAGCAATCTTCGAGAACTCTTCGGCCTTTAAGGAGGCTCCCCCCACCAGGGCACCGTCCACATTCGGCTTCGCCATAATTTCAGCTACGTTGGCGGATTTGACCGAACCACCATAGAGAACTCGGATGGACTGTGCCACGTCTTCCGAATACAGTTCCGCTAGTTTTTCCCGGATAGCTCCGCAGACTTCTTCCGCGTCCTCAGGAGTGGCGGTTTCACCGGTACCAATCGCCCAGATTGGTTCATAAGCAACCACGGTATTAACCGCATCATCTGCAGAAATACCTTTATAGGCGCCTTCGATCTGCTTAACTACATGGGTTACATGCTGACCGGCTTTACGTACCTCTAGGCCTTCACCGCAGCAAATAATGGGGGTCATACCAGCTTCTAAAGCTACCTCAGCTTTTTGACCTACCAGTTCATCGCTCTCGTTGTGGTATTCGCGTCGTTCCGAGTGGCCAACTACCACCCAGGAGCATCCCAGCTTGGTAAGCATAGAAGCTGCGATTTCCCCAGTGTAAGCACCGGATTCATGCACAGAAACATCCTGGGCTCCATAGGTAATTTTTAGGTTGTCAGATTCCACTACAGTTTGTACTGAGCGAATATCAGTGAACGGGGGAATCACCACGACATCATTGCGGTAGAGCCGAGTTGCCTCGAGGTGGTTCATATTCATTTTCCAGTTGCCAGCTAGCAATGGAGTACGAGTCATGTTATTAATCCTCCAATACGGCAATACCCGGAAGGGTCTTACCTTCTAATAGTTCCAAAGAAGCTCCGCCACCGGTAGAAATATGGCTGAACTTATTTTCATCAAATCCCAGGGTACGAACGGCGGCTGCGGAGTCTCCCCCACCGATCACGCTAAAGCATTCAGAGTCAGCCAGAGCTTGGGCTATCGCCTTAGTGCCTTCACTAAAGGCAGCAAATTCAAATACCCCCATCGGGCCGTTCCAAGCCACTGTTTTAGCGGCTTTGATCTTCGCGCCGAACAGTTCGGCAGTCTTGGGACCGATATCTAGCCCCATTTGACCACTGGGGATCTGGTCGCAGTCGACCAAGGTTGCCGGGGCGTCAGCCGAAAACTCCGGAGCGACTAAAGTATCAACTGGCAGCAGCAGGTCTACCCCGCGTTCTTCAGCTTTTTCCATATAGCCTTTAACGGTTTCGATCTGCTCAGTTTCCAGCAAGGAAGTACCTACCTCGTAGCCTTTAGCAGCTAAGAAGGTGTAGGCCATGCCGCCCCCAATAGCCAGGAAGTCGGCTTTTTCCAATAGGTTCTCGATGACGCCCAATTTGTCGGAGACTTTGGAGCCTCCCAGAATGACTCCATAGGGCCGTTCGGGGTTATCGGTTGCCCGGCGCAAGGATTCAATTTCCTTAACTACTAAGAATCCTGCTGCAGAGGGCAACAACTTCGCGATGTCGTAAACGGAAGCCTGCTTGCGGTGTACTACCCCGAAACCATCGGAGACGAAGAAGTCAGCCAGCTGCGCATATTCTTTCGCCAACGCTTCCCGCTCAGCATCATCCTTGGAGTTCTCGCGCCCATCGAAACGCACGTTCTCTAGCAGTAAGACCTGTCCATCTGCTAGAGAAGAGGCCTGTTTCTTGGCGTCTTCACCGACCGTATCCTTAGCCAAGACTACGTCTTGTCCCAGTAGTTCTCCGAGCCGTTTTGCCACCGGCGCTAGGGAAAACTCGGGATTTACCTGTCCTTTAGGGCGACCGAGGTGCGCCATCACCACTACTTTGGCTTTGGCATCCACTAGAGCTTTAAGGGTGGGCAATGCGGCGCGAATTCGGCCGTCATCTGTGATTTTGCCGTCCTTTAACGGCACGTTAAAGTCGGAGCGCACCAGGACTTTACGCCCTGTTAAATCTCCTAAGGACTCAATATCTCTCAGAGCCATTATTTAGTTAACCTTCCTGCCCCCGGTGGGCGTAAAACTTGTGATAAGACTGTGCCCGCCTGCCTGTAACAGGCAGG
>QWCE01006448.1_pt1 | contig 9993 bp, 10 predicted proteins | sample 1972531 | NCBI WGS metagenome assembly QWCE01 (sample SAMN09866716, study PRJNA288562) | Human gut metagenome isolate term4_stool, whole genome shotgun sequencing... | reverse complement strand
TATTATCGCAATATTTCTCCCTAGTTTTACTCTTAACTCATCCTTATCTCTGTCATATTGCTGGTCAACAATCTTGTAAAAGTATTCCATACTATCAGGGAGCTTAGAAACCTTCGCATCCTCGCCCTTAGGGATGTTCTCAAGCAAAACATCAAACTCATGTGGTCCGTATTTTTCAGTTGGATTAACGGTTTTGTCTATCACCTTGCCGGCACACTCAAACTTAAAGTCAGGTCCAACAGCCAGCCCCATTTCAGTATCTAAAACTACCTTGACCTTTCTATTTTCAAGTTCTATTTTCTTTAGCGTCAAATTATAATCATCCTCGTTCCTTGACGCCTTAACTATCTTATATTCACTTTTAGCGCCATTGCCACCAAGATTTATAATTTGTCCAACAAGCTCATTGCCGTCGCCTAGGTTATTCCCCACGGGATTACCGTTATCATCTATGTCTATACTCTCTCTGAAAATATATTCTCCGTTGTTTTGTTTAGCTACATAAACTGCCGTGTCAACTCCGTTGACTTTTATCGTAAAGCTAAATTGCGTAGCATCCGTCTGAATTGTGCTGCCGTTATCACTTGCCAAATTCACCTTGTGCTGTTTTGTTAATAAATTTTTTTCTTTAAATATTAACTTAACGCCAAGATTGCCACTTTCATTTCTCGCAACTGTCGCCTTTATAGCATCTGACTTTACTCCGATGAGAGAAAACCTTATATTATCTCCCTCTTGATATTCTCCGTCCTCACATTCGACATCAAAAGCCACTTTATACTTCTTGATGCCGTCAGTCAAATTTTCTACACTTTTGATGTCAGATTCTTCAATTTCGTATACATCGGCAAACCACCCACTCCCTTCTTGTATTCTCAAGTCAGTAGCTTCCGCTTTTGTAAAGATAGTAGCATACACTTCAAATGTTGCATTTTCAGCTGCAAAGCTCTTATATGCAGGCACAATTGAAATGCACATCACAAACACCAAAAATATTGCGCTTAACCTTCGCCTCATAGAAATTCCTCCCTTTTTTCTCCTACTTCTCAATACCTCTTAGACCTGTCCTTTCTGGTTTATTCGACTATATATTTATTTATCACACTTATATATATCTAATATATTAAACTTCTCCTTATATTCGGCATGAACCACCTTATTGAAAAACCCGCCCTTATAAATTACGGGATTAAAGAGGAAATATAGGAATGCTGACAACAAAATAATTGCAAAGCCTAGCAAAATTATTGAAAGAGTTTTTTTCTGCATATAAAAATCCTTTATATAAAAAGAACCTGACCAACACCGATCAGGTCCCTAAACCGCCTATTAATTGACTATTTCCCAGCCATCTGCTTTGCTATTTTTTCGCAGCTGCTGCCTGCTGTTTCGCTACCTGCTCTTGCTGATGTGCGGATTCTACCTTAGTATACATGTAATTTACATTGAAATCAATGGTTTTTGTGCTAATCCCAAAAATTCCGCAACTACCGGGTTTTTAATAAACTCCAGCTTATCGTTCTGGTATTCTGCCGTCAAATCCTGCATTTCTCGTTCGACAAGCTCTTTCTTCTGAGTCTGAAGCATGCGGTAATAGTACTGAGAAGAAACATTCCTCTGCAAAGTACGCACACTCCAGGTTTGCTCTGCCGCTTCTGTCTCATACCAATCACGAGCGTCTTTATCATTAACCTGTAAAAGTATCGCATAATGCGACCCCGAAAGCCGCACAGATTTTCCAGACATCGTCTGGAAAATTTTCGGGAATGTTTTATAGAACAAATAAAAATTATATAAGTTCGATTTTGTAAATACCTTACCATATTCAGCAGGCAATTTCTTTGCTAAGTTTTTGATAACCTCTGCTCCATATTTTGCTCTATCTTCACCTTCCAGTTCTTCACTTGAAATTCTATAACCAAGTAGCCAATTTCTCTGTACGAGAGTTGTATTCACTGCCTGATATGCCGCTTTTTGTGAGGACTCTATAATTGAGCTCATATCTTTCAATATGTCATCTGTTTTCACAAAATTATCCATAACATTATTTTTACCCTAAAGCAGTCAATCTATTATCCATAATTTATTACTCCTTTACTCATTCACCTCCTGCAAGACTATCTGCTAATACTTCTCCTATAATTCATCAACAAGTGCAGAAAGACTATTTTTCACATCAAACAAATCAACAAATTTTGCTTGAACAGTTACACCGTCCTTAGAATGGAACTCAATATCTTTATCAGCCAGAATTTTCTCTGAAAACGGGTAAATCAATGTAACATTCTCAGCAGCATACTTTTTTTGATAAGCATACATTTGGTACATATCTGCTTGAGAGATTCCGTAGTTAGACTTAGAGTCCGAGAGAACTTTCCACTTTGTATCCATTATGTAAGTCACATTATGAACCTTATCCTTGACTACTAAGTCAGGCTTCATCATAAACTTTCTACTCGGTTCATCGAACAAATAATATGTTCTGTCCTGAGTAGATACGCTGTATTCAGATATGCCAAGCACCTTCCTAAGCTGTACGGCAATATAACTTTCAAATAGTGTTTCCATCGGGAAAAGAAGTGCAAATGCAACTTCTGACCCTGAGAACGATGTAAAGCTCTTACCCATCAGGAACACCTTGCTCCACATCAATGCTGAAGCATAGTCGCATGTATTTCTATCCGGAACTATCTTTGCAAAATCACCCTCGTAGTCTACCGAAGTATCAACCTCCATAAAACTGTTAAGCAGAGTTTTTATATCGTTTTTATTTTTAGATGACCCCGTATTTTTATATAGGTATAATAAGGTTGCCTTAAGTAGTTTGTTTTCGGCACAGTTCAGATTAAACTCATCATACTCCACAAAGCACCTTTCTTTATGAGCATAATTGTATCTGATTTGTCCGGCAAATTTCATCTTTCCTTTGAACACAACTTCGTTAGACTCAATTGTTTCATAACTGTTTTTCAGTCCTCGTTTAACGATAAAAAAAATCTCGTCTATGAACATACGGATAAACACTTCAAATATGCTCATTTTCTCTATATTCACATTTGTAGTCTGCAAAGATTTGTATGGGAAAATTTGCAAAGTTTTCAGCATATCAACAATCAGCTTTTTAGTTTTTGCTTCTGTTGATTGCTCTCTTGAACATATCTTTGGTAAAATCTCAATCGTAGTGCCATCTTCCATAGTAATTACACCAACATAGTTCTTTGCAGTTATGATTTTACCAATTCCTTTTCTTGCTGATAATCCCATCAGCTCTAATGCGTCTATATCTTTGCTACTATTGGAAAGGATAAAATTTTCTAATGCGTCAAAGGTGTCTTGGGGCAAAGAAGTATAGCCAAGAATGTCCTTGCCCCTAACAAATGATCCATATTCAATTATCTGATATGTTTTTCTCATTCTAACACCTCATATCAGTTTAGATTAAACGGTATGCCTCAATATTTTCAAATGCTTCTGCATTAATTTCGTATGTGTTCGCTTCATCAAAGCCATACTCTGTACTGCCAAACAGTTCATTGTAGTCGTTTGCGACTGCAACAATAAACTGATCCTCTGTGTTTGGTTTGTTATTGTCGCCAAGCACAAGACGGATTTTCTCATAATCTTCATAGAAGTATTCCTGAAGCAGAGGAATAATACTGTCTGCAAAGATACCTGCTAATGTTTCAACAGTAGGTTTTGTTTTCAACGGTAAGAAATAAGCATGTCCTAAAGTATGTTCTTTGTCATAAAGGACGGCTATACGCTTATTCATTTTGACGAACATATCTTTGATAGAAATATTATCAACATAAATACCATCAAGAACCGCTGCATCAGGAAGCATTTCCTTAAATCTAAATCTTCTTCTGAGAGCAGTATCTATTGTAGCAATAGATCGATCTGCTGTGTTCATTGTACCAATGATATAAACATTATCCGGCACACCAAAAGACTTCTGAGAATAAGTAAGTTTTGCTTTCATTCCTTCAGGTTGTCCGATTCGTTTTGTAGGCTCAATAAGGGTAATCAACTCTCCGAAAATCTTTGAGATATTACCTCTATTGATTTCATCAATTACAAATACATAGTTCTTTTTCTTTTCTTCGACTGCTGTTGTTGCCGGAGCTTTTCTTGCAACTATTTCCATTACGTCAGCTAAAGAAATGTTGAGCCTATATACAGAAGATAAGGTAAGTGTTGACCCGTTATTGATCTCAGTAATATCCTCACGAATCCCCTTTACAATCCAATCTACTTTACGCAATCTCTTGTAATGCTCATATTTATCGTGCCATTCATAATCTCCGGTCACAACGCCGATAGCATCTATCGTTGTTGAGCTATAACAAGAGAGAACAATATCTCCAACTTTTATCTTGTAAACAAAAGCGTTGATTACATTTTTTCCACCCTCAGTAAAGTTGGTGTCACTTGATATGTTTTCTCCGTAGCTATCATATCCAACTCGGATATGACCGTTCTCCATACAATCTTTACGAGTTGGGTTATCTCCCGTACCCTCAAGAGATACCTTCCATACAGTTGGAGCGCTATTGATTCCAATATCTTTCTTTTTCTGCTTTAATATGGGTCGACCTGCCTTGTCACAGAAGTTTTTGAAAAGTCCTGAAGCAATTTGATACTGAATATCATTCTGCTCATCATCTTCATTATCCATAATTGGCTTAATACTCTCTATAAAATCCTCGTAACCATAAGACTGATGGAAAGTAGTGAACTCAATAAGTTCTTCTGCTTTATATTCGTTGTATCTTGCGAGAACCTCATTATAATCTTCATCTTTTACTGCCTGGAGTTTCTTGTTTTCTATGATAGCAACAGCATACACAACGGTATTGTAGGTCTTTCCTGTTCCAGGAGGTCCATACAAGATCGTGTTTTTACTCACATCTGTTGTTTGCTCCGCTGTTTTCACTTTTCCTAAGATCAATTTTTCCAATGCTTCTTTCAGCTCAGGTCTTAATTTCCAAGCATATAAACGCTGCCCATCTTCATATACATAGCGTCCAACAAAAGGAATTGGGAAGTAGCGTTCTTTTTCTCCGTACATACACGGAGGAAGTTTGTATTTATTCTTTGCTCGTCTACCGAGCGTATTACCACGACTCACGCAAGAAGAAGGCTGTTCACCTAAAAGTTCTCCAACTTTCTTACAAGTTGCTTCCCCACCAAGCTCAAGCATTGCCTTTAACATTTCCAATGTAGAAGGGTACGCTTTTTTATCTTCCTGAAGAAACAGAACCCACTCATCGGTACTAATCTTTGGGTCGTATTCTTCAAGCGATGGCCAATAAGTACTGTCGCTTGAGCTTTCAACTAGATCTTCATCTGTTATATTTTTAGTGGTTGTCCAAGCAGCAAGTGAAAACTCAGGAAAACTTGCGTATTTACTTTCTGCTTTTTGGAACATTCCGTTTACAGTTTGGCACAGTTCGTAATATTGTTTACCGTTTGGCATATCTCTTAATTCGTTCAGTTCACTGAGATATTCCTCTGTAAGAAGTTGTTCCGACACAATAAACTCTCTGTTTCTTGAATCTAAGTTCATATATGTAGTAGGGCGTACCCAATACAATCCCATTGTGATATTCCAACGCACACCTTTTTGCTTAACAACCGTATCAAACAATTTTTCAAACTTTGCTTGATTTTCTGTCGTATCGTTTTCTGCAAGAGCAACTGCAACTGCAAAGATATTCCATAGATTGTCGATGTCGTGTTCTTCTCTGTCAGCAACAAAGTGGAAAAAGGTAGCATTTTGGGTATTAAGAACCGGAATACCATCGAAATCAGATGGTACATCTGCTTTTATATCAAAAGTTTTTGCAATCCCACCTAAAATCAGTTTACGATTATTATTAGTTATTCTCTTATTGAACAATCCAAATATTGTAAATGGGTCAATATCAATAACAGTACCATCGCTTTCCATCTTGGGGAACTTCATATCTATCTCACGATAAATTTCCTGAAGTTTTGAAATCAGGCTTTTACGATCACCCTTATAAGGTAGTAGCTTTGTTGCAAATTCCGTGTAAAATTCAATCCAAGTTAGTTTATTTATATCCATATCGTTTCTCCTTGCTCCGTATTTATTCTACATAGCCAACCTTTGATGCACCAATCACACCTCTGCGAAGAAATGTAATACCGAGTGTATCTGGTTCAAAAATTTCTGCACTAAATGTATCAAACTCAAATGTATCCGGTTCAAAGCTCTCAAATTCAAAGGTTTCGTAATCAAATGTTTCAATTCCTATTTGGTCTAAAACCTCTTTGGGCAAAGTGTAGTCTTGTTCGACAAGAGCGAACATTGTAAATCCTGAATCAACACAGAACGCTATAGCCGCTTTTGCCCAATATTGTATGTGAATGAACCGATAATTGAAGAGACAAAGCTACCAATTAAAATGTTTTTCGATCCAAAGTTATATTCTGCTCCCTCAAGTATGAAAAAATATCTGATGTAGTTAATGGATGCTCCTCATCCGTCTTTTCATAAAGTAACTTCAGCAGAAGTAATATTCTTCTTCTGGAATTTGTACTTGCCATAACTGCCTCCGACAAATTTCATTAGATTTTGACATATTACTTTAAATTATATGCTTTTCTTGTGATTTTTTCAATCATTCAACTTCATGAGATTGGGATAAAATTCCCAATCTCATACATAGTTTATTTGGGTATACTCAAATACCCTTTCTCCGGATTCACATAGCTGCCGTTTACTCTGACACCAAGGTGCAGGTGCGTACCGGTCGAGTTTCCCGTGCTCCCGACTTCTCCGATGACCTGCCCTCTCGCTACTTTCTGACCACTTTTCACCTTTATTTCGCTCATATACCCATATACCATTTCCAGTTTTCCTCCATTCTTGATAATGACACATTTTCCAATTCCGCCGTTCCAGCCTGCTGTTGTGACAGTCCCCGACTCACAGACAAGGATCTGCGTTCCCATGGAAAAACGATATCCAATCCCTGATGATATTTCGAGCCGATTCCTCCGCCTTTAAACTGCTGGGGAGATTCGGTCAGTAGTTTCCAACATTTCGAAAGTTTCTCATTCCATGTGTCCAGTGAGTTTTGCAGGTTTTGTACTACCCAGTTATCTGACAAAGCTTACACCTCCTTCTCTGGTTGATTCTCTGTTCCATCTTGTTTCCTCACCTCCCGTTCTTTTGGTTTTGAGTAAAAAAACAACCCATCAAGAAGATTTTCTTCTCAATGGGTATGTACCTAAAGTCCGTATTTATCCCTCATCTTTTGCATCGCTTCTGCCCCGTCTATCAGCTGCCCTGATCAGTCTGCTCTTTTCCTGCCATAATAGCATCATGCATTTTATCCCTTTTCTTTCCGATCCTCATTATGCGGTCTGTTTTTATAGAATACGCATATGCCTCCAGATTTATTTTTCTCAGATACTTCAAATGCTTCAGCTCATCACCAGTGTAATTTTCATGCTCATAAAGAGAACAGTCTTCTATCTTCTCAAAATGTCCCCCATTTAGCATGCAGGCAGTTATGTACATAATTTTCACTGCCCGTACTGCCGCTATTTCCGGAGAATAGTTTTCTTTATAGATATGACTTCTCAAACTTCGGATTGCTTTCACATATAGCGGAAACTCCTCTGCCGAAACCTTTCCTCTTGACGCAATGCAATATGCTGCACGAAAGGTATCTTTTAAAACATCCTCGATTGTATTTGTTTTTCCTCGATAAGCGATTTCCTGCTCCGCAATACGCCTGTATGTCTTGTACATTTCCTGATAATCATCAAATTCTTCCATTAATGTACATACATCATACATTTGCTTCATGACTTCCATATCTTTTCCGGTGTCTAATAAAACACCTGTCGTGTGCGGAGCAAATGCGGTCAGCTTATCCCCCAGAATACAATTGATACTTGGTATCTTCACTTTTAACGGTTCGCCCTCTAGGAGCAAAAGTTCGTTTTTAATTTCCTTTTCTATCAAAGCCTCATAATGTGATTCTTCAAACAGAATATCAAGCAGGATGTAAATATCCTTTCCGGTAACTGGTGATTCATAAGTGAACTTAAAGTGTCTCTTCTCTATTCTATTTTTCCCGATTCGCACTTGTTCTTCCTGCCCACGAAACGGAAATATTTTAGCTGCTTCTTCTAGGTATTTTTCTATAGGCGTTCCCGGCGCTACGATAATATCAATATCAGTAGAAAGCCGCATTGGATGTTTCAGTAAAAGCATTAGACATGTTCCACCTTTGAAGATAAATGGCATCCCCACTCTGCTTATGGCTTCCAATAGCCCGAAAGCATGTAATGCTCTTTCCAAAAGTTGCGGATCCTTCTTGCTGGATTTATGAAGTTCCATAATATGCTGCTTTTCATAATTTTCTTTTGCGATCATTTTTTCTGCTCCAATCTCAATTCAATCTTCGTCTTCTGCTGAATCAGTTCTTTTATTTTTTTATCGGAGGTTCTTCTCCTTGCGTAACGAAACAGCTGGCTTTCGTCAATCACATACCGGTCAAATACGGATTCAAAAATCTGCGGATATTCCGATTCACTGAAAGTAGATTTTATGATCTTGTCATTCACAATATCTACCAACATTTTCTCTAAATCGGTATGCCAAAAGGTCTGCTTTCCCTTCGGTGTTTCAGAACACAGTTTATAAACGACGATCATATCACCCATTAAATATTGATGGTACAGTTCTACCGACGGATTGATCAGAACCTGTCTCCCGTATTTTTCTTTTAAATCATCAAAAACAAAATCTTCCAGACCGGATTCCACTGCGACAAATACGGTATTGTGTGCGATTTGATGGTTCAGAAATTCATTTAACTGTACGAGTTCAAACACTCTGAAGTCCAGGTATTTGTGATTTTCGTCAATCATCTGTGCAATTCCAGCTGCCAGCTTTGAATATTCATAAGAATAGATACGCAGGTCGCCGCAAACGCAGTATGCATTTCTTCCTACTCTCGCAATCTGATGGTTTCTCAGCATTTCCTGCAATTTCACTTTAAAGTTTGCGTCTGTAATTTCAGGATATACAGATTCCAGTTCGGAAAACAATTCTCTTCTGTTAAAATATCTTTTTTTCGCTAATTGTTCTAATTGAATCAGATTTCCCATCTTCTCTCCATTCTTATCATCTCGGCAGTTTTATATATTTACTGCCGTTTTGCTAATTTTAGTTTACTCCCGTTCCTTTGTTTTGTCAATTAGCATTTCGGCAGTTTTATGCGTTTACTGCCGAAATGCTAAACATTCTTCTTAGATATCCTCTATTTTAATCTTCTTTTTTGTTTTTATACTTCGTGCTACTATTCTATGTAAGCAGCCTTTCAGATACTTCAGTCAACCCATAAGATGAATATCGCTGTCAATTTCATCTCCCCACATATGCCAGCCTTCTGTCTGCTCTCTTGCGAACAATTCAATGCGGGGCACATCACCAAGCAGTTTTACGATTCGATTTCTGACTTCTTCCGGCTTTTGGCTGTGCCTTTTTACCGGGGAAATAATCAGCTACTGAATATCTTTCGCTTCCCGTTTCGGGTGCCATTTCGTTGCGAGAATACAAATCTCCGCATTGCTCCTTGTCCAAAACCCCATAACATTATGCCCAGCAAGTTATGCGAGCTGCATGGCAGAATTTATGCCAGAAAACCCAGCGAGCCATGCGAGCGCAAGGTTTTCATTTCCTCCCAGATATAAAACGGCAGTTGAGGGATGGATCCCCTAAAGCTTTCCCCCAAAATTCCCCCAAATCCATGGTCAAAATACGCCATTTTACGACATTTTATGTACAAGTAGTCATTTTGTTTTTAGACAACAAAAAACCCTTGAAGTGCCTGATAAATGAGCATTTTTCGGTTCTTTTACAAGCGTTGGGGTAAATCCCCCTTAGGTTTGCTCTAAATAGAACTTTTACAGCTCATATCTCTGATTTAATATTAGTGATATGGGCTG
>QWCE01006445.1_pt1 | contig 9997 bp, 9 predicted proteins | sample 1972531 | NCBI WGS metagenome assembly QWCE01 (sample SAMN09866716, study PRJNA288562) | Human gut metagenome isolate term4_stool, whole genome shotgun sequencing... | reverse complement strand
TGATCATCGCTTACGCTCCGTGTATCAACCATGGTATTAAGAAAGGTATGAGCAAAGCTCAGACCGAGGAGCAGCTGGCTGTAGAGGCTGGTTACTGGCATTGCTTCCGCTTCAACCCGGCTCTGGCAGCAGAGGGCAAGGATGCATTCGCTCTGGATTCCAAAGCACCGACCGGCGACTTCCAGGCATTCCTGGACGGCGAGGTTCGTTACAACTCTCTGAAGAGAGCAAATCCGGAGAGAGCACAAGCTCTGTTCACCAGATCCGAAGAGGAGTACAAAGCAAGATTTGCTTACCTGAACAAACTGAAAACTCTTTACGGAGCAGATGCAGAGTAATCTGTAGAATCCATAAGAATTTCGAAGAGGTGTACCTTTTGGTACACCTCTTTTTTCGTCAAAAACTTGTAAAATGCCGGACTTATGAGTATATTAGTAATAAGTGGAATTTTCGTACAGGAGGAGAGAAAAGCATGAAAAAACCAACATTAGTCATTATGGCGGCAGGAATGGGAAGTCGTTACGGCGGATTGAAACAGATTGACCCCATTGATCCCCAGGGACATATTATTATGGACTATTCTATCTACGATGCAGTACAGGCTGGATTTGAAAAAGTCGTATTTATTATCAAGAAGGAGAATGAAGCAGATTTCCGTGAGAGCATTGGAAACCGTATGGAGAAACGGATTCCGGTGGAGTATGTATTTCAGGATCTTCACAACCTGCCAGAAGGCTTTGAGGTGCCGGAAGGCCGTGTAAAACCATGGGGAACCGGACATGCTGTTCTGTCCTGTCTGCCGGTTGTGGACGGACCTTTTGCGGTGATCAATGCAGACGATTATTACGGACAGGAAGCATTTCAGCTGATTCATGATTTCCTGGTTAATACGAAAGATAGCGAGAAATATCAGTATGCCATGGTAGGTTATCTGCTGAAAAATACACTGACCGAGAATGGCCATGTGGCCAGAGGTGTCTGCGAGACTGACGCACATCAGAAACTGACCGCTATTACAGAAAGAACACGAATTGAGCGCCGTCCGGAAGGACCGGCTTATACTGAGGATGATGGGGCTACTTGGCATGCACTGCCGGAGGATGCACCGGTTTCCATGAATCTGTGGGGATTTTCTGAGAGCATCTTAAAAGAATTAAAAGACCGTTTTCCGAAATTCTTAAAAGAAAGTATCCCGGAAAATCCGCTGAAATGTGAGTATTTCCTGCCCTTTGTGGTGGATGAACTGATTCGTGAGGGAAAAGCAGAGGTTACTGTGCTGAAGTCTCATGACCGTTGGCACGGAGTGACTTATAAAGAAGATAAACCAGTTGTTATGAAGGCTATGCAGGATCTGAAAGATGCGGGCAAATATCCGCAGAGTCTGTGGGAGGATTAATATGTGTACAGCAGCAACCTATCTGACAAAAGATTTCTATATGGGACGTACTTTGGATTATGAATTCTCTTATGGAGAAGAGATTGCAGTGATGCCGCGGAATTATCCCATTCATTTTCATTATGCCGGCGTGATGGAGCGGCATTATGCAATGATCGGTATGGCCCATATGGCGGGCGGATATCCGCTTTACTATGATGCAGCCAATGAAAAAGGTCTTGGTATGGCTGGTCTGAATTTTGTGGGAAATGCAGCTTATGCAGAGGAAACAAAAGAGAAAGAGAATGTAGCCCAGTATGAGTTTATTCCATGGATCCTTTCCAGATGTGCGACTGTGGAAGAGGCAAAAGCAGCTCTTGAGAAAATGAATCTGACAGGAATCCCATTCAGTGATCAGCTTCCTTCTGCACAGCTTCACTGGATCATTGCGGATAAAAATGGCTGTATTGTGGTGGAATCTATGAAGGATGGATTCCATGTCTATGATAATCCGGCAGGGGTGCTTACCAATAATCCTCCATTCCCTCAGCAGATGTTTCTGCTGAATCAGTATAGGAATCTTTCACCGAAGCAGCCAGAGAATCAGTTTTCCAAAGAGCTGCCGCTTGATATGTACAGCAGAGGCATGGGAGCACTGGGACTTCCGGGAGATTTGTCTTCCACATCCCGCTTTGCAAGAGTGGCTTTTACGAAACTTAATTCCCAGTCAGGAGATACGGAGGAAGAGAGTGTCAGCCAGTTTTTCCATATCCTTGGTTCTGTAGACCAACAGAGAGGCTGCTGCGAAGTGGCGGAAGGAAAGTATGAGATTACGATTTATACTTCCTGCTGCAATACCAGCAAAGGTATTTACTATTATACCACCTATGAGAATCCGCAGATCACGGCAGTCAGCATGCATGCAGAGGATCTTGAAGGAATGGAAGTGGTCAGTTATCCTATGTTGCAGAAGACAGAGATCCGGTATCAGAATTAGGAGGATCTTATGAAAAACAGAATTGCAATTTTATGTGCACTGATGCTTGGAATGTCCATGCTGACAGCATGTGGAAACAATTCAGATCAGACAGTGCAGAATACAGAAAATTCGGAAGACAGTGAGAAAATCATCGGAGAGGACGATGCTCCGCTGGAGACGATCTCGGATGATGGTATGACGGAAGCCTACGAAGGGATTATCGACGACTATCGGTCACTGGTAGAGGAGCAATGGGATTATAACCAGATCTATGAGCATAATTACAGTAATCTGGCCACTATGGTGCCAGTAGGTTATACGTTATACGATCTTGATCAGGACGGACAGCTGGAATTACTGATTGGTGAAACAGATACGGAAGAACCGGTGAACCGGATGATTCTGGATGTTTATACTATGGACGGAGATGCGGCAAAACAGCTGTTTACCAGCCAGGAGAGAAACCGATATTATCTGGTGGAAGATGAGGCAGGTGCTGTGATCATTGCCAATGAAGGTTCCAACGGTGCAGCAAGTTCCGGATGGCTGTATTATATTGTAGAAAACGGAGAGCTTTCTATTCAGCAGTCGGTTATTTATGATGCAGGAGCGGATGAGCAGAATCCATGGTTTACTTCCGTGGATGATGACTGGGATGTGAGCAACGATACGCCGACGGATGAAGAGACCGCACAGGCAATGATTGATTCTTATATGGAGCAGTATGCTGCCCTTGATTGGACGCCCCTTATGGATGCCATCGGAACTCAGGCTACGGTGGATTCCAACGTGACGAAGCTGGAAGCTAATACACCGGTGGAGATTGACGGCCAGGAATTTACATTGGTGACATCCGATCCCAAAGAAAATGATGATATGATCAGTGTGACGGCTCAGTACGGTTCCAACAGTTTTGAACTGGATGCGGAGACACTGGCCGTAGGAGACCTCTATGCATTGAAGCTGAATGGACAGTATTATGTGCTGGCGGAGACACGTACTTATGATGATTATGCCACGACCTATCTGGTCAAACTGGACGGAGAAAAGTTTGCAGTTTCCCAGCAGGACGGAAGCATTGAAAAGGTTCCTTCCAATCCGGCAGACGGTATCGAGATTACATCCAAGGTGGATGTGCTGGGCACTTACGGCGGTACCAGAACTTATCATATTGTGGATGACAAACTGACGCCGGATGGAGATACGTATCTTTTCAATTATGCATCGGATGTGAAATTAAGTGTCAAAGGTTCCGTTTCCTGCAGACTGGAAGGCTCCAATGCCACATTAAATGCAGGAGATGTGATTACCCCGACCAGTTATTCTGAAGACGGTACCTTTGGTTTTGAACTGGAGGATGGAACGGCAGGAAACCTGATCGTAGACCTGAATGCAGACGGTATTTATGCAGGCACCATTGGAGGTGTATCGGAGAGCGATCTTTTTGAAGAGCTGCCTTATGCAGGATAAGAAAAATGAATAGGGCTTGCATTTCCTACTGTACAGGGGTAAAATAGACGGCAGTAAGAGAACAGGGGAGCTTGTGTGACAGGCTGAGAGGAAGGAACGACCTTCGACCCTTTAACCTGATACGGATAATGCCGTCGTAGGAAGTCATCGAATATGATTTTACAGGAGGCACCGATACAGGAGCCTCCTTTTTTGTCAGTAAAAAAGTCAGGTGTTGGTCATCAGGTTTCCCTTGTTTGAGCAAAAGAGGAGTGAATGAATATGCAGAAAAATGTAACTAAAAAAATGGCACTGACTGCCATGCTGGCCTGTCTGGCCTTCGTCCTGAACACCTTTGTCTATTTCCCGGCCATGGCACCGTTCCAGCACTGCGTGGATGTCATTGCAGCGGTTCTGGTGGGACCCTGGTATGGATTCGCGGCAGCCCTTTTATGCGGCATTATGAGAATGCTGTCCGGCCGTACCATTCAGGCAGTGACAGGAGCAATCTATGGACCGATTCTGGGAGGCCTGATTTATAAGAAGACGAAAAATATTTATCTGGTATGGATTGGAGAAGTCATCGGAACCGGATTTTTTGGAGCCATGTCTTCTTATCCGTTGATGAAGATGTTCTACGGACTGGATGCCCAGTCCCCGTTTTACTATATTCCGTTCTATACCCCGTCTGCAGTGGTAGGAGCAGCTATGGGTGTGGCAATCCTGGTGATCTTAAAGAAAACGGCTGTGCTTGGACGGATGCAGAATGAGCTGGCGTAAGGAGACAAAGGTTTTATGAACAAGTATGCAGAGGCATTACATCTGGTGCGGGAAAAAGAACCGCTGGTGCAGTGCATTACCAATTTTGTGACAGTCAATGACTGTGCAAATATCATTCTGGCAGCAGGCGGCTCTCCGTCTATGGCGCATGACGTCCGGGAGGCGGCAGAGGCAGCCAGAAATGCCCGGGCACTGGTCTGCAATATGGGAGCCATTGAAGATGCTCCGTCCATGATTCTGGCCGGAAAAGAGATGAACAAGCTTGGCCGTCCGGTTGTTCTGGATCCGATAGCAGCAGGCGGAACGAGCCTTCGAAGAGAAGTGGCAGCAGAATTGTTAAAAGAAGTGAAGTTCAGCTCCATTCGTGGAAATGCGTCAGAGATCCGTTATCTGGCAGGACAGCAGACCGCCGGAAGTGGTGTGGATGTAAGTGCCCTTGATAAGATTACGGAAGAGAATCTCAAAGAAGCAGCAGAGATGGTGCGGGCACTTGCGGAACGCACGGGAAGTGTTATTGCTGTTTCAGGAAAGCTGGATCCATATTATATGTTTGGATTAATAGCTGTTGCTTCTCCAGGCTGGGTAGTTGGCACAGCACTGGGAGTGATTATGGGAAATGCCCTACCACTAAGAGCTGTCAGTGCATTAAGTGTAGGCTTGTATGGCATGTTTATTGCCTGTATCATACCGGAAGGCAGGAAAAATAAAATAGTGGCAGGAGTAATTATTGTAAGTTTTGTGTTAAGTTATATTTTTAGTACATTGTCAGTTCTCAAGGGAATATCCTCCGGAATCAAAATAATGATACTAACTGTAATTATTGCAACAGTTGCGGCAATATTATTTCCGGTAAAGGAGGAAAATCATGAATAACATATATGTATATATTTTGGCTATGTCATTAGCAACATATTTAATCAGAGTGCTTCCTTTAACCTTGATTAGAAAAGAAATTAATAACAAATTCATTAAATCTTTTTTATATTATGTGCCTTATGTTACATTGGCTGTAATGACTTTCCCGGCAATACTAACATCCACACAGACTATGTGGTCAGGTTTAATTGCTTTAATAGGAGCAGTGATTTTAGCTTGGAAAGGCGGTAATTTGTTTCAGGTTGCAGTTATAAGCTGTGTACTTGTATTTGTTGTAGAACTAATAATTTATTAAATTATAATAGATTAAGTTATGAAAATTAATTTATAAAGCGTTAAGCCATAAGAAAGTAAATTAGAAAACATTAAACTATGAAACATTAAAAAGCTATGGATTAGCAATAAGTTTGTAGAAGTTAAACTTAACAGTTAATCTATAGCTTTTTATGTAATGAAAAAATCCATTATATATTATAAGTTCTTAAACCATGTTTTTGAAAAATCTAGAAATTCCTTTTCCCAAGGAGTTAAAATCTTATCTTTAGGCCAGGCAAGAAGTAATTTGCTGGCATCTTTTTCTTTAATGGATAGCATCTTAACGTTATTATCAGGATGCATCATATAATATTTTTTTGTCAAAATAGCAACGCCATCGTTTTGTGAAACTCTGTGTATAGTGGCAAAGTCTTCATGGAATTTGAATACATAGTTAGGAGTAAAGCCTGCTGTATTCATACAGTAGTTGTCTACCATTACACGAATCGGAATTGTGTCATATAACCCCACAAAGTTTTCGTTTTTTAGCTCAGAAAGTGAAATTTCATCTTTTTTGCTTAATGGGTGATTTGCCGGCACAATGGCAACAAATTCATCTTCTAATAAAACTTCATAATTAAAGTCATCCAAATCACATATTGGTTGCATAAATGTAAAATCATAAGGCACTTTTTCAGAATGCATTACTTCTTCAACTGTTGCATACCTAAAATGTGTGTGGGTATATTTAAAGCAAAAATCTGCTGTAAGGGGAGAAATGAAAAAATCTCCGTCTTGAATATATATGGTTATTTCGTTTTGTGTAACATTAGAAAAATGAATTTTACATTCATCAATTGTATTTAAAATAGTAGATACCTGTTTATAAAAATATGTACCGTTTTCATTTAGAATAATATTTCTACCAGTTCTGTCAAAAAGTCGTACACCAAGTTCTTCTTCAAGTTTTTTGATTGCATAGCTGATTGAAGGCTGTGGCACCATATTTTTCTTTGCAGCATAGAAAAATTCTCTAATTCTGTGGCATCTTTAAAGTATTTAAGCTGAAGTAATTCCATATCGAACCTCCTGTAAAACGATTCTAATATATAGGTTAATAAAATGCAAATATAATTCATAAAGTATTCTTTATAATTATATATAGAAAAAAGTATTTTTTATATTTGCAAAAGTAATATACAATAATAACGTGCGATTGTTGATTCCTATAGCAACAAAGAAAGGCAGGCCTCCGGGTCTGCCAATTTTCTTTTGTAGGATAAAAACGTTTTAACTACATCTAATATCAACAATATTTGATGCAAAAGTCAAAAAATTAAAAAAATAAAAAGGCGGGGAATAAAAGTGGAAATTATATTGAACATCATTTGTGTGCTACAATTTGTATTATTTGCGATGCTAAGTTGTGCAGAGATTTATTTGCTAAAAACAAAGTTAAAAAAAAGAAAAAAGAATAAAACAAGGTGAAAAACAGGAAAGAAAAATAATAAACAATAAAACAATAGGAAAAATAGCATATTTTAGTAAAAAAAATGTAAAATCAGTTGAAATTAAATATATTTATAAAGTATAATAATCTCCAAATAAAAAAATATCAGGAGGTAATTATGAAAAAGATTACAAAACTATTAACAGTTGCTTCAGCTATGCTTGTTATGATGTTAGCAATGACATTTACAACTATGGCAGCAACTACAGTAACACCAACACGATCAATGACAGGTAGTGAGAAGGCAGTAACACAGTCTTATACTTTTACTCAGAATACAGTTTTAGATACTGAATTTACTTTATATAAGACAGCAGGAGTTGTAATTCCTGTTAAGGTCAGCGAAAGTGGTGCATTAGAAATAAATGTAAAGGCAAACAAAGTAGAAAAGATTTTTTACATGACACTTTACACAGATGCAGCTTGTACAAACAAGGTATCAGGCTTGTATGATAGTTTTAATGTGGGAGATTCAAACATCACAAAATATGTAGCTTTAGGTTCAAAGAATACATATTATTTACGTTTGGAAACAAACTCATTCTATACACCTAATAATGAGCAGTTTACTGACTCAATTACAGTATCATATAGATTTTTCCCAAGAGCAGAAAGAACTATTAAGTCTGGTCAGACAATTAAGTATTACAGAAATCAGGGCTCAGATATTTATACATTTAAGTATAAGGCAGAAGCAACAGGAAAAGTTACAGTATCATTACCATATAAGTGGGGAAGTTATTTAACATTTAAGAATCAGAAGAAGAGTGATATTCTTACTGAACAGTGGGTATCATCAATTTATAGTTACAAATATAATGTTTATGTAAAGAAGGGGGCAGTTTACTATTTTGTAACAAAATCAAATGGTATTAATGCCAATACTTTACAGTCTATTAGTATTAAGAATACAGCCGTAAAAGTAAAAATGGCTACAAATAGAAAAAAAGCAATTACTATTAAGAATAAAAAGTCAGCAAAATGTTTAATTACACCGGGAGATAAGTCGGCAAAATGGTATAAGATTTCCTTAAAGAAGAATCGCCATCCTTATTTTGACTTGAGGGGTGATGTAACAGGAGTTTGGAAACTTCAGATTTGCAATAAAAAAGGAAAAGCAATAAAGAACATGACATTTAGATGGTATGGTAGCAAGAGCAAGAGAACAACATGGGGTGGCTGGAAGAAAGGTACATACTATTTCAAGGTTACACCAGCTGATTCAAAATCATATGGTCTTGCAACATTTAAATATAAACAGGCAAAATAATTTCATAAACAAACAAAATAACTTTGAGGGGCATACAGCCCCTCATTTTTTGTAATAAGAAATTCCTTCAGAATGTCGCAAGTAACATTCTTTGTTTAAATTTCAGATTTTCGTTGCATAAAAATATTTTTAAAATTATACTGATTGTAAATTACGAAAGAAAAGTGGGGCAGATATGAAAAACATAAAGAAGATACTTATTGTTGAGGACAGTGAGTATTATATGAATCTGGTAACAGATAGTTTGATTAACATAGAAAATACTATTCTTTATAAGGCAGTAAATATTTCTGAAGCTTATAGAATCGCAATGGAAAAGAACATTGATGTGTTCATTGTTGATGTGGTTTTAGACACGAAAGTTTTAGGAGATGTATCAGGGATTGTTTTTGTAGATCGTATTCGAACAGTTCCAAGATATAGATTTTCGCCTATTATCATTACTTCATCTTTGGAAGATCCCAAGTATCACGCATATAATTATCTGCATTGTTTTAGATATTTTGAAAAAACGTATGACGTTTCAGAATTGGTTGAAACTGTAAAAGAAGCTCTAGAATTTAAGCAAAGTGAAGACATAGAAAAAATAATATATTATAAAAGACAGGGAATTCTTTTCTCTTTAAGAACAAAGGATATTGTGTATGTTGAAAATTATAATAAATATATTGTTTATTGTTGTAGGGATGGTAAATATAAAGCACCATACAAGTCCTGTAAGAAAATAGTGGAAGATATAGCATCAAAGGATTTTATACAGTGTAACAAAAATACAGTTGTAAACCGGCAGTATATTCATAATATCGATGGAACAAACCGTTATATTACACTTGTTGAAAATCGGGGGAAACTGGAAATTGGACCACGTTTGAAAAAAGAGTTTTTAAGGAGATTAGAGAATGATTGAGTTCTTATTTTTACTGGTAGAAATACTGGCTATTGTTTATTTAATACATAATATAGTAGGTGTTTCAGTTAAAGTTGATGTGTATTTAATTATGTTGTTAGCAATTGGCTTAGGAATAACAATAGCTATTATTAATGATTTAATATGGGATAAAGGGGTTTGCATAGTGTATGGACTTCTTGGACTATACGTGGTTGTAGAATTGAAGAGAAGAATGGTGGATGCAATATGTATTTGTGGTGTGGCATTGTGTCTGGTTACAGTTTTACAGACAGTTTTGTTCTTGCCAATGGGGTTGCTTTACTATTTGGTGCCTTATGAAGATTTGCTGGTGCTAATAACTAATGGCGGAGTTTTTATTATTTTAAAATTACTAAAGAAAACTAACATATACAGTAAGACTAAGGAATTTCTTGAAAATAGCGGGATAAAAATAATTATATCTATGTTTGTTCTAATATACATTTATTTTTATTTTGCCCATATTTTCAAAATTACAGGTAAAATTCCTATTGAAATATATGCCATGATGTTGGCGTTCATGTTGGTTACTGCGTATATAATTTACAGTTTGCAAAAGTCCAATTACATGCTGA
>QWCE01007312.1_pt1 | contig 9999 bp, 6 predicted proteins | sample 1972531 | NCBI WGS metagenome assembly QWCE01 (sample SAMN09866716, study PRJNA288562) | Human gut metagenome isolate term4_stool, whole genome shotgun sequencing... | reverse complement strand
GTTTTAACTTTGGGCGAGAATGGAAGTACGGCAAACAAGTGGATAGAAGCCTTTATTAAAGATGGCAAGCTATGCCGAATAGAGCAGGGGAAATATAGGAAGATTTTTTGAGTGGCAAGTTTGTGTTTTAGTGCCACTAAAACCTATGCGGCAAGCGATAGAACTGCCACTCTCAAAAAATAATTTATCAATATCGAGAATCAATATGAGTATAAAGGAAAAGAAACTTGGTGGCCGCCCAAAGTTGGCGAGCTATCAGAAACGTACCAAATGTTTTCGGGTAATGTTTACCGAGAACGACTACATTTATATCCAATCCAAAGCGGAACAGGCAGGATTGTCTGTCAATGAATTTTGCCATCAGGCTGCAATGGATTGTCAAGTCTGTCAACGTATCAGTCCGGAAATGGTATCGGAAATTCGTGACCTTTCCGGCATCGCCAATAATGTCAATCAGATTGCCCATCAGATGCACATCTATGGATTGGAAACAGTCAAACAACAGTGTTTTTCGATTATCTCGGAAGTTAGTAGAATTATCACCCAAGTAAAGAATACCTGTCATGATAGCGAAGATTAAAACAAGAGTTGATTTCGGAGGTATTGTAAACTATGCCAACGACCAAAAGAACAAGAAGAAATGCGCTACACTTTTAGCGCACCACGACACGAAACATCCTCATTGTCATTTGGTATTCAATCGGATAGACAATGAAGGCAATCTCATTTCTGACAGCAATGAAAGAATACGCAATGCAAAAGTTTGTCGTGCTTTGACTAAAGAGTATGGACTTTACTTTGCCCCTAAAAACAGCAAAGCGAGAAATAAGAGCCGTTTGCGTCCTCATCAATTACGGAAATATAATCTCCGTTCTTCAGTTCTTGATGCACGAGCAAATTCTCATTCGTGGAATGACTTTTTTAGCATTCTCAAAGGTTTGGGTATAGATATGCGTTTTAATCACACTGAGAATTTTGATAAAATTCGTGGTATATCATTCAGTCAGGATGAGTATAGTATGGCTGGTTCCAAACTTGACCGTGATTTGAGTTTTAACAGCCTTTGTGCCACGTTAGGTAATGTGACAGCAGAGCTGATTATTCAACCCCATCAAGCTATAACTACAAAACAAAGACAACGAAAGAAACGAACCTTTTTATAAAACCTCAAAACGTAGAAGATAATGAAAGAAGATGTAGTAGCTGCAAATCTTGCGAATTTGCGTCAAAGTATCAACGGGCTAAAAGAATGTATTGAAAAACAGAATACCACTGTTTCTAAATCGGAACAATCTGTAAAAGCGGATTTCAATGAAAAGGCCACTTATACAGGAATTGCCAAAAGTTTCTGTACTTGCTGGAATGAAGCCTTGTCTGTGGTCAAGAAACATATCTGGCAACAGCAGCCCAACACATTGCCGTTTTCACTATGGTTTCCGAAACTCATTGATTTATTCAAGCAAAAGTCCAAACTTCTTGAATATCTTTATCGGCACGTTTGCGATTACAATCAGAATCGTATAACTATCGAAACTAATACCCGATGTATATTGAAACGGCAGGATGAGATATTGGCAAAAATCAATGAACTGAAACATCCTACAACCGTTATTCCTCCCAATATCAATGGAATGTTTATACGGGGGCGTCATATAAAACTCCGATATATTGTGGCTATTGTAGCTATTATTTTGACGTGGGCTGTTGTTGTTTCTGTTAGTAGTCTGAAATATAAGGAAGAATCATTTGCGCATTATTCCATGTATCGGGCGGTGAAGGAGCAGTATCAAAATTTGATAGAAAAAACTTGTGAAAAACTGAGAGAGTGAATTGAATTATCAAAATCTTATAAAAATCAAATAAAAGAGAATGTGTCGGTTACACACATTCTCTTTTGTGGGTTCGTCCACTTTGGCGAAACAGACTTGGCAGCAATCAATCTATGAGAACTATCTATGTCTATGTTTCTTTGAAAGCAGAACTTGAACGGCAAGTGCAGCAAGGACCAGCACTACGGGAACGCCATTAGTAGGTTTGGGAGGCATACAATCATGCGCTCGTTTCTTTTGTAAGTCTTGCAGGAATAAGCCTGCGCTCTGTTGTGTTTGTTCATTGCTGGATGAGCTTTTCTCTTTATCTCTTGCGTTTATGGAATAAAGAGTATAAACCTCTCACTGCACTTGAACCAGCTACACCGCCACCGATTCCACCGATGATTCCACCAATAACAGTGCCTACACCAGGGAAAATAGCTGTGCCAATGGCTGCACCTGCTGTGGCTCCGGCATAGCCACAGCCAACTCCAGCCGCATTGCTTGCCGTGTTCTCACAGAATTGTCCGCAAGACATTTTTCCTCGACAAACTTTTATGGCATCAGGAAGGGTTTGCGCGGCAAGCATCACGCCTCCGGTAACCATATTGGTACGCATTCTTTTTGTCAAGATATTTTTTGCCGATTGGCCCACAATCTGTTTCCTAACAAGGGTAGACGCTGCCTTTTCCACTACTCGTTGACCAAGCTGGGTCTTGCAGGCAACATCCATCACTGTGCGTGATACATGTGTCGCTGATGTGGCTATGCTGCGCCCTACAGCGGTACGCAACAATTGCTGTGTGCCTACCCCTACAATCATGGCCGTGACTCCGCTTTGGACTGCTTGTGAAGATGCTTTTTTGAGAGCCTCTTTATGCGTTTTGCCACCTCGCACACTGTTGACATAGGTCAACAAAAACGACATGCCACAAGTAAGTCCGCATGTGACAACCTGTGTCTTCACATCGAACTTAATAGAGTCGATGTTACCTGCCTTGGCGATATTTTTGGCTTCATTGTAGGTGCAATTGCCTTTTATCACCATGTAACTTGCAGCAGCTGGGTCAGTCACACCGGGTACTTGACCATCACGAATTTTGTCTGCCATCAGTTTGATAGCCTCCTCGTATTGGTCTTTAGGCACTTCGAGTTTCATACCGCTGTATCGGTAACTACAGTCTTGGAAAGCTGCGTTGACCGAATCCTGAGCCGTGGTGCAATACTTCGTTTGTATTTGTACTCCGTCCACTATTCGATCTGCACCGTTGCAACTGTTGTTTCTTCCAACTTGGTCAACAGACTTTCCTGTAAGGCGGTCTGCCATAGCGTTGGCATCTTCTGCTGCCCATCCGTGAGCCTGACGGTTGCGGTACTGGGTGTACTGCATGTAGGAGTTAGTAGACTGGGCACTGCTTGCTGCTGATGCGCCATTAACTGTGCTATTGTTCACATTCTTCTTCATAGTTTTAGAAGTTAGTGATTAAGAAGGTCGTAATTCTCTTCGGATTACTCCGTTGAGCTTCGAAACCGGACACTTCCTTACGGAATCGAACTTCCATTGATAATTAAAAATTGCACAGTGTCTATTACCTCATCTATACAGTTGCTTATACCACATTGAATAAAAAGAGACAGGCTCTATCATTATATCAAAGAACTCTTTGTTTATTTGACGATGCAAATATATGTACATTTTGTCATTCAAAAAAAGGATTTTTAAGCTGGGAATGGTTCCCTGGCTAAGGAATCAATAAGTTTTTTCCATAGTATATATTGGCATTGATATGTTTGAAATAAAAGGTAATGTTAGATAATCGTTGTTTCTTATTGTATCACTTCATATACCTCTTATTCATTTTACTGATACGTAGTGCGATGTCGTCTCGCACTTCTTTTGGGCTTACGATTTCCAAATCATGCCCTAATTGTAGGATTCGTCCAAAGAATTCATTATTCGTTCTGAGTGTTATCGTCACTTCACCATAACCAAGATTGTCTTTAAAATCCTTCAAAGTTCTTTGAGTATGATGGATAGGTTTAGTCTCAACCAATCCAAACATATATTTATCGTGTATTCGGACTACGATGTCATGCAGCTTTTCGCTTTCTACATGAGTCACACCTACGATGTCGTTGAAGTACTCCGGATATTTAATTTCATCAGGAAAGAGATATTCAATATTATAGGTTATTGTAGGCTTCTCATCTATTCTGTCTAATGGGATATTCTGCCCTTCGTTTATTATTGTCTTGTTTAATAATGAGTCATATTTTTCAATACATCCAAATATATACCAACGTCCATTAAATTCTTTTAGGAAGTGTGGATGAAAAATAACGGTTGTAGCTATTTGATATTTTTTGTGGTAAGCCACTTTCAACACTTTATGGTCACGTATGCACTCATAGATGAATGGCAACCATTCGATGTTTTTGTGCAGGCGCATCATCTCTGATCCAATAAGTTCATGTCCTTTTTTCTTTCTCTGTTTGATTTCAAAGAGGTCTAGAGTCCTGTCAAAGAAATGCTCGATCCATGAATCTGGAAAAAATCCTGCTGAGTCTTGACAAAACTGGTAATAATCATTAAGGTCTTTGCGAAATACAGCTTTCAACATTCCGACAAATGGGTCATCATCTTTCCCAACGTAGCGAAAGCGTTTGTTCCGATTATTCCCGCTCTCTTCTATACAATCTTTTCCCACTTTTTCTTTAAGGGTTTTACATATTACAGGAAATATCTTGCGAAGTTCTCCTATATGGTCACATTTTGAGATGTCATACGATAAGTTTTCTGCTGAATCAAACCCCATAAATTCCGCCATAACATCAGCATAAGCAACCCATCGGCGGCTCATCAGCCTCCGATAGGTTATCACCGCGAACTGAGCCTTGTAGCTATCGCCCTCGAAAAGATTTCGTTGCATACTCAATCCTCTTTTAATCTTAAATTTGTTGCAAACCGATAGGGCTTAGATGGATTTTTATCTTGTGGGCGATTTTTAACAACAAATATAACTTTATCGTCTTCATAAAATTCATTTAAATCGCACCCCTCAATTGGAAGTGAATAAGGGAATGAATCACATCTGATTTTCTTATAACGCCCTTCCAATACTATTTCCCCTTCGTACTCTTTCTTCTCTTTCTGAATTTCTGAATTTGCTGAAGCAAATCTCTTTTTGGTACCATCTTCAATTGTTGACAAATCCATATATCCTTTAACAACAGGTTGTTGTATACCGACCGCTGTTGTATCATGATCGTTAGGCAAGTTATTTCCAGTTCTGTCATTTTCTGTAAAATTTGCTGTTTGACTAGAATCTTCTTCTGGTTTTTCATCTTCTATAGGTTCAGTTATTATGTCTTGTTTATAAAGTCCGAGACCACTGAATCTAAATCCAATAACTCCTTCTATTCTGGTTACATTAATATCTGCATCATCATATTTTTCATCTTTTGCTGAAAAAGTTGCTTCCAAGCCACAATCAAGTTTTGCTTTTCCACGCCTACGGTTTGATAAAGTTATTTCTTTTATCGTCCCTTGAATAAAACTTGCTTTGTCCTTTTCTTCTGTAATACTTTCTAAACCTTGGGATTTCTTATAAAACAAATAAGGATAAGTATCATACTCTTTCTGATCAGCTGCCTCACAATATTTCCTTGCTTTCTCACGAACTTCATTATAACGTTTCATAAGTCCCTCATTGGCATATCCATTATTCAATATCTGAACAGTATAAAAAACCATGAAATAATAATTTATCCATAAATGTTCCGCGTTGCTCTTTGTTGATTTTTCCCACTCCTTAAGTAACACGATTGACTCTTCTATTGTAGAATCGCTACGACTATTGAATATCATAAGATTCAATAACTTTTCATAGGCACCCGAAACACCTTTCCTTGCATTATATCTTGTTGCCTCTTCTATTCTTGATATATACCTATCATTCAATTTATCAATACTCTCTCTTATTTCTTTCCGCTTAGATGATATAACAGTATCGTAAAGGCGACATCCATAAATTATTTTAAGATTTTCATCTGTTGTTGATTTTAATTTCTTATCATACTTATCAAAATAATCTTTCCCTTCACCTCCATTCAGTTTCTTTCTAAAGTCGTCTAGTTTGTTATAAATATTGTTAAGATTATAATTAGTACGAATATTTCCTTCCTCATCAGGAATAAACCTTGCTATTTTAGAGCAAGCATCCAAATAATCTAAATACATATTTTGATAAATATTATCTACTTCACAGAAAGTCCAATCCTTATATTGCTTATACTTCTGCGTGGCATTCAAAACAGCTTTAAGCATTTGCGCCTTAGTGACAAGCCCATAAGCACTTGTTGGATCAAGTTCTGTTGACTTATCACAAAATTCGCAACAATTATTGTGATATAGCAAAACATATTTATAAAGATCCAAAGTAAAAGCGTCAGGGTCTTTCCCCAATAATATATCTCTCAACACTCCAATCTTACGATAATAAAGTACTCCCAAAGATTGATAAATCAAAGAGTCGAACAATTTTCCATACCTTCCTTCAAGCAATCTTAAGAGAATGTTTTCTGATTCTATAAAGGGGGTTCCGTCATGCGATTCTTTATCTTCAAAGTAGGCTTTATTGTATAGAAATTGTGAATAACTAAGAAGGCTATTTTCATCATCCGGGAAATAATTCACAAGCAATTTATATACTTCAAGAATAGTTTCGGAATCACATTCATTGGATTTAAAGAAGCTTGATACTTTTTCATCAAGACTAATTTTTCGAATTTCACCCATTTCAAAATCAGGTCTCTTGAGAAATACGTCATAAATGTACTTCATTTTATCGGTAGCGTCCCAATTAGATATATGCTCAAGATAATCTTTTGATATATCATATATTCCTATATTGCTCTTGCTAATAATCGATTTGGCAAACAAGGAAAATCTAGGTCTGATGCGCCCTGTTCGTTTATTTTCATCATTATATTCTATATCAAATAGTTTTTCGAATGCGATTTGAGAGGATTTGGACATTACATTTACCAAATTCCATATACTTATCTTTTTTTCAAATATAGAGTCGGTGAAACCTGTAGAAACGTATCTATCATAATCATATATGTATAAAGATGCCACAGAAACCAATATTGAAAAATGTTGTATCTCTTCTTGATATTCTTGATCTATCTCTTTCATCCACCCTTGTACATAGTCATCTACACTTTGAGAATTATTCTTTACTGAAAGCGGAAAATCAATTACATTTTTCAATTTCATACCAGAAATACCAGTACACAGTCTCTCATAAAGCCTATTAAAATTAGGTATTTCATCCGGCATGAGAGAGTCATTAATAGTTAAGCAACAATCTTTTTTAGGGATTGGACCATAAGTAATGCGAACTATGGATACTTTGTGAGTAGGGCTTATATAGTTTTTCTTTAAGTTTTCTATGTTATCATCAGAGATGGTCCGATCGATAAAAATAATCAACATTCTAGTCGGTGGCAATGTGTCCTCAATAAAAGTCTTTATTTTCTGAAATACTTCAGAGCTAGTACTTTTTAACTCCGTCAAAAAAACGACATAACATTTACGGGAAACATTTGTATCTTTATTCATCAAATCATATGCCAAACGTCTGGCAATAGTAGTACCGCCACTGCAAGGACTATGCTTGATATATCCAACAAATGTATCTCCTCTCTTCACATTTTCGGCTATCTTCTTATAAAAATTATTATAACCAAATCTTTTCACGTCAATATCTGCATACAGTTCATCCCAAGTTATTTTCTTACCTGAACAGAATCCAATACCTAATTCCTTTTTTTCTTGAGATAAAGGAATTTGCGGTACACATTCAATGCCATAAGCAGCAAGTTTATTCACCAATTCTGCAGAAATATCTGAACATCCCGATGTAAATTCTAATGTATTCTCTAATATATTACTATCTAAAGTATTAAGATAACGAACGAAATTCATTTGATCTATGACATATTCTTTGATATCTGGATCTATTTCATCTTCTTTTGTATTATCGTCTATTATATAATCTTTTGAAGATAATAATCTGATAATAGTAATATCCGTTGAAAGCGGTAATTTATACAATGCTATCGGAAGTTTAGATTGGCTATATAAATCAACAATTACGATTTTCCCTTGCGGTTTTTGAGAAGATAAATCACGTATTTTGTCCACTACCTTACCTGAATAGTTCTGTCTCCATTTTTTAGGTTGATCTTTCGGACAAGGTTTTGTGTCATTCATGTTTCCATTTGCTTCAACCCAATAAGTAATCTTGTCACCATTTGTCTCAACTTCAGAATAAAGCATTTGGCGTTTCCCTTCCCACTTTTTCTTAATTGTATTATACAAGCCACCTTCTTCTTGTGTTTTTGGATCAAAATCGATGACCATGTTCCAAGCGAATTTTGCCAATGATTCTTTAAGCTCTGGTTTTAAGGTTGATGATGTTACAAGAATATATTTTTTCCCATATTCATGTTTAAAATCACCTTCCAACTCATATAATTCTTTTAAGTTTTCATCTTCTGACATTAGTAGCTCAAGCTCTATGTCGTTTTTTACACTTTGTTCTATAACACTATTCTCAAATGGCAATATTTCTTTCAGCGGCGACAGCTTATCTGAACAAATATCAATCATGCCGCGTACCCAAGCAAAATAAAAACTATACAAGGTAGCAGCACTATAAGGACTTTGTTTGTCACGAGGTACCGAATGAGAAGTGTCTGTATTCAGAGGTTCATAAAGCCAATTATGGCATTCTTTAATTTTGTTGTAGATTTTATTATGAGAATCTTCTTTTTGATTTACCTTACACAAAAGAGCATAAGCGAGTTTGCCAAGGATTGTTGGATCCTGCCAATACTTATATGTTGGTAATGTATTCAAAGCCTCTTCTTTAATTTTCAAATAATCTGGAGAATACTTATCAGTTACTTTAAAGTATGAATGTGACAAGTTATCACCAACACCGAATAATTGATCTGCATTTGGCACATATACAGAAATAAGGAGTTTACACAATGCTTCAGCCGCTCTTCTTAATGCTTGTATTGGCTCATCAGTGCTTATGGAATAATTTTCATGAATAGACTCATGATCGCTTAAAAACATTTCATATCGTTCCTGGATATGACTATCCTCTATTTTGGATAGGAATGTCTGCAACTTTTCTGAACGAACTTTACTTTCTCTGGCCATATTTGATTGTTTTAATATTATAATGTTTATATCACCTGGACGCTGTGGCATAGGTTATTAAACCCATTTAATGTTTCATTGCTTTATGGTGTTCTATTATTCGTCAAAAATACATTTTACGTAACTGTATACTTTGATTATTTATTTTTGTTCAAGATATTTAAATGTATGTATTCTTTTTCTCTCCTTTCTCTTACCTTATCCAATCCTGGCATTTTCTTGGATAAGGTACTTTCTCCAGCAGGGAAGTATGCTTTGAAAATCTGACATAAGAAACTTACAATATCACTACGTTTCTTACCCATATTGTAAAAAGCAGAGCAGACAAAGTACATTAGTTCTTGCTGACTACATGTTTCTTTGGGCTGTATACTTATTAAGGGAGCAACTATCAAGTCATGTTCAGCAAATGATAGAGCACTGGAAAGAATAGCTTCCTGTTCTTCTTCAGTAAACATCTTTATTTTCCCAGCTAACCATTCAAGCTCTCTTTGCTGAAGAGCTTGTTGCTTTTCGTTTTGATGTTCCAATAGGATTGCTACATTTTCTTGTTGCTTTTCTGTCAAGGCGTTTTCCAATGCTTGATTTTTTCGTTTAAGAACATTGAATTTCAGCAATGCAGCAACGTACATACAGAAATACCCTACTGCAATATCGAATATTAGGATAAGCAGATAATTGTTACTTGAGTTTTGTGTGTCACTAGCCATATATTCACTAATAGGGATAACAGCTAATAGCATGATAATGGCTATTGCATAAAGCACTCGGTATCGCGTTTTATGGTTTACCTGTGGCAAAGAGGCAAACAAAAAGGCGATAATCAAAACGGCTATTATTGCACAAAGCGGTATGAAAGATGTTCCCATAAGTTTATTGCTCAGTTTGAGGGTTAACAATAATGCGCCAATAGCCACCATGGTCTGCTCCTTCACGAGACAAAAGTCC
>QWCE01006442.1_pt1 | contig 10005 bp, 9 predicted proteins | sample 1972531 | NCBI WGS metagenome assembly QWCE01 (sample SAMN09866716, study PRJNA288562) | Human gut metagenome isolate term4_stool, whole genome shotgun sequencing... | reverse complement strand
CGCACGCCGGGCACCGGTTCGCCTGCCATGCCCATATCCACGGGCACCACATCACAGTGGGCCGCGCGGGCCATCTGGCACACACTGGTGCGCCGCATTGCAAGGTTTTCGGCCACGGCACGGGTCACTTTCTGCCCGGTCTGGCTCACCCCCTGCGCCACCACACCGTTGTCCGCGCAGAGCACCACCACCGCCCGGCGGGAGAGATCAAACTCCGCACTGCCGGTGAGGGCGGCGGCGTCCTCCAGCATGGTCTCCAGCCGGCCCAGCCCGCCCAGAGGCTTTGCAAGGCTGGCCCAGTGGGCGTGTGCTGCCGCGCGGGCGGCTTCGTCCGGCGGGGTGATACCCGCCAAAAGTGCATTCAGTTCCGTTTCGGTCATTTTGGTCATCCTTTTGTTTTGCTGTATCGTTCTGCCGCACGCACAAAGCGTCCCGGCAGGGGCGTGCCCGCCCAGTATAAATGCGGGAAGCCCGCATAGAAATTCTCGTTTGCAAAGCCGCATTCCCACTGCATTTTCTCGTTTTTGCGGGCCGTAAATGCAGTGCCGTTTGCGGTGGAATCCCAGTGGTGAAATTCGTGGACGGGCAGGTTTTCTCCCGCGCGGAACAGCATACTGTCCCGCTTTGCGGTCAGGATAGCATAGCCGAACCGCACCAACCTGCCCGCCCGGACGCCTGCTCCCGGCAGGACGCCCGCCATGGGCCAGCTCTTTCCCTCGGCGTCCTCCAGACTCTGCCCGAGATACAGAAAGCCGCCGCACTCTGCCGCTGTCGGCAGGCCGGCGTTCACAGCCTGCCGGATGGAGGCCCGCATGGTTTTATTTTCGCTCAGGGCCTGCGCATACAGCTCCGGGTAGCCGCCGGGCAGATACAGCCCGCAGACTCCCTCCGGCAGGGCAGTATCCCGCACCGGGCTGAAAAATACAGGCTCCGCGCCCGCCTCCCGCAAAGCGTCCAGTGTTTCGGCGTAAGTAAAACAGAAGGCTCCGTCCCTCGCCACGGCGATGCGGACAGAAGCGGAAATTGTTCCCCGGGGAGAAAGGCGTCCGCCCTCGGGGCACGGCCTTTCCGTCACCGCCGCCAGCTGCTCCCAGTCCATCACCAGACGGTCTGCCAGCAGAGCGATCTTTTCCTGAATGTCCGTGATCTCGCCTGCGGTCTTCAGGCCCAGATGGCGGCTTTCCACCGCCGCCTGCGGCAGGCGGGGCAGATAGCCCAGCACCGGCAGGCCGGTCTCTCTTTCCAGCAGGTCTTTGAGCATTTTATACAGCTTTTCGGAGCAGCTATTGAGCAGGATGCCCGAAATATGGCTGTTTTTGCGGAAGTTCACAAGGCCCTGGATCTCTGCTGCCAGCGTTACGCTGGCCCCTCCGGGCTGCACCACCAGCAGCACCGGAAGCTCCAGCGTGTCTGCCAGCTCCCATGCGCTGGCCCGGGTGGTCAGGCCCTGCCCGTCGTAAAAGCCCATGGCCCCCTCGCACACGGCAGCGCCGTGTCCGGCGGCGCAGCGGGCGTAAAGCGCCTGTACCGTGGGCCGGTCCGAGAGGAACAGATCCAGATTATGGCTGTCCACCTGCAGAGCGGAGCGGTGGAACATGGGGTCGATGTAGTCCGGCCCGCTTTTGAAGGCGCAGGGGTCGGCCCCGCGCTTTTTCAGTGCCGCCAGCACTGCGCAGGTCATCGTGGTCTTGCCGCTGCCGGACCGTGGCGCGGCGATGAGGAATTGCATCATTTGCGTATACCCGTAATGAGGAAGATGGGGTTGTTTGCCATGAGCAGGTGAAGGCGGCCTGCCTGCTTTGTGCGGCTGACCGCCAGCTGCACCACCTCGGCGGCAAGGCCCCGGGCGGTAAGGGCGGCAGCCGCAGCGCTCAGCGTTTCCAGCGCAATGGCGGAAATGCAGATGCGCGCGTCCGGGTTTTTGGCAAGCACAGCATCCAGCACGCCTTCCATGCTGCCTTTTGTTCCGCCAATGAACACGGCGTCCGGCGCAGGCAGGTCTGCCAGTGCATCCGGGGCGCGGCCCTCGATGAGGGTGAGGTTGTAAGTTTGGAACTTTGCCCGGTTCTGCCGGATCAGGGCACAGGCGTCCGGATCGCACTCCACGGCATACACATGCCCTTTGGGCGCTGCCAGTGCCAGCTCCACGCTCACACTGCCCGTGCCTGCCCCCACGTCCCACAGGATATCCGCAGGCTTCACGGCCAGCTTTGCCAGCGCGGCGGCGCGCACCTCCTGCTTGGTCATGGGCACCTGGCCCCGGATGAAGCTTTCGTCCGGGAAGCCCGGTGTGCGGAAGTGCGGGACATCGAAGTTTTCCACCAGAAGCACGCTGAGCGGTGCAAAACTCTGCCCCGCCAGTTCCGCCGCAGAGCCGTAGCGGATGGCCTCTTCCCCGGTGCCAAGGTTTTCGCCCACCACGCCGTGGGCTTCGCCCATACCGGCATCAGTCAGCTTCCGGCAGAGGGTGGCGGGTGTTTCGGCCCCGCCGGTGAGGAAGAAGACGGAGCGTTCTGTCATGCACTGCGCCACCGGGTCGCAGGCACAGCCGTGGGCCGACACCAGCTTCCAGTCCTGCCATGGGCGGCCCAGCGCCGCCGCCAGCAGCTGGATGCTGGAAACGCCCGGATACACCCGCGCAGGGATGCCCAGCGCCCGCAGGGGCGTGAGCAGGCCGGACGCGCCGGAATAAAACCCGGTGTCCCCGCTGTAAAGCACGGCGGCATCCTGCCCGGGGGCCTGTGCCAGCGTCTCAAGGATCTCGGCAGGCTGATAGAGGGCAAACTGCCGGGCGGTGCACTCGGGCGGGAGGCCCGCCAGCAGCCGCTTTGCGCCAAACACAAGGCCTGCCCTGCGCACAGCGTCCTGTGCCTGCACCGACAAAGCCTCCCAGCTGCCACTTCCCATACCGATCAGTGTGACCATTTCAAAATCTCCTGACAATGCGTAAATAATCCTGCCTCGGTCTCGCCGACCTCCTCCGGACGGCGCAGCACCACCAGCTGTACGCCGGTCTCGGCTGCGGCCTGCACCTTTTCGGCAAAGCCGCCCGCCGCGCCGCCGTCCTTGGTGACGAGATACCGGATGTGGAACTGTTCGATCAAAGCTTTGTTCAGCTGGCAGGAAAACGGCCCCTGCATGGCAATGATGTTCCGGTGCGGTATCCCGGCTGCCTCGCAGGCGGCGATGCCCTCCGGCGTGGGCAGGACTCGGGGGTAAAGCCGCGCCGGGTCCAGCGGTGCAAACGCTGCCAGCTCCTTGGCACCGGTGGCAAGCAGGATGTTTTCCTTCGTTCCGGCAAGGTACTCTGCCGCCTGCGCCGCGGTCCCGAACACCACACAATCCTCGGGCAGCGGGCTCCGGGCCCGCAGCAGGCGGCGGTATTCCACGCCGGCCTGTGCCGCCGCAGCGCGGATGTTCCGGGTCACGTCCACCGCATACGGATGAGTAGCATCCACGCAGAGGTCTGCACCCGTCAGCAGCGCCGCCATGGCATCCGGTCCCAGCCGCCCGGCGTGGACCGTGATGCCCGCCATCTCGCCCTGTTCCTCGGCTCCCAGCGGCGTGGCCACACACACGGTCACCTCAGCCCCCAGTGCCGCCAGCTTTTTGGAGAAGCGGCGTCCCTCGGTGGTGCCGCTGAACACGACAGCTTTCATTTGCGATACCCCCGGGGTGTGACCATCCGGCCCGAAAGGGCGCGGGTGTTCCCGTTGCCGATGTACACGGTGGTGAACATATCCACCGGCGTGTCTTCCAGCTCGGCCAGCGTCAGCACCCGGGCGCTCTGGCCCTCGCGGCCAATGTTGCGCACAAGGCCGCAGACCGTCTCCGGCCCCTTGCCGTTTGCGCGCAGGATGCGCACCGCCTTTTGCAGGTAGTCCGGCCTGCCCTTGGAAGAGGGATTGTACAGTGCCACGCAGAAATCGCCCTGCGCGGCGCAGGCCAGCCGCTTTTCGATGACCTCCCACGGGGTGAGCCGGTCGGAAAGCGAGACCACGCAGAAATCGTGGGCCAGCGGTGCGCCCAGCACCGCCCCGCCGCTGAGGGCGGCAGTGAGCCCGGGCACCACCTCCACGGCAACATCCGGGTAATCCTCGGCCAGTTCCAGCAGCGGGCTGGCCATGCCGTAAACGCCTGCGTCGCCGCTGCACACCAGCGCGACCCGCTTGCCGGTGCGGGCCTTTTCCAGCGCCCAGCGGCAGCGGTCGATCTCCTGCGTCATGCCGGTAGCATAGTATTCCTCGCAGGGGAACTCGGGCTCGATCAGGTCAATGTAAAGCTTGTAGCCGCAGATTGCATCCGCATGTTCAAGGGCGCTCTGGGCTTCCTGGGTCAGATAAAAAACATCGCCGGGGCCAAGGCCCACCACGTAAACAACATTCTCGGGCCGGTTCATGTCCCATCCGTCCATCTCAAATTCGTACCTGTCAGACATGCTGCCACCTCCAATCCGGGGCGAAGGGCCGCGCAGCCAGCGCAAAGGTCACGCCGGTGCGGGCAAATTTGTGAAAAACCAGCGGCCCGCCTGCAGCCAGCACCGCAGCCCGCTCGCAGACGTTATCCACGCCGGTGACGCTCTGCACAAAGGCCGAGGGCGTAAAGCTGCCGGGGGCCTGCCGCAGCTGTTCCGCCGTGAAAAACTCCACAGGCCAGCCTCGACTCTGGCAAAAGGCCAGAAGGCCCGCTTCGTTCTGCTTTAGATCGATGCTGGCCGCCGCCGCGATGCACTGCGGGGCAAAGCCTGCCTGTGCGCAGAAGGCCGCAAAGGCTTCGGCCAGCGTGTCGGCGCTGGTGCCGCGCCTGCACCCCACCCCCAGCACGCCGATGCGCGGCACAAGATGCAAAGCATCTCCCGCCGGGCACAGGGTGAGGGCAAGCTCCGGGGCCACTGCATCTTCTGCAAGGCCCGCAGGCGGGCTGCCCGCAATGGGCCAGTCGGATGCGAACCGCACCGTTCTGCCCGCCAGCAGTGCGCCGCTGACCTTTTTGATGCGCTCCGGCTCCAGCACGGCATAGTTCTGGTGTCTGGCCCATTCATCCACCGCAAACACACCGTTTGCATCCGTGGCAGTGGTAATGACCGGCACCGCGCCGCACACAGCGGCCAGCCTCCGCGCCAGCTCGTTGGCCCCGCCCAGATGGCCGGAGAGAACGGGCACCGCAAAGCGTCCGCACTCGTCCAGCACCACCACCGCCGGGTCAGACGCCTTGCTTTTGCAGTGGGGCGCAATGGCCCGCACCGCAATGCCCACCGCGCCCACAAAAATAAGGGCATCACTGTGTGCAAACTGCCGGGCCGTCCAGTCCGCAAGGCCCGGCTGCCCGGGCTCATGGCCGCAGCGGGCCACGCTGCCGGGATATTCTGCGGCCAGCTTTTCCGCCAGTGCAAGGCCCTTTGCCGTAAAGGCAAGGTAGGCCCGGGTCACTGGTCTGTCCCCTTGCGGAACTCGGTGGTAAAGGCCGGGTCGTACAGCTTGCTGCGCTCGTAGTTCCGGCCCAAAAAGTCCCCCACCACGATGAGCGCCGTTTTGGTGATGCCCGCTGCATGAACGCTTTCCGCCAGCGTGCCCACAGTGCAGCGGACGGTCCGTTCTTCCGGCCATGTAGCCTTGTACACCACCGCTGCCGGGGTATCCGGCGTGTAGGCTCCACCCGCCAGAAGCGCCTGCTGCACCTTTTCCACAAGGCCGATGGACAAAAAGATCACCATGGTCGCCCCATGGGCGGCAAGGCCTGCCAGCTTTTCCTTTTCCGGCACCGGGGTGCGGCCCTCCATACGGGTGATGATGACGGTCTGGCTCACGGTGGGCAGGGTGTACTCGGCGTTCAGCGCCGCTGCTGCACCGCAGAAGCTGGAAACACCGGGGGTATCATCGTAGCGGATGCCCTCGGCATCCAGCACATCCATCTGCTCCCGGATGGCACCGTACAGGCAGGGGTCGCCGGTGTGCAGACGCACGGTGGTGCGGCCTGCGGCTTCCATCTGCCGCATTACCGCCAGCACCTGTTCCAGCGTCATTTCGGCGCTGTTGTAAACCGCACAGTCCTCTCTGGCAAGGCCCAGCAGCGCCGGGTTGACCAGACTGCCCGCATAGATGATGCAGTCTGCTGCCTGCAGAAGGGCCGCACCGCGCTGGGTGATCAGGTCCGGAGCACCGGGGCCTGCGCCTACAAAATGTATCATAACATCACTCCTTTACCAGAACGGTGGTAAAATAGCCCGGCTGGACCTGCGGCTGCCCGCGGGAAAGGTCCGGGCAGACCTGTTCATCCGGCAGGCCGCAGTTGCACACAAGGGTGCTGTTTTTCAGCTTATCTGCCTGCCGCAGGGTATCCAACAAGGCAGGCAATTGCCTGCCGGTCTTCATCAATACTTTGGTGCCGGGCGTTTCCAGCACGCGGCCCGCCCAGCTGCCCGGCGCAATGGTGAGCGGCGCATCCATGCCGCCGGTCAGCGGCACATTCAGCCGCGCCGCCGCCGCACAGAAGCTTGGCACCCCCGCCGCCATGGCGGTGGGATAGCCCTCTGCTTCCAGAAGGCACTGCAGATAGCCAAAGGTGGCATAGATGGAAACGTCCCCAAGGTTCAGCATGGCAGTGTCCTGCCCGGCATCCAGATAAGGCCGCACCGCCTGCACTGCTGCTTTGTGGGAAGCCGCCAGCACGGCCGGGTCACGGCTCATGGCAAAGTGCAGCGGGACGATGGTCTTGCCGTCCAGCGCTTTTCCCAGCGCACTGCGGGCGATGTCCAGCGCCAGCATCTGGCCGGAAGAAGTCTGCGGCGCAGCCAGTACCGGGCATTTCCGGATCAGCCGCACCGCCTGCAGGGTCAGCAGCTCCGGGTCGCCGGGGCCTACGCTGACGCCGTAAAAGGTGCCTTTCAGTTCTGCCATTCCTTCATCAGCTCCTTTGCAATACAGGTCTCGCCCAGCGGGCCGTGCTGGTTGGAAAACAGCACCGCGCCCACCCGGAATGCCCCGCCTGCCCGTCGGTCCAGATGCATCTGGATGGCCGCAAGGATGCTTTCCAGCACCGGTGCACGCAGCTGTGCGCCGTCCAGAATGTCAAGGCAGGCATCCGTGGTGGCGGCATCCATCAGGGCAGCGCACACTTCGCGCCGGGCCCCACACAGCGCCGCATGGGCACAGAACACCTCGGCACGGCCATCTGCCGTGTGGGAATGGGTGTTCATGACTCCTGCAGCCAGTTTGACCAGCTTGCCCACGTGTCCCACCAGAAGCACCTGTTCAAATCCTGCCGTTGCCGCCATATCCAGCGTATCCCCGATGAAGTTGGAGGTCTTGACCACCGGGAACCGCTCAAACTGCGGCAGAGCGGAGGCTAGATAGTCCAGCCCGTAGTTGCCGGGTGCCAGCACCAGCCGCCGGGGCCCGGCGGCGGCTTTGGCCCGCAGCGCAGCCTGATTCATTTCCAGCTGGATGGTATCCAGAATCGCCTGCTGGCTCATGGGCTCCACGATGCCGCTGGTGCCCAGCACGGAAAGCCCGCCCTCCACCCCGATGTGCGGGTTGAAGGTGCGCTTTGCGGTCTCGGCGCCGCCCTCGATGGAAATGGTCACCGCAAAGCCGCCGGTGTAGGCAGCATTTTCAGCTTCCCGTTCCAGTGCCTCGGCGATCATCCGGCGCGGCACATGGTTGATGGCGGCTTCCCCTACGGGCTGGTCAAGGCCGGGCTTCGTCACCCGGCCCACCCCCTCGCCGCCAAAGATGCGTACGCCGGGGTCATCCGGTTCCAGCACCACCGATGCAATCACCGGCAGGCCCGTGGTCACATCCACATCGTCGCCGCCGTCCTTGCGGATGGCACATGCGGCACCTGTGTCCGTTCTGCGGCACCAGAGGGGAGCCACCTCCACCACGATGCCCTTGGGCGTGCGCAGGGCCACCGTTTCCGGTTCGCGGCCGGTCAGCAGCAGACGCGCCGCCCCGGCAGCCCCCAGCGCGGCACAGGTGCCGGTGGTGTAGCCGCAGCGCAGCAGTTTCTGGCCGCTGCGGACGTAATGCTCAAACTGCGTCTTTCCGGCAGGTGCCTTTTCGGCTTCCGGCTCCGGCGTGCCGAACAGAGCCGTGTACTGCTGTTCGGTCAGGCCGTACAGAGCGCGGATGTTCTCCGGCTGAAATGCCTGTTCCGGGGTCAGCACGCCGGAAACACCGCCGGGCGAAACGCACACCACCGTGTCCGCTATTTTTTCGGCCAGTTCCAGCTCGTGCAGGCTCAGGATCACCGCCAGCTGACCGGTATGTGCCAGCTCCTTTAAAATGGTGAGCAGTTCAATTTTGCCCTTGATATCCAGAAAAGAGGTCGGTTCGTCCAGCAGGATCACTTCCGGCTGCTGGCACAGGGCCCGGGCCAGCAGGATGCGCTGGCGCTGGCCGTCGCTGATGCGGTTAAAATCCCGGTCTGCCAGCTGCGCCGCACCCACCAGCTCCAAAGCTCTGTGCACCTGCTGCCTGTCCCCGGCAGACAAAATGCCCAGCCGTCCGGTGTAGGGATAGCGCCCCGCCGAAACAAAATCAAAGCAGGTGGTCAGCTCCATCCGGCGGCTGTGCGGGGCCATGAGGGCCAGCTTCTGCGCCCGCTGGATACCGGTGTAACCGGCAAGGCTTCTGCCTTCCAGCAGCACCGTGCCGCCCATGGGGGCCAGCTGACCCGCCAGCGTGCGCAGCAAGGTGGATTTGCCTGCGCCGTTGGGGCCGATGAGGGTCAGGATCTGACCCGGCTGCACCCCGAGGCAAATATCCGAGAGCAGCGGTGTCTTGCCGTAGCCGATGGCAAGACCCTGTGCTCCGCACAAAAAATGTTCCTTCATCGTGCCCCCTCCTGACTGCGCCGCACCAGCAGCCAGATGACCACCGGTGCGCCGAACACGGCCGTGACCGAGCTGATGGACAGCTCTGTGGGCGCAAACAGACTGCGGGCCAGCAGGTCGCAGAACAGGCAGAAGGCCGCGCCGCCCAGACAGCACCCGGGCAGAACATGCAGCGGCTTTGCGCTGCCCAGCAGCTGCTTTACAAGGTGCGGCACCGCGATGCCGACAAAGGAGATCGGCCCCGCAAAGGCGGTGACGCAGGCGGCCAGCAGACTGGAAAGCAGCACCAGCACCGCCGAGAAAAGCCTGACGTTCACTCCCACACTGCGGGCGTACTCCTCGCCCATCTGGTAGGCCGCCATGGGTTTGGAGAGCAGAAAGGCTGCCGCCAGCACAGGCAGCGTCACCAGTGCCGCCGCCTGCACATTGGCCCATGTCATGCCGGAAAAGCTGCCCTGCGACCAGTTGTGCAGGTTGACGATGTTGGAGTCCTGTGCAAAGGCCACCACGATGTCGGTGACAGCGGAACAGATGTAGCCGATCATCACACCGCAGATGACCAGAATGCTCATGCGCTGCACCCGCCGGGCCACCGCCAGCACAAAGGCCATGGCCGCCATGGCACCCGCAAAGGCAGCCACGATCATGGTGGCCGAGCTGGTCAGCATCCCGCGGTCCAGAAACACCACCATGGTCAGGGCCACCGCCAGCTTTGCGCCGCTGGAAACGCCCATGACAAAGGGCCCGGCAATGGGGTTTGCAAAAAAGGTCTGCAGAAGGTATCCCGCTGCACTGAGGGCTGCCCCCAGTAGCGCCGCCATGACCGCACGGGGCAGGCGCAGCTGCAGGATGATGTTCCCCGCAAGCACATCGCCGCCCTTGCCCAGCAGCGCCGTCAGCACCGCACCCGGTGCAAGGGATACGCTGCCCCAGAACAGATTCAGCGCAAAAAGCACCGCTACGGCTGCCGCAAGGGCAATATAGGCGGCTGCAAGGCGTCTGGTACGGGTCATAGGCTTTCCTTTCTGTAAAATTTTTTGTCTTTAATCCACATGGGTGAGGAATTTCAGGGTACTGGCGGCAGGTGTACCCTCGGTGAACACCCGGTTCATATCCACGATCAGGTCTGCCAGCTCCATGCTCTGCTGGAACAGGCTCTGGGTGGTGCACCA
>QWCE01006439.1_pt1 | contig 10007 bp, 7 predicted proteins | sample 1972531 | NCBI WGS metagenome assembly QWCE01 (sample SAMN09866716, study PRJNA288562) | Human gut metagenome isolate term4_stool, whole genome shotgun sequencing... | reverse complement strand
CTTTTCAAGCGCGCAGCCGTTGCGCTGCAGACCGATAGCCGCTACCTCGTTCTGGATCAGACCCGCAAGGCAAACGATAAGGACGAAGAGCTGCAGAACATGATCGGCGAGTTCAACCTCGCCCGCATGGATCTGAACAACGAGATCGGCAAGAGCGAGCGCAACGATGCCCGCATCGCCGAGCTGAACGAGAAGGTGAACAGCCTGTACGGCCAGATCATGGGCAACGAGGGCATGGTGGCTTACAACGAGGCCAAGCGCGACTGCGAGAACCTTGTGAACTATATTGATGCCATCATCAACACTGCCATGAATGGCGGCGACCCCATGACGGTACAGGAGCCTTCTGCTTCCTGCACCGGCAGCTGTTCCACCTGCGGCGGCTGCCACTGAGAAGTTCATTTCATAACGCATGAACACCGGTGTGCCGGTGCTTCCTTCCGGCAAAACAGCCGCAGCCTGATTTTTGGCAGGCTGACGAGGAATGCGGGATGAAAACGACTTTCGAGCCAAAAACTTCGACAGAACGCGGCTGTGCAAAACAGACCGCGTTTTGTTTGCCGCAGCGGTTACAAGCCGCAAACTATGCACAGAACGGGAGAGGGAAATAACATGGCAGAGCTGTCGCCCATGATGCAGCAATATCTTGAGATCAAAAAACAGCATAAAGACGAAATTCTCTTTTACCGCATCGGTGACTTTTACGAGATGTTCTACGATGATGCCCTCACGGCATCCAAAGAGCTGGATCTGACTCTGACCGGCAAGCAGTGCGGTCAGGCCGAGCGTGCGCCCATGTGCGGTGTGCCCTTTCACAGCTACGAAGGCTATGTGGCCCGGCTGATCGCCAAGGGTTACAAGGTGGCCATCTGTGAGCAGGTGGAAGACCCGGCCAAAGCCAAGGGCCTTGTCAAGCGGGACATCATCCGTGTGGTCACGCCCGGCACGGTCATTGAGAGCAGCATGCTGCAGGACGACCGCAATAACTACATTGCCAGCATCTTCCTCAAGGGAAAGAAAGCGGGTCTGTGCTTTGCAGATGTCTCCACCGGCACGGCGCATATCACCGAGCTGAACGCGGATAAAACGGCACCGGCAGTGATCACAGAGCTGTGCCGCTATCATCCCAGCGAGGTCCTGATGAATCCAGGCCTTCTGGACTGCCGTGAGGTGACGGCGTACATCAAAAAGAACATGACCTGTTCGGTGGAGCTGATCGAAGAGGAGCGCTATGCGCCGGGCCTTGTGGCGGCATCGCTGGAAAATCAGTTTGGCCGCGACTGGACGCAGACCACCGGCATTGCCGCCGACGGCCTTGTGCGCTTTGCCATGGCAGCGCTTCTGGAATACCTCCACGATACCCAGATCAAGGGCGTCGAGCGTCTGAAAACGGTCATCAGCTACAACAAGGCACAGTTCATGCGGCTCTCGCCGGTGACACGCGCCAATCTGGAACTGACCGAGACCCTGCGCGGCCGCGAAAAGCGGGGGACACTGCTCTGGGTGCTGGATAAGACCAGCACCTCTATGGGCAAGCGTATGCTGCGCAGCTGGATCGAACAGCCGCTTGTTTCCAGCGCACTCATCAACCACCGCCTGAACGCTGTGGAAAGTCTGGTAAAGCAGACCATGGCCCGGGGCGATCTTGTGGAAGAGCTGCACTACATTGCGGATATGGAACGCCTGATGACCCGGACGGTCTATGGCTCTGCCACACCCAAGGAAATCTATACGCTGGCCCAGACCTGCGACCGTCTGCCCGGCCTGCGCAGGCAGGCTGAAGCCTGCAGCTGCCCGGAGCTTTCCGAGCTGGCAGCACAGATCGACCCGTTGGAGGATATCAAGGCCCGCATCTATGCAGCGGTGGACCCGGAAGCACCTTCCACCCTCAAGGATGGCGGTGTCATTGCCAAAGGCTACCATGCCGAGGTGGACGAACTGCGCTCCATCCGCGACAACACCAAGGGCGTTCTGGCGCAGCTGGAAGCCCGTCTGCGGCAGGAGACCGGTATCCCCAAGCTGAAGATCGGCTATAACCATGTGTTTGGCTACTATATCGAGGTCAGCAATTCCTACAAGGCGCAGGTGCCGGAGACCTACATCCGCAAGCAGACCCTGACCAGCGGCGAGCGCTACATCACGCAGGAGCTCAAGGAGCTGGAAAGCAAGATCTTAGGAGCGCACGAGCGGCTGATCACGCTGGAACACCGCCTGTTCAGCGAATTGCTGGAAAGCATCAGCGCTCAGCTGGACCGCATCCAGCGCACGGCAAACGCGGTTGCAGAGCTGGATGTTCTCACTGCGCTGGCGCAGGCAGCGGCAGAAAACAACTATTGCCGCCCCGTTGTGGACGACAGTGACGAGCTGACCATCACGGAGGGCCGCCACCCTGTGGTAGAGCAGATGCTCAAGGGCAGCCTGTTTGTGCCCAACGACACCACCCTCAACTGCACTACCGACCGCTGCCTGATCATCACTGGCCCCAATATGGCGGGTAAATCAACGTATATGCGTCAGAATGCACTGATCGCTCTGATGGCACAGATCGGCTCCTTCGTGCCGGCATCCAGCTGCCACGTGGGCGTGGTGGACGCCATCTTCACCCGCATCGGTGCGTCGGACGACCTGTCTGCCGGTCAGTCCACCTTTATGGTGGAGATGACCGAGGTGGCAGAGATCCTGAAAAATGCCACTGCCAGAAGCCTTGTGGTGCTGGACGAGATCGGCCGCGGCACCTCCACCTTTGACGGCATGAGCATCGCCCGTGCGGTGGTGGAGCATATTTCGGACCCGGCCAAGGGGCTTGGCTGCAAGACCCTGTTTGCCACCCACTACCATGAGCTGACCGAGCTGGAAGGCAGCGTGGACGGCGTGAAAAACTACAATATTGCGGTGAAAAAACGCGGCGAGGACATCACCTTCCTGCGCCGCATCGTGCGCGGCCCCGCGGATGACAGCTATGGCATTGAGGTGGCAAAGCTGGCAGGCCTGCCCGGCAGCGTGACCCGCCGCGCCCACGAGGTGCTGCGTGCGCTGGAAGCCTCCGCTCCCAAAAACAAGGTGGAGCAGATGGATTTTGACGCATTGCAGGAGTACAATTCTCCGGCGGTTCCCAGTGAGATGATGGAAAAGCTGGAAGCACTGGATGTGGAAACGCTGACCCCCATTGAAGCACTGAACTTCCTCTACGAGCTGAAAAAGACCCTGAAGGGCAGCCTGAACAGCTGATAGCCTGCCCGAAAAAACATAAGGAGGGAACACCATGGCAGTGATCCATGTTCTGGATAAGCACACCGCCGAGCTGATTGCCGCTGGCGAGGTGGTCGAGCGGCCTGCGTCAGTGGTCAAGGAGCTGCTGGAAAACTCCATCGATGCCGGAGCTGCGCAGGTGACGGTCAGCATTGAATCCGGCGGCGTTAAGCTGATCGAGATCAGCGACAACGGCACCGGCATTGAGGCGGAATACATTTCCACGGCGTTTATCCGCCATGCCACCAGCAAGATCGAAAAGCCGGATGACCTGAACAGCATCCACACGCTGGGCTTCCGCGGTGAAGCACTGGCATCCATTGCCAGCGTGGCGCGGGTGGAGCTGACCACCCGCACCGAGGCAGACGAGTTTGCCACCGTCTACCGCATCGAGGGCGGGGAAGAGATCTCCCGGGAGCCGGGTGCCCGTGCGGTGGGCACTACCATCCGGGTGAGGGACCTGTTCTACAACACCCCCGCCCGCATGAAGTTCCTCAAAAAGGACTCTTCCGAGGGCACCTTTGTGGCGGATACGATCGCCCATGTGGCCCTCAGCCACCCGGAGGTCAGTGTCAAATTCATCCGGGAAGGCAAACTGCAGTATGTCACCCCCGGCGACGGTCAGCTGCGCAGCGCGGCCTATGCAGTTCTGGGCCGGGAGTTCAGCCGGGACCTCATTGAGCTGAAAAATCAGGAGGGTGTGTACCGCATCACCGGCCTGATCACCCCGCCCAAAAGCTGCCGCGCCAGCCGGAGCATGCAGCATTTTTACATCAATGGCCGCTATGTGCGCAACCGCACCATGATGGCTGGCATGGAGATGGCCTTCAAGGGCACCATGATGCAGGGCAAGTTCCCGGGCGGTATCCTTCTGCTGGAAATGCCGGCAGACCTTGTGGATGTCAACGTCCACCCCGCAAAGGTGGAAGTGCGTTTTGCCCGGGAAAATGATATTTTTGATGTGGTCTACCACGCTGTCAAGCTGGCACTGGCTCAGCCCGGCACCGGCGAACGGCTTTTCACCTTTGATGCAGATGAAAAGGCCGAAAATGAAAAAACAATCGATAAAAAGATTGAAAGCAATGTAAAGCATGGAAACTTTACAGGACTTTCTGCCATTATTCCCGGTCAGGCAGACCCGGGCACCCTGCCGCAGCCGCGCCGGGAACCGGCCAAAACGGAGGAACGGCCCGCTCTGCGGCCGGAGCCGGTAGGGAAAGCCTCGCCGACCGCTGTGCCCCGCTGGCAGAGCGGCACGCAGAATGCTCCCATGCTGGACCCCTTCGTGACGCTGCACAGTCCGGAAACAGAAAGCCCCCGGACGGCAGAACCCTTCCGTGCTGCAGCCAGCGAGGCACAGCTGGACGTAGAGCCGGAACTGGCTGGACAAGAGAATGCAAAAATCCATGCGGCGCAGGATCACATGGCAGCATGGAATGCAGTGCCTGCGGTACAGGAAAACAAGGCAATGCCTTCCGCGCCGGAGATCCCGGATGGACCGGCAGAGAAAAAGTGTGCCGCTGCTGCATGTCCGGCAGAAGAACTGCCAGCGGAAGCAGCAGAGCCGGAGCAGCTGAACTTTGACCCGACAGCCGGTCAGCCGGAGCCGCTGCACTATGTGGGAGAGGTGTTCAAGACCTATATCCTTGCAGAGCGCGGAGACGAGCTGTGCCTGATCGATAAGCATGCTGCCCATGAACGCCAGCTCTATGAGAAGCTGGCGGCCAGCTATGGCAATGTGCCCGGTCAGCTGCTGCTGGAGCCTGCTGCCATCGATCTGTCGGCAGAGGAAAAGCAGGCGCTGCTGGACAACATTCCGCTGCTGGAAAATGCAGGACTGGAAATTGCAGATTTTGGCGGGAACACGGTCGTGCTGCGGGCGGTGCCTGCAGATGTGGAGCCGCAGAATGCAGAAAGCCTGCTGGTGGAGATCGCAAATAAGCTGCTCAAGGGCGGCCATGATGCGCTGAATGAGCACACCGAGTGGGTGCTGCATTCCATCTCCTGCCGTGCAGCCATCAAAGCGGGAGATAAGTCCTCGCCGCAGGAGCTGCTGGCGCTGGCCGAAAAGATCCTTTCCGGCGAGGTGCCGCCCTTCTGCCCGCACGGACGCCCCTGCGTACTGAAATTGACCCGAAAGGAGCTGGAAAAGCAGTTTGGACGCATCGTATAAACATCCGGTCGTAGCCGTTGTGGGTCCCACTGCCACAGGCAAAACCGCTCTCGGCGTGGCGCTGGCAAGGCGCTTTTCCGGTGAGGTCATCAGCTGCGATTCCATGCAGATCTATCAGGGGCTGGACGTCGGCACCGCAAAGGTGACGCCGGAGGAGACCTGCGGTATCCCGCACCACGGCGTGGACATCCTGCCGCCGGACAAAACTTTCAGTGTGGCAGATTTTACGGCTATGGCCGCAGCGCTGGAACAGAAGATCTCGGCACGGGGAAATCTGCCCATTCTCGTGGGCGGCACGGGCCTGTACGTCCAGAGCTTTCTGTACGGGGTGCGCTTTGCCGAGGAAAAAACGCCTGCCGGCCTGCGGGAGCAGCTGGCGGCGGAGCTTGCCGAAAAAGGCGGCGCGGCCATGTACGAAGAGCTGCGCCGGGCCGACCCGGAGGCCGCAGCGGCCATCCACCCGAACAATCAGGTGCGCGTGCTGCGCGCACTGGAACATTACCGCGCTACGGGCAGGCGTCTCAGCGAACAGAAGGCAGACTCCCTTCCGCAGGAACGGCCCTACCGCAGCCTGATCCTGGGACTGGATTTCCCGGACCGTGCGGCCCTTTACCGCCGCATCGATCTGCGGGTGGACAAGATGCTGGAAGCGGGCCTTCTGGCAGAGGCAGAGTACGTCTGGCGCAGCCGCGAACGCTTCCGCACGGCGGCGCAGGCCATTGGCTATAAGGAATTCTTCCCGTATTTTGAAGGTACGGCTCCGCTGGAAGCCTGTACAGATAAACTCAAGCAGGCGTCCCGCAACTATGCCAAGCGCCAGCTGACATGGTTCCGCCATATGGACGGTGTGGTCTGGCTGGATGCCGGTGCACCGGATGCGGCAGAGACTGCCATCCATCAAGTGAGTGAATTTTTATCGAAGAGGTGATCGATATGCCGGACGAGACCCGGAAGGAGGGCCGTGCATCCCATGGATTTGCCACGCTGGCAGGGGTACTGATCGCATTTCTGCTGCTGGCTGCAGGGTATGTGCTCTATCAGGCGATGCATGTCCTGTTCCCGCAGAATGTCTATGAAACGGCACTGCCTGCGGTCATTTCGGATACTGTGGATGCAGACGGCGTGCTGCTGTTTGACGAAAGCTATGTGGCAGGCAGCGGAAACCTTGGATATCTTGCGGCGGACGGTGAGCGCGTTTCCGCGGGCACTGCGGTGGCAGAAATCTACAGCAATGCATCGCAGGCCACGCTGCGCCAGCAGCTGACCCAGCTGAATGACCAGATCGATCTGCTGCAGAGATCCCAGAACACGGCAGCCCTGCAGCTGGACAGCCTTTTAAAAGAACGCGCTGGCGCACTGTATGATCTGCTGGATACACTGGATGACGGCGACTACGAGGCAGTGGATGATGATTCCAATGCCTATCAGCTTGCACAGAACAAGCTCTGGGTCGTCACCGGTGATGCTGCAAACTTTACCGATCAGATCACGGCTCTGGTCCAGCAGGCCCAGAGCGTGCAGGCTCAGCTGGGCAGTCCCACCCAGATCGCTGCACCGCAGACCGGTTACTTTGTACGGGCTTCCGGCAGCGGCAGGCTCAATGCCGGCGCGGACGACATCCTTGCACTGAGTGCGCAGGAGCTGCAGGGCTATCTGGATTCCGACCCGGTGATCGCACTGGATGGCTGCGCCGGTAAGATCGTAGCCGGTTTTACATGGCGCTATGTGGGCGTGTGCAGCGCAAAGCAGGGAGAAAAACTGCTGGGTCAGGACGGCAAGCCGCTGCGCTCTGCGGTGGAGATCAGCTTTCCGGGACGGATGGAAAACGGCCTGAAGGCGACCGTTGCCGAAGTGAGCATCGATGCGGACAGCGGCCTTGCACGCTTTGTGCTCACCTGCAACTCCATCAACGGGGATGTGCTGTGCCTGAACCGGGCTGCCGCACGGATCTCGGTAGGGGAGCACAGCGGCCTGCGGGTGCCTGCAGCAGCGGTGCACTATCTGAAGGAGGACGGGACTGAGGCCGAGACACAGGGCGAGAACTATGTTCCCGGCGTTTACGTCAAGCTTGGCAACATCGCGCGCTTCTGCCGGATCGACCCGGTGGATGCAGACCATCCGCTGATCACAGACGGTGATTACATCCTTGTTTTGCCCGAAGGGACCGAGGGTTCGGTCAGCAAGGTGAGGCTTTATGACGAAATAATCGTCTCCGGACAAAATTTGTATGACGGAAAGCTTTTGTAGTTATTGACATCTGAGGCAAAAAATCCGATAATAGATAAAGCTATTCTTTGCATTCTTTTGCAGAGAACGCCAGGCAGCACCAAGCTGCCGGAATGAAAGGAGCAGATTGTATGTCTTTTCTTGACAGCATCAAGAAGGGTCTGTTTGACCAGGAAGACGATTATGAGGACCAGTACATCGACGATGGTCCCCAGATGGTGAACAATAACAACGGCGTCGGCCTCGGTGCGGACGACGAAGCTGAGGAACATACTGAGGGTACCAAGAAGAACGGCAAGGTGGTCAACATCAATGCCACCACTCAGCTCAAGGTGGTGCTGGTAAAGCCGGAGCGCTTTGAGGATGCAAGCACCATTGCCGACCATCTGAACAACAAGCGCACGGTCGTGCTCAATCTGGAGTCTACCAACAAGGAAGTCTCCCGCCGTCTGGTGGACTTTTTGTCCGGTGTTGCTTATGCCAACAACGGCCAGATCAAGCGAGTGGCCAACAGCACCTTTATCATCACACCATATAATGTAGACATCATGGGCGATCTGCTGGACGAGCTGGAGAACAATGGCGCGTTCTATTGATCCGCATGATCCACAGCCCAAAGCCGTGCGCGGGTTCATTCCCGCACGCACGGATGAAGAACGCTATCTCATGCGGCATATCGAGGATCTGGCCCGCACGGCCTTTTCCCGGGAGATCGCACGGTACTCCGGTTTTCTGAGCGACCGTGAGCAGGATCTTGCCCGTGCAGCGCTGGGGCGTGCGGACATAGAGGAAGGCTTCCGCTTTGAGGGCGGCTGGCCGCAGGCGGAACGCCGGATCCTCTGTCTGGAGCCCGAGTACAGCTATGGGGAAAACCCCATCCGCTGCGTGCGGCTGCAATGCCGGGCTCTGCCCGGGGCCGCGCTGCCCGCGCACAAGGACTATCTGGGCAGCCTGATGGGTCTGGAGCTGAAGCGCGAAGCGCTGGGAGACATCGTTCTGCCGGAGGATCAGCCGGGCACAGCTTATGTGTTTGCTCTGGAACCGGCAGCACATCTCATCTGCCGGGAGCTGTTTCAGGCCGGGCACACCGAGCTGACCACTGAGCTGCTGGAACCGGACGAGATACCGTCCTTCCCGCAGGCCCGGCGCGAGCTGCGCAGCGCTACCGTGTCGTCTCTGCGGCTGGACGCTGTGCTTGCGGCCATGCTGCGGTGCAGCCGGGGGCAGGCGTGTGAGCTGATCGCGGCCGGCAGGGTGGAGATCAACCATCTGCCTGCCGAAAAACCCCATGCGCCGGTGTATGAGGGCGATGTTTTTACCGTGCGGGGCAAGGGCCGCTTTGGCCTGACGGCACTGCCCGGAAAAAGCAAAAAAGACCGGTCGATCATCGAATTTTTTCAATATTAAAAGCAACGGGAGGAAATGACTATGCTGACTCCGCAGGATGTCCGTTCTGTGCAATTCGAAAAAAACCTCCGCGGCTACCGCACAGAGGACGTGGATCGTTTTCTGGACAAGGTGGAAGAACAGCTGCAGGAGGACGATGCACAGGCGGAACAGCTTCGCAAGCAGATTGCGGATCTGACTGCTGAAAACCAGAAGCTGCACGAGGAGCTGAAGAGCTTTGAGGCAGACGGTGAAATGCTCAAGAGTGCATTGATCAACGCGCAGCGCATGGGTGAGAATGTCATCCGTGAAGCAAACCAGAAGGCGGAAGAGATCATCCATCGTGCAAATCTGCGCGGTGATGATATCATCCGCGATGCCAACGAACTGCTGCAGAAGGCCAACGACCGTGCAGATGAGATCGAGAACGAGGCAAACGAGAAGCGCCTTGCAGAAGAGCGCGAGTATGACCGTGTGCGTCTGGAAGTGACCCGCTTCAAGTCCGATGTGCTCAATCTGTACCGCAGCCATGTGGAGTCGCTGAGCCGCCTGCCGGAGTTCCAGAAGGAAACGCCCGCACAGGAAGCTGCCGACGCAGAGCCGGCAGCCGACGAAGCCGAACCTGCGGCTGCCGCTCAGCTGCAGGCCGCAGATGTGCAGCCTGAGGCAGAGCCTGTTCCGGCTGCAGAAGAAGATGCAGAACCTGCCGCCTCTGCTGAAGATGACAGCGAGACGGCTGACAGCAGCGAGGATTTCTGGGCAAAGGACGAAAGCCAGCTCAAGCTGGACCCTCCGCCCGCGCCTCCTGCTGATTTTAAGCCGGACGAGCCGGACTACGATGCTTTTCAGGGCGTCAAGTTCAGCGAGTAAGGCGACCCCATAAGGAAATATAGAGGAGAGTGTAAACCATTGGCTAAGAACAAATCGCAGTACGATAGTACTCTGAACCTGCCCAAGACCCTGTTTGAAATGC
>QWCE01006424.1_pt1 | contig 10036 bp, 4 predicted proteins | sample 1972531 | NCBI WGS metagenome assembly QWCE01 (sample SAMN09866716, study PRJNA288562) | Human gut metagenome isolate term4_stool, whole genome shotgun sequencing... | reverse complement strand
TGCCCGCTCTGATTGGATGAGGGGTCCCCGTAGAACCGGAGGTCCTGTGGGGTATGGCAAAGAGAAGATGTACTCCCTGGGAAGTGTGCAGATCCCGACGGAGGTATTTCTGGCAGTGCTCAAGCTGCGTCGTGCATGGAAGACCCGCCGCGGGCGATAGCCTGCGGCGGGTCTTCTGCGTTTATGGGGCGGGGGACGGCGTGCCGGCCGGAAGGCGGCGGCAAGTCACCAGCAGCACGCCGGGCATCCCCTCCAGCGGGGAACACCGCAGATGGTAAGGCGCTCCTTCCGGGGCCGGGAGGACCAGCTCCACAGAGGGAACTGCCTCCAGCTGGGACAAGACAGCCTCCAGGGAGAGGGCTTTCCGCAGGGCGGTCCGCTGGTGGGAGGGCGGCAGCTGCTGGAAATACCAGGCGGCCAGGGACCGGCAGGTGGCGTTCTCCGGCAGACGGCCTGCGGACGGTCCATAGGCACGGCAGGCACCGGAGCGGGCGTCCGCTGTCAGGACCAGCTCGTAATCCTGCCTGGTCAGGGTATCCAACAGAGTGCTTTGCAGCCTGCGGAAGCTCCGGTCCCACAGCTGGAAAAAGACTTCCAGATGCAGCGTGTCCGGGTTTTCCGCCATCTCTGCTTCTATCCGGACCCAGGACGGGCCGCCCTTTCCGGTAGAGATCCAGTGGTCCATGGAGAATTGGAACACGCCTTCTGCAAAGGCATCCGACAGAGCATCCGGAGAGAAGAGAGCCTGGAACCGCGCCCGCTCCTCTGCCTCCGGCAGGGCAGAGGCCATCTGCTGGAGGCAGGCGCCTGCGGTACGGTCGAACAGCGTGCGCAGCAGGTGCCGGGACGCGGCCTTGGCGTCCAATGTCTGTCCGGCGGTCAGATCCAGCCGGGCGGAGGCCAGACAGGCCCTGGCCTGCCGGCGGTGCCGGGCGGCCAACTGCCGGAAGTGTTCCGCAGCCGCCCGGCGGCCAGTCACATCTTCCGCTTTGCCCAGCAGACGGTACACATTTCCGGCTTCATCGAATAGGCTCATCCACGACACCTGATAGCGTCGCCAGCCGGTGTCCTCATAATCCGCCCGATAGGTGCAGGAGACCGTCCCGGGATGCGTGATGGCCCGACGGACCGCGCCTGCCAGCCGCCGCCGGTCCTCCGGGTGGAGGTAGGACGCGGTGAGCAGGCTCTTCAGATAGCCGGAGACGGTGCGGGAGGTCCTGCGGCCGCTGGTGCTGTGCCGCTGGATCTGGGCCAGGTCCCGGGCGGGGTCATAGTCCAGTGTCAGGAGGGAGGTGTGCTCTAACAGCAGGTCGTACATCCGGGAGCGGATCTGATGCTCGGCCTGGGCCGCGGCCTCTTGGGAGATATCGGCACAGGCGATGTATGCCAGCCAGGAGCCGTCCGGCTGTTCCACCCAGGACATGTGGAGAGAGAGGCAGAGTTCCCGCCCGCCGCCCAGGCAGACCCGACAGGCCCGGCGCAGGGGCAGGCCGCACTCCCGGGACCGAACAGCTGCGGCCAGCAGTTCCTCCCGCTCGCCCGTCGGCAGGCCGCTGCCCGGGTCTTCCGCCAGACGGCGGGCCAGAGCTGCGGGCGAGAGGCCCAGCAGCCGGGAGAGAACCTGATTGGCCCGCAGCAGCTCCACGCCACCGTCAGGTCGGCGGCGCAGCAGGCAGAGACCTACCGGCATCCGGTCCAGCAGCGTCTCCGCATCCCGCAGAGCCGTCTCCCGCCGGGAAAGGGCCGCCTGCAGGTCCTGCCCCTCCCGCCGGAGGCGGTCGATATCCAGAAAGACGCCGCGGAAGACCGTGGCCCCCTGGCGGGTCGACAGGATTTCCGCCCGGAGATTCACCCAGACTGCCCCACCGTCCCGCCGCAGCAGGCGGAAGTCGTGATCCACGCCCCGTTTCTCCCGCGCCGCGTCCAGCAGTTTCTGGAGCAGCGCCGGCCAGTCCGCCGGAGCCACCAGAGCGGAAAAGGCCCTGCCGCCCCGGTCCAGCAGCGCCCGCCGGGACCACTGGGTCAGCTGGCACAGCTGCCGGCTGCAGGCAAGGCACCGCAGTCCCTCCCGGTTCAGCTCCAGATCCGCGCCGGGCAGGAGCTCCGGCAACGCGCCGCTCTGGGCTCCGGCCCCCGACCGGGGATCCAGCAGGCAGGCCACCGTGCCGTACATCACCTGATAGCAGGTAACGGTGAGGGTTTGGCCCCCGGCGGTCACATAGGGGAAGGAGGCGGAGGAGCCGGAAAAAGCTACGGCCTGCATGGGCGCCAGCTGCTCCAGCGCCCGCTCTGGCCCGAGCTGGGACAGGCGGCGGCCCTGCACCTCCTCCGGGGAGAGCCCCAGAAGCGCCGCCGCGGCAGGATTCAAAAAGCGGCACACCAGATCCACCATCTCCCCGCTGCCGTTGGTCAGTATCTCCGCCAGGGCGAAGGGGATGGGGCTGTCCCGGAAGGGCTGGGTAAACTTGTCCAGATGCTTTGCCACAGGATGCGCCTCCTCCCTGATTTTGCTGCCTTTATTATAAATGGCGGGCCACCGCATGACAACGGCGCCAGAAGAAATTTCTTTGTCCGGCAGTCCAAAATACCTTGCGGCCCGACTGCGGCGCGTTTTCGGGTGGAGCGGAAGTCTGCCTCCCGCTTCCGAAAGAACGCCCGGCAGACCCGCACATTGTCCAGCGCCGTCCAGAGGCGGGGCCGGGGCGGCGTCGATGCCGCCGTTGATGCAGCGGATGTCCGGCAGGTGGCCGAAGACATCGTCGCTGGTGATGATCCGGCCCTCTTGGGGAATGGGGAGGTGGGTGCTGCGGCAGATGGCAGCAGCGGAATACATGAAAGGGCTCTTTGGCGGTATAGCAGATCCGCTGGTTCCGGGGATCGGAGAAGAATGCCTCTTCGTCCTCCCGGGCGGGCATCCGGAATGCATGCAAACAGATCATAGGCGCACTCCTTTGCCGGAGCAGTTCTTCCGCCTGTGCAGATGAGCCGCTTTTCCTGCATCATAGCCCATTGGTTACTGCTTTGCAAGAGAGGCAGTGCGGCGGGAAATAGATCGACCTTTGCGAAAATGCACAAAAAGTAATACCTTCATCCCTGGAAAAGTCTACCGTGCCGCACTGCACGGGGGGATTGACTGCTTCAGAAAAAAAACGCATAATAACATCTAATAGGGATTTTCCGGTCGATGCGCCGGAGAGGGAGGACGACATGAAGAAGGGATATCTGGTATTACAGGATGGCCAGGTGTTTGAGGGCTTCCGGTTCGGGGGGCCGGCGGACGCCGTGGGCGAGCTGGTGTTCACCACCGGCATGTGCGGCTATCTGGAGACACTGACGGATCCCAGCTATGCTGGACAGATCGTGATGCAGACCTATCCTCTGATCGGCAATTATGGGATCATTCCGGAGGATTTTGAAGGCGCGTGTTGCGTCCGGGGCTACGTGGTGCGGGAGTGGTGCGAGGAGCCGTCCAATTTCCGCTGCCAGGGAGACCTGGACGCTTTTTTGCGGGACCGGGGCGTGCCGGGGCTCTGGGGTGTGGACACCCGGGAGCTGACCCGGATCATCCGGGAGCACGGCGTCATGAACGCCGCGATCTGTGATGAGGTTCCGGCGGATCTGACGGCGGTGAAGACCTATGCCGTCACCGGCGTGGTGGAGGCGGTGACCTGTAGAGCAGCATCCGCCCACCCGGCGGAGGGAAAGGAGCGGTTCCGGGTCAGCCTGCTGGACTACGGCGCCAAGCGCAACATCGTCCGGGAGCTGCAAAAGCGCGGCTGCACCGTCACTGTCCTGCCTGCGCAGACCAGTGCAGAGGAGGTGCTGGCGGCCAAGCCTGACGGCGTCATGCTCTCCAACGGCCCCGGGGATCCGGCAGAGAACGTCTATCAGATTGAGCAGATCAAAAAGCTCCTGGGCAAGGTGCCCCTGTTCGGTATCTGCCTGGGCCACCAGCTGACGGCCCTGGCGGTGGGGGGCGGCACCTACAAGCTGAAATACGGCCACCGGGGGGTCAATCAGCCCGTCCGGGACCTGGACGGCGTCCGCACCTACATCACCAGCCAGAATCATGGCTACGCCGTGGACGGTACCAGCCTGCCGGTGGGGAAGGTCCGCTTCATCAACGCCAACGACGGCACCTGCGAGGGCATCGACTATCCGGACCTGCGGGCATTCACGGTCCAGTTCCATCCAGAGGCCTGCACCGGGCCCAAGGACACATCGTTCCTGTTCGACCAATTTGTAGCTCTGATGAAAGGGGGTGACCGGTAATGCCGCTGGATAAGAGCATTCAGAAAGTGCTGGTCATCGGCTCCGGCCCCATCGTCATCGGCCAGGCGGCGGAGTTCGACTACGCCGGCGCCCAGGCCTGCCGGGTGCTGAAGGATGCCGGCATCAACGTGGTCCTCTGCAACTCCAACCCCGCCACCATTATGACGGATCAGGCCATGGCGGATGAGATCTACCTGGAGCCCCTGACCGTGGAGACCGTCAAGCGCATCATCAAGAAGGAACGCCCCGATTCCATCCTGGCGGGCCTGGGCGGCCAGACCGGCCTGACCCTGGCCATGCAGCTGGACAAGGAGGGCTTTCTCCAGGCCCAGGGCGTCCGCCTTCTGGGGACCGACGCAGCGGCCATCTCCCGGGCGGAGGACCGGGAGCTCTTCAAGGAGGCCATGGCGGAGATCGGCCAGCCGGTGATTGCCTCCGACATCGCGGAGACCGTGGACCAGGCCCTGGCGGTGGCGGAGAAGATCGGCTACCCCGTCATCGTGCGGCCCGCCTTTACCCTGGGCGGCGCGGGCGGCGGCGCGGCCAAGGATCCCGACGAGCTGAAGATCATCGCGGGCACCGGCCTGGACGCCTCGCCCATCACGCAGATTTTGGTGGAGAAGGCCATCTTCGGCTGGAAGGAGATCGAGTTCGAGACCATGCGGGACAGCGTGGGCAACGTGATCGCCGTCTGCTCCATGGAGAACCTGGACCCGGTGGGTGTCCATACCGGCGACTCCATCGTGGTGGCCCCCACCCAGACCCTGGCGGACAAGGAGTTCCAGATGCTCCGCAAGGCGTCTCTGGACATCATCACCCACCTGGGGATCGTGGGTGGCTGCAACGTGCAGCTGGCATTGAACCCGGAGAGCTTTGAGTACGCGGTCATCGAAGTGAATCCCCGGGTCAGCCGGTCCTCGGCCCTGGCCTCCAAGGCCACCGGCTACCCCATCGCCAAGATCACCACCAAGATCGCTCTGGGCTACACCCTGGACGAGATTAAAAACGACATCACGGGCAAGACCTGTGCCTGCTTCGAGCCCACCCTGGACTATATCGTGGTGAAGATGCCCAAGTGGCCCTTCGACAAGTTCGCCGATGCCAGCCGGGCCCTGGGCACGCAGATGAAGGCCACAGGCGAGGGGATGGCCATCGCCCCCAGCTTCGAGATGGCCTTGCTCAAGGCTGTCCGGGGCGCGGAGATCGGCATGGACACCCTGAACCGGAAACCGGACCACGGGGACGACGCCCCCATCCGGGAGCGGCTCCGCCGAGTGGACGATCACAGGCTCTTCACGGTGTTCGAGGCGCTGAAATCCGGCGTCACCGTAGAGGAGATCCACGACATCACCAGAATCGACCCCTGGTTCCTCTGCAAGCTGCGGAAGCTGGCGGCGTTCGAGGCTTCCATTGCAGACGGCCTGTCGGAGGCGCAGTACCGGGAGGGCAAGCGGCTGGGCTATCCCGATGAGGCTCTCCGCAGGCTTTCCGGCGGCGGAGAACTGCCGGAGCACCGGGATGCGGTGTACAAGATGGTGGACACCTGCGGCGCGGAGTTTGACGCGGAGACGCCCTATTTCTACTCCACCTATGACCGGTTCTGCGAGTCCCGGGCCTTCCCCCGCAGCGGCAAGCCGGTCATCATGGTGCTGGGCTCCGGCCCCATCCGCATCGGCCAGGGCATCGAGTTTGATTACTCCTCTGTCCACTGTGTCTGGACGCTGAAGGAGCTGGGCTACGACGTGGTGATTGTCAATAACAACCCGGAGACTGTCTCCACGGACTACGACACTGCCGACCGCCTGTATTTTGAGCCGCTGTACCCGGAGGACGTCATGCACATCATCGCCGTGGAGAAGCCGGTGGGCGTGGTGGTGGCCTTCGGCGGCCAGACGGCCATCAAGCTGACGAAATTCCTGGACAGCCGCGGCATCCCCATTCTGGGCACCAGCGCCGAGTCCATCGACATGGCGGAGGATCGGGAGCGGTTCGACGCGCTGCTGGAGCGGTTTTCCATCAAGCGGGCCGCCGGCCGGGGCGTGCTGGGTATGAATGAGGCGCTGGAGGCAGCGAATGAATTGGGGTATCCTGTTCTGCTGCGGCCCAGCTACGTCATCGGCGGCCAAAACATGGTCATCGCCCACAACGATGAGGAAGTCCGCCGCTACATGGAGATCATCCTCTCCGGCAAGATTGAGAACCCGGTGCTGGTGGACCAGTACCTGATGGGCAAGGAGCTGGAGGTGGACGTCATCTCTGACGGCACCGATGTACTGATCCCCGGCGTCATGCAGCACATCGAACGTACCGGCGTCCACTCCGGCGACTCCATCGCCGTGTACCCGCCCTTTTCCATCGGGGACAAGATGCTCCAGACCATCGTGGACTGCTCCGAAAAGCTGGCCCTGTCCCTCAAGACCCGGGGGCTTATCAACATCCAGTACCTGATCTATCAGGGAGAGCTGTACGTCATTGAGGTGAACCCCCGGGCCAGCCGGACGGTGCCCTATATCTCCAAGGTCACCGGCGTACCCATGGTGGACCTGGCCACCCGGGTCATGGTGGGCCAGCCCCTGAAGGCCCTGGGCTATGGCACAGGCCTGTACAAACGTCCGCCCTACGTGGCGGTGAAGGTGCCGGTGTTCTCCTTCGAGAAGATTACCGACGCCAACGCCGCCCTGTCCCCGGAGATGAAATCTACCGGCGAGGTGCTGGGCCTGGGCGCCAATATGCAGGAGGCGCTGTTCAAGGGCCTGGTCTCCGCCGGGTACAAGGTGGAGAAGAGCGGACACGCGGGGGTATTGATCTCCGTGAACCGCCGGGATCAGCCGGAGATTGTCAACATCGCCCGGAAGCTGGATGAAATGGGCTTCCGCCTCTACGCCACCGACGGCACCGCACGGGAGATCTCCCGCCTGGGCACGGACGTGGAGGTGGTGGGCAAGCTGGGCCGGGACAACCGGGTCTTCCAGCTGCTGGAGTCCGGCAGGATCGACTACGTGATCCTCACCGGCTCTACGGAGCCGGAGTATATCCGGGACTTCATCCACCTGAACCACCGGTGCGTCCAGCTGGGCATTCCCTGCCTGACCTCGCTGGATACGGCCGGTGCCCTGACGGACATCCTGGCCAGCCGCTACAACCAGGAGAACACGGAGCTCGTCGATATCTGCCATCTGCGGACGGAGCGGCAGAAGCTGCCCTTCGCCAAAATGCAGACCTGCGGCAACGACTACATCTTCCTGGAGAATTTCAGCGGGGAGATCACCTGCCCGGAGTCCCTGTGCGTCACCCTCTGCGACCGGCACTACGGCATCGGCGCCGACGGCATCATCCTCATGGAGGGATCCCGGAAGGCGGATGCCAAGATGCGGATGTTCAACGCCGACGGGTCTGAGGGCTCCATGGCCGGCAACGCCCTGCGGTGTATGGCGAAGTACCTCTATGACAACGGTATCGTCCGCAAGGAGGAAATGACCCTGGAGACGGACAAGGGCACCAAGACCGTCCGGGTCTACACCACCGACGGCAGGGTGACCTCTGCCTGCGTGGACATGGGCTACGCGACCCTGGACACCACGGCCCTCCGGCTGAATATCCCGAAGCGGCAGGTGGTGAACTATCCGGTGGAGATTGCCGGGCAGCCCTGGGAGATCACCTGCGTGGACATGGGCAATCCCCACTGCGTGGTGTTCTGTTCCCGGGTGGACGGCGTGGATGTGGCCCGGATCGGGCCGCAGTTTGAACATGCGCCTTATTTTCCGGACCGGATCAACACGGAGTTTATCCGGGTGGTAAATCCCAGCACCATCAAGATGCGGGTCTGGGAGCGGGGCAGCGGTGAGACGCTGGCCTGCGGCACCGGCGCCTGTGCCGCGGTGGTGGCGGCGGTGGCCAACGGCCTCTGTGAAAAGGGACGGGACATCACGGTCCGGGTCCAGGGCGGCGACCTGGTGGTGCATTACACCGACGAAGCCGTCACCCTCACCGGCGATGCCAAGCTGGTCTACACCGGCGTAGTGGAGTACTGAGCGCAGCACAGCCCCGGCATCCGTTTAGATGCCGGGGCTGTAAAATTTCTGTAGGGACCAGGAAAGCCGCCCGGTTTGGATTGACACGATGCAGCGGCCCCGGTAGAATGGAGAAAACCGGCCCCGGGCCGAGAAGAGAAAGGAGCACACCATGGAATATCAGATCGAGGGAGCACCGCTGCCGGTGGTGATCTGCCAGCTGGAGGCCGGCGAGACCATGCTCACCGAGCGGGGGAGCATGAGCTGGATGACCCCCAACATGAAGATGGAGACCAGCACCAACGGCGGTCTGGGGAAGGCGTTTGGGCGGATGCTCTCCGGCGACTCCATTTTCCAGAACCGCTACACCGCCCAGGGCGGCCAAGGACTGATCGCCTTTGCCTCCAGTTTCCCGGGCAGCATCCGGGCCTTTGACATCGGTCCGGGCCGGGAGCTGGTGGTGCAGAAGAGCGGCTTCCTGGCCAGCGAGGCGGGCGTCCAGCTGTCCGTCTTTTTCCAGAAGAAGCTGGGCTCCGGCTTCTTCGGCGGCGAGGGCTTCATCATGCAGAAGCTCTCCGGCCGGGGGATTGCCTTCACCGAGTTCGACGGGCATATCGTGGAATACGACCTGGATCCCGGTGAGTCCCTGGTGGTGGATACCGGATATCTGGCGGCCATGGATGCCACCTGCTCCATGGATATCCAGGCGGTCCCGGGGCTCAAGAACATGGTGTTCGGCGGTGAGGGGATCTTCAACACCATTATCACCGGACCGGGCCATGTCTATCTCCAGACCATGCCGATCTCTCAGGTGGCAGGGGTTCTGCGGCCCTTCATGCCCACAGCGAAGTGACTTATGCATCGATACAAAGAAACCGGACCGCCCTCTTTGGGCGGTCCGGTTTTTTATGAGAGAGAAGATTACTTCTCGTCCTTGATGGCAGCCTGTGCCGCAGCCAGCCGGGCGATGGGCACCCGGAAGGGAGAGCAGGACACATAATCCAGGCCCGTCCGGTGGAAGAACTCCACACTGGAGGGGTCGCCGCCGTGCTCGCCGCACACGCCCAGATGCAGCTCGGGGTTGGTGGCGCGGCCCATCTTGCAGGCCATATCCACCAGCTTGCCCACGCCGGTCTGGTCCAGCTTGGCGAAGGGATCGTTCTCGTAGATCTTCTTGTCGTAATAGGCGTCCAGGAACTTGCCCGCGTCATCACGGCTGAAGCCGAAGGTCATCTGAGTCAGGTCGTTGGTGCCGAAGGAGAAGAAGTCCGCCTGCTTGGCGATCTCATCGGCGGTCAGCGCGGCCCGGGGGATCTCGATCATGGTGCCCACCAGGTACTTCATGTTGGAGCCGGCCTCCTTGATGATGGCATCGGCGGTCTCCACCACGACCTTCTTCACGTATGCCAGCTCCTTGACCTCGCCCACCAGGGGGATCATGATCTCAGGCACCATGGTCCACTCGGGATGCTTGGCCTGGACGTTCAGCGCAGCCTTGATGACGGCGCGGGTCTGCATGGCGGCGATCTCCGGATAGGTGACCGCCAGACGGCAGCCCCGGTGACCCATCATGGGGTTGAACTCGTGCAGGCCGGCGATGATGGCCTTGATCTCCGCAACGCTCTTGCCCATGTCCTTGGCCAGCAGCTCGATGTCGGCCTCCTCAGTGGGCACGAACTCGTGCAGCGGGGGATCCAGGAAACGGATGGTGACAGGCAGGCCCTCCATAGCCTCATAGATGCCCTCGAAGTCGG
>QWCE01006415.1_pt1 | contig 10049 bp, 14 predicted proteins | sample 1972531 | NCBI WGS metagenome assembly QWCE01 (sample SAMN09866716, study PRJNA288562) | Human gut metagenome isolate term4_stool, whole genome shotgun sequencing... | reverse complement strand
AGTCCAATAGAATACAGAGAAAAGAATGCAGCATAAAAAATACCAGAGAAAATATAAATTCTCTCTGGTATTTGGTCCAACTTAATGGGGTCACCTCAGGCCTAATAAAGGTCTTTTTTTATTACAACAAAAAAGAGGGTGACATATGGATCAAGATGTAAAAGATAGGTTTGAAACAATTGAAAATCAACTGGAAAAAACAAATATAAGGTTGGATGGATTTGAAGGCAGAATGAGTGGTGCTGAGACCTCTATACAACTGCTCAATCAAAATATAAAAACGTTACTAGAAAAGACAGTGGAAATCAAAAAGACTATTGATGACAACAATGCAAATGTAAGAGCTGACATCAAAGACCTAGCAAGAAAAAGAGAAGAAGACCACTTTGTAAAGCCTTTAGCAAATATGGATAAAATAAAATTCCAGGTTATTGGAGTTTTAGTTGGTATTTTTATAAGTGCCTTTGTAGGTTATATAATACCAAACTTAAAGTGAGGTGCAATATGCTGGATAAAAACAAAGTTGAGAAGTTTATATCTGCTGCTATGTTTTATGATGGCAACAGGTACTCCCAAAGATGGAGGATGACTGAAAAACAGGGTAAAGCAGGTTATTCTGACTGCTCTAGTCTTATAGAAAAGGCCTTGAATAAATTAGGTTGGAATACCAGAAAAGGAGTTGCAGTGACAACTCATAGAATGGGAGTAGAAGGCGATAGGAGATTTAGAGAAATCCCTTTTAAATCCTTAGAGCGTGGTGACCTTGTATGGTACAGAAACGACAAAAATGGGAAATACTTTGGTCATGTTGGAATTTACCTTGGTAATAACAAGGTCTTTGAAGCTATTTATGCAGGTATAGGAACTTACCCTATATCAAGAATTAAGTGGCAAAGAGCCTTTAGGGTTGTAGCTTTGGAAGTTGCAGACAAAAAAGTTGAGGTAACTCCATTTAGTGCCAAGGGTAAGGTTAAGGCTAAACTACTTAATGTTAGGGAAGCTAATCACACTAATAGTCTAAGACTAGGACAATTAAGACTAAGCCAAGAAATAAATATCACTGGCAAGGCTGATGGTTGGTTTGAAATCAATTACAATGGCAGGAAGGCTTATGTATCTGGTGCTTATGTAGATTTAATCCCAAGTAGGGCTATAGAGAATGTGCCAATCCTAATCAATGGTAAAGAGTTTAAGAAAGGTTACATCATTAATGGTGTGACTTATACTCGTATCAATGGCAAGGATATGCCAGTAAGAAGAATCTTTGAAAGCATTGGAGCTGATGTAGCATGGCAAGACAACAAGGTAAAAATAAGCATGTAAAGAAGAAGAGCAAAGGCCAATACAGTAAGTTTTGGGTTAGCTTTATAATTACTTGCAATGTGATCTTCACAGTTGCTATATTAATATCCTTTTGGAAAACAGGAATGGAGCCAAGCACTTTAATCGGTGCTTGGTTTTCTTTTACAACAGTGGAGTTATGGCAGCTTGCAAGAATTAAGAAAGAGAAAATTGCTAGGGAAAAACACGAGATAAAATATGGAGATAATAACTATGATGGTGGTTAATAACAAGTAATTGTAAGATAATATTTCTAAGATATAACTCAATATTGTCACAAAATGTTAATTATTTGCAATTCGAAATTGAAATTAGTTTAAATATAAGTTATTATTTATTTAGATTAAATTTTGGGGGGGGTAGTTTGATGTTCTTTCCTAAATCTAATTTTTATGGGAGTAATCCTGTGAGAATAATAAATTTAAGTATTAAAAACTTCAAAAATGTTGCTAATGGGCAAGTTAATTTAGGAACTGGAGAAAATCTTTTAAAAAATAAACCGGATATTAGAGGAATCTATGGGCAAAATGGGACAGGAAAAACATCTATAATTAAAGCAATAAAATTAATTAAAGGATTGATGATTGGGGAGTCCCTACCAAAAGATATAAACGAGTATGTTATGCGTGGAGAAAAACAACTAGAGATTACAGTATCTTTTTTTATAAACTCACATTATAAAGATTATCTTGTTGATTATTCTATTGTTATTTCTAAGGTTAGTTTTGATACTGATATAGAGAAAGAGTTCTTTTGGGGTATAAAAAATGAGTCTCTCACTTTTAGAGAAAGTGGAAAAAAGTCTACTAAAATTTCTAGGATAAAAACTTTAATTGAAAAATCCTATAATGTTAAAGAAATTAGTCCGAAATATAGGAATGATGAAGTAAAAAAATTTTTCAACAATAAGTTCGAATATGAATATATTCAAAGAGCGAATATTGAAAAAAGAGAATCTTTTATTTTTGGTAATAATTTGATAGATATAATATCAAAAAAAAGTGGTGTAAACTCAGAGCTAAGGTTGATACCTATTTTAAGAAACTTTGCTTTATCCAATTTACATGTATTAGATAGTAATTCTATGGCTTTAAGTTCAGCTAATATATTATTGCCATTGAGTTTTAATATTCAAAAAGATCACCTAAACTATCATGGAGTCATTCCAATAAGTATATCTAAGCCTGAACCAATTCCTTCGGAAATATTAGGTATAGTCGACGATGTTTTAAGTGAGATGAACAAAGTTTTATGTGAAATTATTCCTGGGCTTAGGATTTGTATAAAAAAGTTTCCTCCAGTATTAAATGAACAAGGTAAAGAAATGATTGCAATAGAATTGTTAGCTTGTAAAGGGACTTCTGAAATACCAATTAGATATGAGTCGGATGGAATAAAGAAAATTATTTCAGTCTTAAATCTAATTGTTAATATGTATAATGATAGCTCAATGGTAATTTTGATTGATGAATTGGATGCGGGTATATTTGAGTATTTACTTGGAGAGATTTTATTAATACTTGAAGAAAGTGGAAAGGGACAATTAATATTTACTTCTCATAATCTTAGACCGCTTGAGGTTTTAAATAGAAATAGCCTGATTTTTACTACTACAAATCCGAAAAATAGGTATATTAAATTAAAAAACATTAGACCAAATAATAATATGAGAGATGTGTATTATAGGGATATTGTTCTTAATGGCCAAGATGAAATTATTTATGAAGAAACTGACTCTGCTATGATTAAAAGAGCTTTAAGAAAATCTGGTGGAACAGCTTATGAAAAATAGAAGTAGAAAGATTGTTTTAATTATTGTTGAAGGTGTTAGCGATAAAGATAGTTTAGAGCTTTTAATAAAAAAAGCCTTTAGCCATAAAAATTTTATTTTTGAAGTTGTTAATGGCGATATAACAGCTAATAAAGAGACAACAACTAAAAACATTAAAGAAAAATTAACCAATATTATAAAATCTGGCGGGAGAAACAAATATAAGCCGAGTGATTATGAAGAGATAATTCATTTGATAGATTTAGATGGAGTATTTTTAGATAATAAACATATATATGTAGATTCTACACTGAAAGAATTTTCTTACAAAGAAGATGGTATTTATTTTTCAAATACGGAAGATGTTATAAAAAGAAATGAATCTAAACGAAAAATTATTAAGATGCTTGTCTCAACTAAATCAGTTTATAATAAAACTCCTTACTCAATATATTTCTTTTCTTCAAATTTGGAACATGTTTTACACAACATTATTGATTCTGATGATAGTGAAAAAATAAATTTAGCAAATAAGTTTCAAGATAAATATTTTGAAGATGTTGAAGGATTTTTAAAATTTATGTGTGAAAGTGAATTTAGTGTGAATAAGAATTATAAAGAAGGTTGGGAATATATTATGGGGATAAAAGACAAAATTATTAGGGCGAGTAATTTTAATCTAATCATTGAAAAATACAAGGATAATTAATGACAAGAAAATATATAATTTTTAAACACTCTTTTAAGGGTGTTTTTTTAATATAAGGAGGAATAACAAAATGACAAACAATATTTTTTATGTAGTGCTTAGTATAGTGAGTGTGCTTATAACGGGGGTACTTGTGCCTTTGCTAAAACAAAAGTATGGCAAGGAAAAAGTCCTTAATGTTATGGAGGCAGTGGATATTGCAGTAAAAGCAGCTGAACAAATATATACTAAGATAGGACAAGGGCAATTAAAAAAGCAATACGTTTTAATGCGACTTAATGAGCAAGGTATAAAACTTAGTGAGAAAGAGCTAGATGATATGATAGAAGCTTCTGTGTTGGAGCTTAACAGGTGGAAGCAAGAAATTAGTAAGTGATTTTATGAATTGAAACTTTCTATATAATATAAACTAATAAAAATTAATAAGTTTTCTAACGTATTAAGAGCCTAGGGAGTAAATCCTTAGGCTCTTTTTATTTTGAAATAAAAAGTACATAAAATTTTAAAATAGCATAGCAACTTTTAAAGATTTTTTCTATATATATAGTAGGAGGTATAAAAATGAAATATGAAATAAAATCAAATAAGAAATTGACAGATGACGAGATTAGAGAAATATTGGATGCTATTAGAATAAAAAAGGAAAATCACAACATTAAAACTCAATGTAATATGATAAAAGTAATTGAAAAATATTTCCCAAATTTTATAGAAGAGGGATTATTTTTAGAAGATATTCTTTATAAGATTTTAAAAGAGAAAATAAATTAATTGAAAAAAAGGATTCATTTTATAAAATCAAAAAAATGAATCCTTTTTTATTATTAAGATGAATAATACACTTAACTTGATAGAGAGCATTATATTTTATATAATTAATCACATAGCCTAAAAACATAAAAAAACTTAACGCACAAATTAATTTAACGCACAAATAACGCATAATGTGTTGAAATAGCGGGTTTGAGAGTCTTAAAAACTGACTCTTAATCAGTGGGCCTACGGTTCGAGTCCGTAAAGGTGCACCACTTAAAACCTGCTGACTTAGTTGGCAGGTTTTTTTCTATGATATTATTTAATTAAAATTTTAGTAAATATTTTTATAAAATTTTACATATTATACTATAAATGATTATTATTCTTTTTGTTTTTCATCTTATATAGTATTATAATAAAAGAGTTGGTGATTTAATGGGTAAAAATGTGATTGGCTTTTATGACAGTGGAGTCGGTGGACTTTCAGTTCTAAAAGTCGCTTTAAATAAAATAAAAAATAAAAATTTTGTCTTTTTTGGGGATACTCTTAGAATGCCCTATGGTGCAAGAACTGATGAAGAGATAAAAAATTATACAATGGAAGTTATGGGATATTTTAAAGACTTAGATGTGGATCTTTCCATTATTGCTTGTAATACTGCCACAAGTCATGGTTTAAAAGAGTCAAATGAAAAATACAAGTATCCTATAATTGGAGTTGTCGAACCAGGTAGCATCAATGCACTTGAGAGGACAAAGACAAAGAAAATTGCTTTAGTTGCAACTAAATCTTGTGTTAACAGTGGAATTTATGAAAAAGTTCTAAAGTCTATGGACCCAGATATTGAATTAAAATCCGTTTATTGTCCAAAGCTAACTCTTGCTATTGAAAGGGGAGAGTTTGAAAAAGATTATATGGATGCAATTGTAAAAGAGTACTTAGATGAATTTGGCGACTATGATTTTGACACTATGATTTTGGGCTGCACTCATTATCCCCTAGTCGAAGATTCTTTCAAAAGAGTTTTAAATTCACAGGGTAAAAAAGTTTTAATGGTGGATCCAGCTTATAAAACTGTCCTTGATGCCATGAATATTTTAAATATAGAAGAAAATCACGAAGAAATTCCAAATAGAAAAATTGATTTTTATATTACAGGAGATATAGATCAGTTTATATACACTATGGAAAAGATTGTGGATTTAAGTGGATTTGATGTCAACTTCCACAAGGTTGATACAAAGGATTTAATAAAATATAGATAAAAAAAACAAGGCTTATTTTTATGAAGCCTTGTTTTTATTTAAGTCGTAAATAAATTTTAAACCACTTATGCCCAGTTCATCTTCTCTTATCATTTCGTATTTACAAAATTTAAGAAGATAGGCATAGGCACCAGTTATTAAAATACTTGTATTATCTTTTTTCAGTGAATAAGATTCTATTATTTCATCAATTATCCCAAGAACTGCTTTTTTGTAGCCAAAGTAAAGACCTCTTTGAATTGCTTTTTCTGTATTTTTTCCAATAATATCATCAGGTCTTTTTATTTCCACATGAGGGAGTTTTGCACTGCCTCTCACAAGTGAATCTTGAAGCAAGTTGATTCCCGGAAGGATTAGTCCTCCCAGGAATTCTTTTTTTGCATTGATATAGTCAATTGTCGTAATTGATGATGCAGACACAATTATTATATTGCTCTTGTATTTTTGAGTGGCTGCTACAGCTTTTATTATTCTGTCACTGCCAACTTCTCTTGGGCTTTCACATTTTATATTTAGACCAGTTTTAACTCCAGCAGATATAACTATGGGTTTCTTGCCAATAAGTTCTCTTGAAATCATTTCATAAGAAGATGAAAGTTCGGGAACTACATTGGAAATTATAATTTCATCAATTTCACTGAGATTTATATTTTTATCCTCTAAAATTAATTTAATTGTCAGTTTAATTTCCACAACAGATCTGTTTTTGTCAGTTGTAATGGAAAATTTATCTATTAGTTCATCTTTATCATAGACACCAAAGTCTGTTGACCTATTATCTATATCAATTGCAAGTAACATATTAACCCCTTCTTGATTTTAAAGCTTTTATAACTGCTGTAGTTATTATAACAGATAAGATTGCTTCAGGTATTCCTGATGTAACTGACACACCGAGGATTGCTGATTTTGCATTGTCTAGTGGGATATCTAGGGCTTCAACATATCTCTTGGCATAGATAAGATAAATTCCTCCAAGAACTAAAATAGTATTAGTCATTGATCCAACAAAGGCACCAATGGCAATAGGAAAGTCTTTTTCACTTGATTTAAAAGAATAAACTAAAAAGCCAATGCAAAGTGCAAGGAGAATTACTACAAAAGTAATATTAAGTGCTGTTCCACCTGTTTTAATATTTTTGATAAGTAAATAAACTAAGAATATTGAAATAATACCCCAAAGTGCTTTTGTGAGATTTCTCAAATTTTTGTCTTCAAGTTTTTTCACAGCTGTGTAAGAATAATAGGAAGTTATACCTATTAAAATTCTTGGCACAACAGAAATTAATGGATTATAAAAGACAAAAGCAACGGGACTTGCATTTCTAAGAATTGCATTTAAAAGAGAAGATACTCCAAAAATAAGTCCAACTAAAGCCCCCACTACTGGACCTTCTGCTATTGCTCCAATAATTACTGGTATGTGCATTGTAGTTGCATTAATCACTCCAAGAGGAATAAGTCCAAGGGGAGTAAGACTAAGTACAACGGTAATTGCACCAAGCATGGCAGCTATTACTAGCCTTCTGTTACGTTCTGTATTTCTATTCATTTTTACCTCCGATAGGGTTCAAAAAGATACCCTTCCTGCATCATTTGATGCTACTATAACTAACAAGCCCACCTGAATCCTCAGCTGAATAAATTGCATTGGCAATAGACCTAGAAATAGTTTTTGCAGCAAGAATTCCAACTAAATTAATATCTGCTTCAACTTCACCAGATGCAAGTGTAAAAATTGTATCCCCATCGTTCATGGTGTGGACTGGATTAATTGATCTTCCATATCCATCATGAGCCATTTGTGAGATCTTATTACAGTTTGCCTTAGTGAGTTTTGCATTTGTTGCAACAAGAGAAATTGTTGTGTTGGCTGGGCTAAATTGATTATAATCGTTTAAACTCTTTTCGTAAAGAGTACAAGTGTCTAAAAATTTTTTATTTTTTCTGTCATAAACTCCTGCAATTCTTTTTCCCTTTTCATAATCAAAAATATCTCCAAGAGCATTTAAGGCAACAATAGATGACACCACTAAGTCGCCGACTTTTACAGAAGATTGACCAATGCCAGACTTCATGGCAAAATCATTTCCCAAGATTTTTCCAACACTTGCGCCACATCCTGCACCCAAATTTCCCATGCTTTCATCTTTTTCTCTTGCATTTTTTGCTGCAGCATAGCCCATCTTAAAATCGGGTCTAACTTTTGCATCACCGAGAGCAAGATCAAATAGAACTGCACCAGGAACTATGGGAACAAGACCAACACCTACATCAAAGCCAGAACCACTTTCTTCCAAAAATTTCATGATGCCGCCGCCAACATCAAGACCATAAGCAGAGCCACCAGTTAAAAAAACGGCGTGAACCTTTTGGACTAAATTTTCTGCTCTTAAAAGATCAGTTTCACGAGTGCCAGGTCCAGCCCCACGAACATCAACTCCAGCAGTAAAACCATTCTCACACAAAATAACACTAGTCCCAGTTAGGGCAAGCTTATCTTCTGCATGACCAAGTTTTATTCCTTCAACATCTGTCAAAAAACCTTCGTACATATTTCCTCCTCCTTAAAAAAACATAAAGACCATAATAAATTAAAAAATATTTTTAGAAAAACCCCATCAATATGATGAGGTCCTATAAAAATTATTTATTTTTTTCTCTTTTCATTAACTGATGTAACTTTATCCTTAAAAGTGTAATCTTTGTCACGTCTGTCGTCAATTTTTACAACAGAATAAACTCTATTTGCTCCAGCATCAAAGACAGATTCTTGCATTCTTCTTATTACTTCATATAAAACTTTTAAGTCGTCATGAGCAATTGTTGTGCCCATGGGATTTAGTTCATAAGTTAGTCTTTCGATTTCTCCAATTGAATCCAAAGCACCTGCTATGTATTTGCTCACAGATGTAGTATTTGTTCCTATAGGTATAAGTGTTAATTCTGCTACTGCCATTTTATTCCTCCTGATTTTTTATCCTTGGCAAGTTCCAATTTTTTTTCACTGCCAAAAGTCTAAATATTAAAACTGTAAAAAAGCAAATTATCATGGAAAATTGATAAGAAAAGAAATGTCTTGAAATTATAAATACAATTGAACCTAAGATACAGGCACCGGCATAAATTTGTTCCTTAAAAATAAAGGGGATAGTCCCAGCCAAGACATCACGAATCATACCACCACCGACTCCAGTTATTGTTCCCACAAAAATAAGAAGGAACCTTTTGTCGTAACCTAAAGAGATTGCTGTTGCCATTCCAGTTATGGTAAAAGATGCAAGTCCAATTGTGTCAGTTATAATCATGAATCTGTTCATGAGTTTTAACAAATGGGAATTGGAAAAATTTTTCTTTGTAAAAAAGAAAATAAAAACCAAAACTGCAAAGGCAGTGGATATAAGAGCGTTTGTTGAATTTTGAAACATATTTGGTGGATTTATTCCAAGTACCAAGTCACGAACAAAGCCTCCTCCAAGAGCTGTCACAAGTCCCAAAACTATTACTCCAAGTATGTCCATGTTCTTTTTGCAACCAAGTATAGCACCAGAAATTGCAAAGGCAATGGTTCCGATGATGTCAAAAAATACATTAAATTCTAAATAATTTCCATTCATAAGCTCATTATACCAAAGTTTATTTTGTGAAGTGAGAAATTTCAATAAATTGAAAAAATTTTTTAATAAGGGTAAAGACAAAATCCAAGATACATGGGAGATGAATTTTATCCTATAAATTGCCAAACTTGTGTGCTTGCTTGTGAGCCTGCAGAAGAAATTATATTGGAAGGATTCTACGAAAATGCAAATGTGTCATTCTATAATAACAAGGATGAATTAAGCTATTTAGGACTGCCTGCATTTTATTTTAGAAAAAGTAAATAATCTTGAACGGATACAAGATGAAAGGTATTTAGAAATACAAAAATACTTTCATTACAAAAATAGTATAATTATTATAAGCACACTAACAATTAAATGTTATAAATACCTTGTTTTATTTCAATAAAAGTGATAATATTTAATTACCGAAAACCTTATTAGTTAAGGATAAGGTACTCATAAGAGGAAAGAGCCTTATTAGTTAAGGACATTGCAAGCAGGCTGATTAGCCTGCTTAATTTTTGGGGAAATTTATGAAATTTGAATTATTTGATGTTTATCTGGTTGATTTTAAAAATAATATAGGTGGAGAATTACAAGGGAA
>QWCE01006409.1_pt1 | contig 10060 bp, 5 predicted proteins | sample 1972531 | NCBI WGS metagenome assembly QWCE01 (sample SAMN09866716, study PRJNA288562) | Human gut metagenome isolate term4_stool, whole genome shotgun sequencing... | reverse complement strand
TCGGGTGGAGAACATCCTCTTGGGTTTCACCTTTGAAGACAAGCCTTTCACCGTGAAGGATTTAGGCGTAGCTGGAGCCATCGCGGCTCTTTTGCACGATGCCATCCATCCTAATTTGGTACAGACCACCGAGCACACGCCGGCATTCATCCACGGAGGCCCGTTTGCCAATATCGCACATGGTTGCAACAGCGTGATGGCCACCAAGATGGGAATGACGTTTGGCGATTATGTCATCACGGAGGCTGGATTCGGTGCCGACTTAGGTGCCGAGAAATTCTTGGACATCAAGTGTCGTAAGGCCGGTCTTTCGCCTAAACTCACCGTACTGGTGGTCACCGCACAGGCACTCAAGTTGCATGGCGGCATTGACGTGACGGAGATCAAGCAGCCGCATCCCGATGGCATTCGTCAGGGATTGGCCAACATGGATAAGCACATTGCCAACATGCAGGCGTTTGGTCAAACAGTCGTGGTGTGCATCAACCGCTTCCCCGATGATACCGATGAAGAACTGGCACTGGTGCAGGAGCATTGCCAGGAGCTAGGCGTGGGCTGTGCCGTCAATACGGCTTATACCGATGGCGGCAAGGGAGCTGAAGCCTTGGCACAACTGGTTGTCGACACCATCGATGAGCATCCGTCTGCTCCATTGAAGATGTTATACAGCGATGATGAGTCCATTGAGGAGAAAGTGCGCAAGGTGGCACAGCGCATCTATGGCGCCGATGACGTTGTTATCAAACCTGCTGCGAAGAAAAAACTGGCGCATATCGCTGCTTTGGGTTATACTCATTTCCCCGTTTGCATCGCCAAGACGCAGTATTCATTCTCCGAAGACGCCAAGGCATACGGCGTGCCCACCCATTTCAAAATTACCATTCGCGACTTTGTAATCAACGCTGGTGCCGAAATGATTGTGGCCATCGCTGGCAGCATCATGCGCATGCCTGGCTTGCCTAAGAGTCCACAGGCCGAAAGGTTGTATGTTGAAAATGGCGTGATTGAGGGATTGTCGTAAGCAAAGGACTGATAATACTGCATGAAAAACAAAAAAAAGACGGCAGGTGAAAATAATCACTTGTCGTCTTTTTTGTTGGGATGAGGCTACTATTTTCTCGCAAAAGGTTGCATAACCCCGTCTTTTCGCAAACGCAGGTAGAGAGTTTTTGCTGATTCTGGAAACAAAAGAAAGCATAAAAATGGTTGGATTTTGCATGTAAATAGCAAATGAATGCTTATATTTGCGTATTAAAAACACCGATATTGTGATGAAAAGAGTACTTTTTACTTTCTTATTTGTAGTTTCTTTTCTGTGTGTTGGGGTTGCTCAAACATGCAGAAATCAGAACAATATGACCATCGGCAAGATAGAATCTGATGGCACTGTACGTAATTCATCAAACAAAAAGATTGGCAGCTTTGACCGCTATCATATCATGAGGAATGCTTCTAACATGAAGGTAGGCAGTATTGATGGCAGCACAATCAGAGACAAGACAAACAAGAAGATTGGCTCAATAGAGAGCAACGGCACTGTTAGAGACGCACACAATAAGAAGATAGGTAGCGTAGAGTCTAACGGAACAATTAGAGATGGGTCGAATAAGAAGATAGGCAACGTGACAGGTGTAAACCGTACCTATGCGGCAGTGTTTTATTTCTTTAATATGTTTTAATTGATAACTTCTTCCGAATAGCATTACAACCCTTATTGTGGCTCAGTAGAAAAATCATTTGTCCCCACTAATCTTCCGCTGAGCCGTAAAAACATACCGAACGAAACATGCGCATTAACATATCCGTCCAGTAGGAGCTGGTATTAATATGATGTGCCGTATATGCCTTTACCTGCTACTCAGTTGCCTACTCCACGGCGATAGTCCATGGGCGTGATACCGTATGCCTTCTTGAAGGCAGAGTAGAAATTGGGAGCATGCTCGAAACCGCATCGTTCGGCGATGTCTTCAATCGTCAGTCCAGGTTTGGTCTTCAGCAGATGTCGCGCCCGCAGCATCTTGATTTTCAGCATATAGGTGGCAGGAGAGTCGCCCGTGATGGTTACGAGTTTTCGGTGGAGCTGTCGGGGACTCATATTGAGCCTATCAGCCAGCATGTTCACATCCAATCGCTGTTTGTCTAAGAGTTGATAGATAGAGTCAACCGTCTTGGCCAGAAAGCGTCGCTCCGCATCGGTGAGGATTTGCTTCTTGTCGGTGTCGTTGTCATTGCTGAACTTTTCACGTAGACGGTGATGGCGTTCGAGCAGTTTCTCCACTCGTGTATGCAGTTCGTCGGGATTGAAAGGTTTGGAGAGATAGGCGTCGGCTCCGGCCTCCAGTCCCTTGATGCGCTCTTCCTCCGTAATCTTCGCCGTGACGACGATGATGGGAATGTGGTCGGTGATTTCGTTGCGGCGTACCTGCCGGCACACTTCCAACCCGTCCATGCCGGGCATCATCAGGTCGGTGATGATGAGGTCGGGCACCAGGTCGAGTGCTTTTTCCAGTCCTTGTGTGCCGTTTTTGGCATAGGCGACGGCGTATTTGTTGGCAAAATGTGCGCCGATGTAGGCAGCGATATCTCGGTTGTCCTCGATGATGAGCAAGCGGCACTGGTCGTTGTCATTGTCGCTGTCGGCGAGTGTGGGTTCGGTTTCGGGCAGCAAGGGCGTGTTGGTGTTGATTCTGTCGTCCGCTTTGTGCTTGCTGTCGTTGTGTATGGGTACTGTGATGTGAAAGGTGGTGCCTTTTCCGGGTGCACTCTCGACGTTTATCTTGCCTTTGACGGTGTCAATGATCTGTTTGACAAGTGCCAGTCCCACGCCTGTTCCGATGTTATGGGTGTTGCTATTGCCTTGGAAGAATGGCTCGAAGATATGGATGCGGGTCTCTTCGTCCATTCCTTGTCCGGTGTCGGCCACATCGATGTGCAGTTTGTCGTCCTCGCGCCACGCTGTGACATTCACTTTGCCGTATTCGGGAGTGAACTTGAAGGCGTTGGAGAGGAGGTTGTTGATGACCTTGTTGACGTAATAGGGCACGAAATCCATCACGATGGGGTCGCGGGAGATGAACTGCAGGTCGATGTTGCGGCTGCGGGCAAAGTCGCGATAGGTCTCGATAAGCATTGTGAGGTGGGCGGTGATGTCGCCGTTCTGCCAGTCGGGATTGCCCACGGCCGATTTGATCTTGGAGATGTCGAGCAGCTGATTGATGAGCGCAAGCAGTCGTTGTCCCTGGCGTTCGATGGTTCTTACATTGTCCCTTACCTCCTTTGGGACGGCATCCTGCATCTCGTGGCTCAGGCCGAGGATTACGGTGAGGGGTGTTCTGAACTCGTGTGTGATGTTTGTGAAGAAGTTCTCGCGCAGGGCCGACAGGCGTTTCAACGCCAAGTGGTTGCGACGGTGAATGCGCTGGATATAGAAAAAAGTGGCCAGCGCGCCTGTCAGCGCAAGCACCAGCAATACGAAAAGGGCATTGCCTACATGGCGTGCCGTGCGCTCCCTTTCCAGTTTCAGCTGTGCCTCGCCCATCTCCCTTTCCTGCCGATTGTGCTCGATGTTCAGGATCGTGTTCTGCATGCGGTTCACCTTCCCCATGTCGAGTATACTGTCCTGCATGGCGGTGGCTTTCTCGTAGGAGGCCAATGCCAATCGGCAGTTGCCGGTCTTCTTGTAGTGCTTATAATATAAGGTGTGGATTTCTGCCAGATGCTCGGGCGACTTGATGGCCTCGCCCATTTGCCGCGCTCTGTCCAGATAGCTCATGGTCTGGGCGTCGTTGCCCATCGCGTTGTGAATACCCGCCAGGGCGATGAGCGTGTTCAGCGCGTGCCACTCGTCCTTGGAGGTCTGCATCATTCGGTAGGCCTCCTCGTATTCTTCAGAAGCTTTGTCATATTCCTTCGCCTTCTCGTAGAGCGATCCGTAATAGGTGTGGCAGAGCGATATGCCAAGGTCACTGCCCGCTTCCTTATTCAGCTCCATCGACTTGCGGTAATAGACCCAGGCCGAGTCCGCCTGCCCACGATGCTCGAATATAGAGCCGAGGTTGGCGCAGTTGATGGCTTGTCCCAGTTGGCTGTGCAATTGCTGCTCGCCTTTCAGCACCATGCGCAACACACTGTCGGCCCGATCGTAGTTGCCCAGTGTCATGTAGACGTTGCCCAGTCCGTTGAGCGCCACCACGCGGTTCTTCCTGGCCATGAATGCCGTGTCAGCGCACTCCTCGCTCAGTTTCCATGCACGGTAATGATATTCCTGCGCCACGTCGAGCACGCCCATACGGCGGTAGTCGGTACCGATGTTGTTCAGGGCCTGTACCCATTCCAGCGTGTCGCCGAGGGCCTCGGCCTGACGCAGCCCCTCGCTGTGAGTGCGCAGTGCCTCCTCGAAACGGCTCTCGTTGCGCAGCTGCCTGCCCCATTCCCTAAGAGCTACCACGCTGCCGAGCCTGTCGCCCTCACTTTCCAATCGCTTTTGCAGCATGGCGAGCGAGTCTGTTCCACGGGTGGCGCGCACAAGGCTGTCTGCCACCTCGCGGTCGCCCTCGGTGATTGGTGCGGGACTCTTCTCACAGGCAACAAACAGGAGCCCAATGGAGACAAGCCATGTGAGTGCGCTTGACAGCAGCCGTGCCGCTTTCATGAATGCCAAAAGCTGCAAAGGGGCTTGAAGGTCATGTTTGTAGTTCTGCATAGGGATAGCATTTTATTTGTTTTCATGGGTAATCGGCCTGTGTCAGCAGTGGTCGGCGCCGAGGATCTTCGCTCCTCTCGCACGGCCTGTTGTCGGACTGTCTTTTGAAATATCTCTTACTTCATGATTGCCAATTGATTGCAGGGATGATGCGCAAAGTTACAAATAAACCTTAAATACGCCATCAAAAATGACAGAAAACTGCCTTGAGGGATAAAAAAACCTAATCCTTAAAATATGTAAAACTATTCATGGGTTTCCTATGACTATCAGTGAGTTGCACGCCTGGAATGTCCGATGAGAATAATCGGGACAGATGCAGAATGTCCGATTATAATAGTTTTTTGTCCGATGAGCATAGTCTCTTCTGTGCGATTCGCCCTTAATTTTGCAACAGAAAACAGAAGAACCATGAACAAGACAAAAAGAAAAATACCTTCGGAAGATCAATGGCAGAAATCAAACGAGGCACAGCAATTCTCGGAAGACCGGGCACAACTGCTTGAAACCATCCGCGAAATGATGGACAATGAGTTTGATCGACGCGGAGTGAGCCCCGATGGCAACCCGCTTCGCGCAAACGCTCCGCCCGAGGGTACGGGGCGAGAGCACCCGCAGGCCAGGCCTGCGGGACCTGACGCCCCCAAACAGCCAGGGCTCACCTTCTGGCAGCGCGTGGCGCGATGGTTCTCCATCGGTTAGTCCTATTTTAGATATAGTGATAATTTTCACACGCCCGAGCCTCCTATAAGGCGTTGCCCCCGACCGACAAAGACAGGGAGGGGGATTCAACAGGGAGGCACAATGATTATGAAAACAAAAAAATTACGACACCTGCTCACGGCCACAGCCGTGCTGTTTTCAATGATGCTTGCCCTGCCGCGGCAGGCGCAGGCGCAGAACACCGTTACCATCGACGGCGTAAAGAAAAACATTCTCTCCACCGAATTCCTTGGGGGGGCTGGCGATGCCGACGCTTTCGCGGCGTATCTCTACCTCTCGTCTGACAAGAAAGAGTATGTAAAAATTATGGGCAACCAAAAGCTGCATGCCACCTACAAGTACATCCCCCTCACCTCGTACGAGCCGAGGCACGATGGGCAGTGGTATTGGAGTGTGGATTACACGAAGAACGGCTCTGGACACGAGCTGTTCAGTTCCTATGCAAACCCCACGGAGAGCTGTAGTCTCTTCAGCAGCGGCGCGCTGCGCATAACCGGCTACCCGAAGCCGCCACGCAATGTCTGCGGCATTTATCTCTACAACGGCAAGATTACCGACAGCAAGCATGGCGACGGGAATGTACACACCATCTCCATCGACTACAAGTACGAGCGTACAAAGCCAACGGCAGGTACAATCACCGTGGATAACGTAACCGACAGTGCCATCAGCCTCTCTTGGACGCACGGCAACGACAATACCACGCCGCAGGAGAGTCTGTTCTACGAAGTATTTATTGCGAAGAAAGATGGCGACTGGACGAAACGAGGGGTTGGCAACGCCACATCGTACACCATCAGCGGACTGGAACCCAACACGATATACTGGTTGGATGTCCGCGTGCTGGACGAATCGGGCAACTACAGAGACTACGGCCAAGTGGCCGTTGCCACGAAGCCCATCACCTACGACCTTAAGATTTGCGGCGTACCCGTTACCTTGGCCAACTGCGGCAACCTCAGTGTCATTCCGGGCGTAAGCGGTACTGTGAAGTACAACCCCACCACGAGGACGCTCACCCTGCAGAATGCCACAATAACGAGTCCGACCAATTATGGAATTTTATCTGAAATTGAGAATCTGAAAATCATTGTAACCGGCACTTGCAACGTTGCTGTTACTAGTGGTTGTCCGGCACTTAGTTTGGAGAAACCCTCCTCCATCACCGGCACCGGCACGCTGAATGCCACAGCGGAAATCAGCTGCAGTATCTATTTTAATAAAACAAAGCTCACCATCGACGGCTGCACCGTGAAGGCCGTGGGCAGGTGGGGCATAACCGGAAATAATGGCTCTGTGGAAGAGCTCACCATCCGCAAAGCCAATGTAACGGCAGAGGGCGCCGCCAACGGATCGATCCGTGATATCAAGACCCTCACGCTCGACGGCTGCGCCATCACCCAGCCTGCTGGCGCGGCGTTCTCTGAGGAACTCCACGGCGTTGCACTCGGTGGCAAATTGGTGAAGAGCAAGGTGGTGATTAAGCCTGTTACCACCTACGACCTTAAGATTTGCGACGTACCCGTTACCTCGGTCAACTGCGGCAACCTCAGTGTCATTCCAGGCGTAAGCGGTACCGTGAAGTACAACCCCACCACGAGGACGCTCACCCTGCAGAATGCCACAATAACGAGTTCGTCCAATTCTAGAGGAATTTATTCTAATATTGAGAATCTGGAAATCAAGGTAACTGGCACTTGCAGCGTTGCTTCTACTGGTAATGCGGCGCTTAGTTTGAAGAAACCCTCCACCATCACCGGCAGCGGCACCCTGAATGCCACATCGCTAGACAACTGCGGAATTTATTTTAATAAAACAAAGCTCACCATCGACGGCTGCACCGTGAAGGCCGTGGGCAGGTGGGGCATAACCGGAGATGACGGCTCTGTGGAAGAGCTCACCATCCGCAATGCCAATGTAACGGCAGAGGGTGCCGCCAACGGATCGATCCGCGATATCAAGACCCTCACGCTCGACGGCTGCGCCATCACCCAGCCTGCTGGCGCGGCGTTCAACGCATCGTTGCACGGCGTAGCACTTGGTGGGGCTATTGTGAAGAGTGCGGTGGTGATTACCAAAGGGGCCACCGGCATCGAGGCCCCCACCGCCGACGTACCCGCTAAGCATCGCGGCATCTACACCCTGCAAGGCGTGAAGCTGCAGGGCGACTTCGACAGCCTGCCCGCTGGCATCTACATCATTGACGGCCGGAAGGTGGTGAAGAAGTAGTCGTTCATCCGCTCTGAGGTATATGGGTAAGAGTGATCCATAGGGCACTGCTCAAAACAGTCGACTCCGTCGACGTACACGGTTGTTTGTATGGATCACTCACACTTGAAATCAAAAGCATGAATATTGGCGTGCAACCTGAAAGGTCTGCACGCCAAGATTATTATTAAATACCACGCTTGCTATTGCTTTGAGATATTCATTTTCCATATCACGAAGGTAATCATTTAACTTCAATCAGAAGGTAAGATCCCCATGATTTTTCTACTGAGTCCTTATTGTGCGGTACGCTAAAGCGTGATAAATTCCTTTTTGTTACATTTTTGGTTGTGTGAAAGTTCGATAATGACAAAAGGGAGATTACGAAAATGGAAGCAACTGAAAAACCAGTTACTTCCATCTGTCTTTTTGTCGGGATGAGGCGACTCGAACGCCCGACCCCTACGTCCCGAACGTAGTGCGCTACCAACTGCGCTACATCCCGATGCACTTCCTGTTGTTTGCTGTAAGTGGCAAACCGAAAAGCGTTTGCAAAGGTACATCATTTTTTGCAAACCGCAACAAAAAAGCGTGTTTATTTGTTTTCGTCAATATGGCCCTTCAATTTTGAATCTTCAGAATGAGCCGTATGCCTGACCAAGAAAAAAGTTGGGATTCAGAAGACCACTTGAGTTTTATTACTTAAATTTGCAAACATAGTTGCATTTGAAGTTGAATCTACCTAATAAGAAAATGGAGATAAGCACACAGAAAACTAACATTTCATATAAAATGATTTCGCAGAAGCGTTTCATCAATTTCGATTTGCTTAGAGTGGCTGCAATGTTTGGAATTGTGGTGCAACATTACTTCTCTCATGGTTTGTACAATCATTTTGATATTTCCTCGGGAGGGGTAATGGGGCTTTCTATGACCTCGTGTAATTTCATGATGTCCGAAATAGTATATGAAATATGCCATATTGCTGTAAATTGTTATGTGATGATAACAGGTTATTTTATGATAACTAAATCTTTTAAGCTGAGTAGGTTGACAGTACTATGGGTTGAGGTGTTGTTTTATGCGGTGAGTTTGTATGCGGTCTTATGTTGTATGGGCTTTCAAACTTTCCAAGCAAAAGAGCTGACCAATGCAATCTTTCCTATCACTTTTAAGGAATATTGGTTTATGACCAATTATATGGGCTTGCTCATCTTCGCTCCTGTGTTGAACGTCTTTGTTCATCATGTTAGTCAAATCAAATATTTGTTGACGTTAATAGGGTTGGGAGCAATAAGTTTAACATTATTAGTGAAGTTTCCTTTAGGTGACACTTTTGGTGGAGGTTATGGATTATTGTGGTTTATTTTTTTGTATTTGGTTGCTGGTTATGTTAGACTATATGCAAAAACGATGAATCGATATGGCAGAAAAGCCATTGTCGCTGCGGTTATTACCTTTACATATCCTTCCTGGATGCACATATTTATTCCTTTATTTGATGGTACTAATATGACGCCTTTTGGTTTTAGCTATAATGGTTTTGTGTTTTTTTTCTCGCTCTATGTTTTTCTTTGGGTTCGAGGTTTAACCATTAAAGAAAATGGTTTGACAAGATGCCTCGTTAAGATAGCTCCATATACACTTGCGGTCTATCTGATAAGTGACAATGCGATGGTGCGGAAAATATTATGGCAGAAGATGTTCGTATGGCAAGGAATGCTTGATGATAGTTTGTTTATGTTCAAAATGTTAGCGAGCTGCTTGATTATTTTCACAATATGTATAGGTATCGATTGGTGCAGAAAAAAAATATTTGAATTAGTAGGAATAAATCGCACCGTACGTATGATTTCTGAAAAGATAGAGAGCGTGATTAAGCGTGCCGTTGTTTCATTTGCTTCATCATAGTATGAAGACTTTAGACATGTGTGCACATTTGAATGGTATTGTGTGGCGATGTATGAGTTTGCCGCGCATTGTTTACAATTGAAAAAAGTAAGGAATTCGCCAATTCGTATTTTTAGTTTCTTTCGTTGTTGATTTCATCTACCCATCCCGATGAGAGGGCCGTTCCAATAGCATTGACATTGACCTGTAAACGCAATGGGTTTAGGCGTCAATCTCAATGGGTTTGATGCCCAAAGTCAATGACATTCCAGCTCCATGTACAGCAAGGTGAAATGGCACATGATTATCATCACTTTCTTCATCCAAATTAGTTATGAAAAAAGAACGAAGAGGGCGTGCGGTCGCAACGGTTGGACAGGGAATGTCTCGGAACGGTGAACTCTTGCACATTCGTGTCCATCCGTTGCAAACGAATGCTTTTACAACAGCTCTGGAAGCTGGAACAACTTGATGCCGTTGCTGCCTTTGATGAGGATGTAATAGCCTTGTGGCGGCTCTTGTCGCAGGGCTTCCTTC
>QWCE01006402.1_pt1 | contig 10068 bp, 7 predicted proteins | sample 1972531 | NCBI WGS metagenome assembly QWCE01 (sample SAMN09866716, study PRJNA288562) | Human gut metagenome isolate term4_stool, whole genome shotgun sequencing... | reverse complement strand
TCTTTAAAATAGTTCACATAATCATATTCTGTCTTATGGATATACCATACATCCACAAACTCATCCATAACCAACATTCCTTGCCGGTCACATGCTTCCAGAAGCGCTTTGGAACATGGATTGTGTGCGGATCGGATCGCATTATATCCATTCTCTTTCAAGATCCGGATCTTACGTGCCTCTGCATCAGGATAACAGCAGGCTCCAAGTACACCATTATCATGATGAATGCAGGCTCCTCGAAGAATCACACGTTCTCCATTGATCGTGATTCCTGTTTCTTTATCCCATTTCAAAGTTCGGATACCAAAAATAACTTCTTCCTGGTCTGTCTCCATGTATTTATTCTGTCCATTCTCCTGTTCCGCTGCAAATGTCACACGCAGCCGATACAGATTTGGTGTATTCACACTCCATAGCTTTGCATCCGGAATCTCAAACTGTTTGGTCAACTTCCCATCTGTATGAATTTCTGCTGCTATAATCACATCAGAACCAGCATCAGCAACCACTTCCAGCTTTACTTTTCCCGGTGCATTCGTATTCACCTCTGCCTCGATCACTGCCGGATCTACACTCAGCGTGCGGACACGGATTTTATTTCTCAAAATATGTTGTTTTGGTCTCACATACATCCAGACCGGGCGGTAAATTCCTGCGCCTGAATACCAGCGACTGTTCGGCTGGTCTGCATTGTGTGCAATCACACGGATCTGATTTTTCTCCCCATATTTCAGATACGGATCTGCATCTATATAAAAATTGGTGTAACCATACGGCCTGTAAGCAGCTTTCTCTCCATTCAGATACACTTCCGCGTTATGGTAAACACCCTCGAATTCGAAACTGATTTCCTGTTTTTCATATTCATCCGGGATTTCAAATTCTTTCTCATAAATATAATCATACCCTTCAAACCATCCCGTGTTGATTCCACCTGCACTATCCTCTGTTCTCTTTTCAGAAATCATCGCATCATGCGGAATCATCACTTCACGTTTTACCGTCTCTTCCCCTACACGGCAAAAAGTCCATGCCTGGTTAAAATCGATCTTTTTCATATTCACTGCCTTTCCCTTTATTTTTCAAATGAAACTTATCCCTAGATCAAATGTGAGAATGTCTCTCACAACCGATATAACTATATTAACGTTTCTTCACTTGTAAAAATGGAAATACACGTGAATGGTTTCAATTCAAGCGCAAATAGTTTCAATGCGATCACTGAATCATAAATGTTCTGTACACCTGTTCCGCAGTATCTGCCAGGTTTCTCTTTGCATTTTCATTCTTCATTGCCTCTTCCAGCGTAACCACACCACGCAGGATAGGGAAAAATGCATCAATACCGTGTTCATTACATTTTCTGGCATCTCTTTCGACTGCGCCTGCAAATGCAAGTACCGGCTTGCCGTATTTCTTTGCAAGTGCAGCCACTCCAACCGGAGCTTTTCCCATTGCTGTCTGACCATCCATCCGGCCTTCCCCCGTGATGACAAGATCTGCATCCTTTACATACTCTTCTAACTGTGTCTCTTCCAACACGATTTTAATTCCTGATTCCAACACAGCATCTGTAAATGTGAGAAATGCGAATCCAAGGCCTCCTGCTGCTCCTGTTCCTTCCTGCTTTGCATCTGCCTTTGGGAATTTTTCTTTCGCCAATGCTGCATAATATCCTAGCCACTGATCCATCTGACAGATCATCTCCGGTGTTGCACCTTTCTGAGGACCAAATACTGCACTGCATCCCTGTTCTCCGCAAAGAGCATTTGTTACATCACATGCAATCTTAAACTTACACTCTTTTAATTCCGGAAGCACATAAGTATCTGTGATTTCCTCCAAAACCTTCAAACCCTTTGCACCAAATGGAACCTGATTTCCGTCTTTGTCAAGGAAACCGTAACCTAATGCCCGAAGCATCCCGACTCCCCCGTCATTTGTAGCACTTCCGCCGATTCCGACGAGAAAACGTCTGCATCCCTTGTCAATCGCATCACGAATTACTTCTCCCACGCCATATGTTGTTGTATTCAGCGGATTTCTCTCTTCATCAGAAACCAATGTAATTCCTGCTGCCCCCGCCATCTCGATCACAGCTGTTTTCGTGCTTTCAATGATACCATACTCACAGATCACCGGATCACCAAGTGGTCCTGTCACCTGTACTTTCTGTAATGTTCCATTCATCCCTGATACCAGTGCCTCTACTGTACCTTCCCCTCCGTCAGCTAACGGTCTTACAATCACTTCTGCATCCACATCCACTCTTTGGATTCCCTCTGCCGCTGCCTGTCCTGCTTCCATAGAAGTCATACTTCCTTTAAATGAATCAATCGCTGTTACTATTTTCATAATAAACTCCTTTCCATGTCTGTTCCGTGTTTTATTAATATTAGGATACCAAATTTCTTGTTTCTCGAATATGTTACACGTAACATTATTTCAAATTTATTCTATTATTATTTGTTATGCATAACATTTTATAGTAAAATGGTAACTGTTCAGAGCCAAGCAAAATTTCATAAAACAGATGTAAAATGATTGCATTTTTAAGACTGTTTTTGAAATTTTATTTGGCGGATACGCCACACCGACGAAATGCGTAGCATTTTGGAGGTTGGCTCTGAACAGTTATATCAAAAGAAAGGATATAATAAAAATTCTATGATAACTAAAATTGACCGCGAACTCGCAGAACAAATCGTAAATACAATCAAAGATGTCTGTGATCATGACATCAACTTTATTGCTCCATCTGGTATCATTCTCGCCAGCACAGACTCATCCCGTGTCGGAACCTTTCACGAGATTGGACAACAGGCCGCTGCTTCCGGTTCTGTACTGGAAGTAACAGAAGACAACAATTTTTCTGGCACAAAACAGGGAATCAATCTTCCGCTTTATCATAATGAACATCTGCTGGCCGTCATCGGAATCACCGGTATACCTGATAAAGTCCGCAGTTATGCTTATCTCGCAGAACGCATCACCAATCTTCTGATCCGGGAGCAGGAACTAAATCAGTACAGCCGCAGACAGGCCGATAAAAAACATTTTGTCATTCAGTCTTTGATCAGAAATGAAACCGACAATCAGGAATACCTCACCTCCTGTCTACATGAATTTAAGATTGATCTCAACACAAAGAAAAGAATTGTTCTTATTCGCACAAATAAACAAAATCCAATTACAAACCGCTCTATTTTAGAACAGAAAATTCAACAAATGTTTGCACAGGCACATGTCTGTCTTCACACATTTAATTATCCGGGGGATTTTATTGCTTTGATCGAAGAAACTGATTTTGAAAAACAGAATTACATTTTTAAACTCTTTGCAAAAGAACATTTCGATATTTTAGATATTGCAGTTGGAAAACCGACATCACTCTTCCAGCTCCATATCTCCTATCAATCTGCTGAAACTGCTTTGCACAGCCTTATAATTTCATCTGAACACTATGTTATTTTTGATGATTTGACACTTGAACTGATTCTTTCTACGATCACACCGGAAAATCAGAAAGAATTTTTAGCCAAGACAATCGCACCGCTCAATGAACAAGAACTGCACCTGCTGGAAGTTTATTTTTCTGAAGAAATGTCCCTTGCCGCCACAAGTGAACGACTCTTTCTCCATAAAAATACATTGCAGTATAAATTGAATGCGATTCAAAAGAAATGTTCACTGAATCCGAGGAAATTTCAGGATGCAGTGCTGCTTTATCTGGCTGGGAAGATTAAATAACCGTACAACTTGATTTTAGCTGGGGTAAAAATATACCCCAGCACAATCTTGCGCTTTCATCTTGGTAATTGAATTGCCGAGGATTCCCGCTTATTGTCCTAAAATAATGGTTTTTGTTTTCGGATAGGGGAAATAGCATATATCAGGGACATTTTGAGTAGTTAAAGGAGAGTCTATTTTTAGAGGATTCTCTCCATTGGAGTATTCTGCATTATATTCTTTTAGTGACAAAAAATTATTATCTGTTGGTTGTGCAGAGTATGTTTTGTTATAACTTGGAATTGATAGGTAATCTTGAGAATTTGTTTTTAGAGGATTTTCTCCATTGGAGTATTCTGTATTATATTCTTTTAGTGACAAAAAATTATTATCCGTTGGGTGTGCAGAGTATGTTTCGTTATAACTTGGAATTGATAGGTAATCTTGAGAGTCTGTTTCGTGTACATATATTGTTATGGCAGATGATAAAAGTAATAAAAATGCGGAAAATAAACATATAACCTTCTTCATATAATTTCCCCTTTCAATAAAAAATTTGATTTGATTTTTTATGACTTCCAATGGAATTACCTCTCTTTTAACAATAAAATATTGATTTGAACAATTAAAAACTGTTTATATACATAATAATAGTAGTATTTTCTGTTAATTGTCAATAGGATTTAATACATTGAATATATCATCAAAAGCATACTCGTTGAAGTAGGAATGAAACATAGAAGTGTATAACTTTTTATAGGTTTTCAGTAACGTCCCTGTACTATTCTTCTAACAATCGACTTTCCAAAATAATATTTTCAGTTTTCTGTTCACTGAAAAAGATAGACCTCTACGCTAAATTTTATTAAATACAAACACGTTTGAGATATGGATATCATTCTACAGAACATCTGTTTCCTTTCCATCTCAAGTAGAATTCTTCTTTCGAGAAAGCAGAAATCAAATAGCGACAGAGATTTTACCGATAGACAGACATTGAGGGATTGATTCAGGTGACTGTTCTGTGTGCTTGGAAAGACTTAAAAAACGGAAGGTTACGTTAAAGCAATGCGAGGCTACTGTCTGAAGCGGCAGCGAGTTTGCCGAACATTGCTTTGTTTTTAGTAATCTTTCGTTTTTCTTAGTCTTTCCTGTATACAGAACCCGGAGCATGAAGCAATCCCTCAATGTCTGTCTATTAGAATAAACTTTATCAGCGCTATCTGATTTCGTCCGCACTCGAAAAAGAATCCCTCCGTTAAATCTTTACTCCCCCCTGTTTCACTTTCTGCCAACATGTGCTATAATCGTAAAAGCATGAATATTGCTTATCATTATCTATACACAGCAGACAAATAAGAAAAAGAACTAGAACAGAATAAATCATTTAAGGAGTATAAAATTATGAAAATCATTGTATTAGCAGGAGGCTTAAGCACAGAACGTGACGTATCACTTTCTTCTGCTGCCGGAATCTGTCGTACATTAGTTGAAAAAGGACATGATGCATTTCTTCTGGATGTATTCATGGGATTAGAGAATGCACCGGAGAATCTGGAGGATGTCTTTACTCTTCCGGATCACGGACTTGAGATTGTGAAGAATATCAGCACGGAGGAACCGGATCTTGAAGCTGTTAAGGCTTCCCGTCCGGATCAGTCAGACTGCTTCTTCGGCCCGAATGTAATCGAACTTTGCCGTCTGGCTGACATTACTTTCCTCGGTCTTCACGGTGGGGAAGGAGAGAACGGAAAGCTTCAGGCATCTTTCGATCTGCTTGGTATTAAATATACAGGACCTGACTCTCTTGGATGTGCGGTTGCAATGCATAAAGGTGTTGCAAAGCAGATCTTCCTTGAGTCTGGCGTAGACACTCCGGGAGGTGGAACGATTTATAAGAACTCTGAAGATCAGTCTTACCAGTCACTTGGTCTGACACTTCCTGTTGTTGTTAAACCTTGCTCAGGTGGTTCCAGTATCGGAGTTTATATTGTAAATACAGATGAAGAATATGCAGAGGCTCTGAAGAAGTCCTTCCACTACGAAGATGAACTTGTTGTTGAGCCATACATTAAGGGGCGTGAGTTTGCATGCGGTATCATTGACGGAACAGCACTTCCTCCGATCGAGATCATCCCGAAGACAGGATTCTTTGATTATGCGAATAAATATCAGGACGGAGCCACTTCTGAGGTATGCCCGGCTGATATTCCGGAAGAAGTTGCAGAACGCATGAAGGAACTCACTGTAAAAGCATTTAATGCTCTGAAGCTCAATGTTTACAGCCGTGCAGACTTCCTGCTTGACGCAGAGGGTAATCTGTTCTGCCTGGAGATGAATACCCTTCCTGGAATGACTTCCGCAAGCCTTCTTCCGAAGGAAGCCAAGGTTTATGGAATCGAATACGGCGATCTTTGCGAACTGATCATTAAGAAGTCCATGGAGGCAAGATATTAATGAAACATATGACATTATCTGAAATCGCAGATGCCTGCTGCGGAATTTATTGCGGTGATCCTGCATTCTTAGACTGTGAGGTCTCAAGTGTTGCGATCGACAGCCGTAAAGTAGTAAAAGATACTCTTTTCGTTGCGATCAAAGGTGCCCGTGTTGACGGACACAGTTTTATCCCGCAGGTCATGGAAGCAGGTGCACTCTGTTCTCTCTCTGAGCAGGATCTTGGTGACGTTGATTATCCTTATATCCGCGTTTCATCCTGCACAGAAGCATTAAAAGACTTAGCTGAACACTATCGCCGTTCCCTCGATATCAAAGTTGTAGGTATCACTGGAAGTGTTGGAAAGACAAGCACAAAAGAAATGATCGCATCTGTACTTTCCGAGAAATATAATGTACTGAAAACAGAAGGAAACTTCAACAATGAGATCGGACTTCCTCTGACCGTATTCAATATCCGTGAGGAACATGAGGTTGCAGTTCTTGAGATGGGAATCAGCCACTTTGGAGATATGAAACCACTGGCTAAGATCGCCCGCCCGGATGTGTGCGTGATCACTAATATCGGATATGCACATCTTGAGAATCTTGGAACAAGAGACGGAATCCTAAAGGAAAAGAGTTCCATGACAGACTACATGAATCCGAAAGGTTCTGTTATCTTCAACGGGGATGATGATAAGCTGAAAAGCTACACTTCCCGTGATGGAAGAACTCCTGTTTACTTCGGTCTTACCTCTTCCTGCCCGTTCCATGTGGAAAATATTGAACGTAAAGGATTAAAAGGAACGTACGCTGAGTTTGTTACTCCAACATCCCGTTTCCATGCACATATCTCAATCCCGGGAGATCATATGATCTATAACGCTTTAGCCGGAGTTGCTGTCGGATATGCGCTTGGCATGAATAATGATGAGATTGCACGCGGAATTGAAAAGCTCGTTCCGATTGCCGGACGTAACAACCTGATTGAAGCAAAGCATTACACGATCATTGATGACTGCTACAATGCCAATCCGGCATCTATGAAGTCCTCTCTTGACGTACTTGCATATGCAGACACAAGAAAGGTCGCTATCCTTGGCGATATGGGCGAACTTGGTGCCGATGAGCTTGCGATGCACCGCGAAGTCGGAGCATATGCAGCATTTAAAAACACTGATGTTTTGGTCTGCATCGGAGCCCTTTCCAAAGATATGGCAGAAGCTGCAAAGGAAACTGTTCTTGCAACAGAGAAGAACATGAAAGTTTTCCATTTTGACACAAAAGAAGACTTTTACCAGAATATGGGACAGATTCTCAAAGAAAATGATACGATTCTGGTCAAAGCTTCCCACTTTATGGAATTCCCTGAGATTGTGAAGAAACTGTCAGAAGAAGCATAAGCTGAAACCACACTGAAAATATACGTCAGTCTTTAAAAAAGAGTTGAAACTTCTGCCTGGATCATTCTAGCTGATTCAGGCAAATGGTTTCAACTCTTTTTCAGATTCTATTATCTTATTCTACTTTTCACTCTATCCCGAGTGCTTTTCCTACCATCTGGAATTCTCCTTCATAAATGCAGTTCGGCAGGGTACCATCCACAATACCCTTCCTGCATTCTTCGAAATCCATCCAGATCACTTCTTCCACTTCAGATTCCTGTAATTTCAAATTTTTAATGTCCACTGGTTCTCTATAAAGATATACGGTACTGCGTTCATTGTCACGGAATGGTTTTCCATGAAATTCAGCTTCAAACTGTCCTCTGTGTGTTCCGATAAACTGAAGCTGATCTTCTCTTGCATGAATTCCAAGTTCTTCTTTCATCTCACGCAATGCACTTTCCATCAATTCATCCCCGGCACTGACATGCCCTGCGGAAGAAATATCATACGATCCGGGGTTCGAATCTTTACATTCACTTCGTTTCTGAAGGAGTACATCATAACCACTCTCCTGATTCGGACGTACAATCCAGATGTGTACCGTTGAATGCAATGTTCCATCTCTATGTGCAACACCGCGTTCTTTCACCTGTCCGGTTTTATTTCCATCTTCATCAATCACATCAAAAAGTTCCATCGGCTTTCCGTTGAGTGCCACATACTCAAGCACATCAGATTTATTATACACAAGCTTTAAAGAGAAAAATTCCTCTTCTTCGTCCATCAGACGGAAGAAAATCTTGTCTCCCTCCCATAGATTCAGGTCTTTTATCTTTTCTTTCTCCACCCATTCAAGAATCCCCTCGTCACATTCGATCGGATCACCTGTAAACCCGTCTGCTGTATACAGTGACATATATTCCACTATATCTTCTCCATATACAAATGTCACGATTCCTCTGTATTTCCAGGAAGTCAATGTATAACCAGTCTCCTCTTTCACTTCACGCAAAAGGCATTCCTCCGGACTCTCTGCATATTCAAAATGTCCGCCGACGCCGATCCATTTATCTTTATTCACATCATTTTTCTTCACTACTCTGTGAAGCATCAGATATTTTCTGTCTTTTTCAATATAACATAATGTGCTTTGTCTGTTCATCGTACTTCTCTTTTCTTTCCACTTTCTTTATGTCTGATGCAGGTACACAATTGCTTAACCTGCAGCTTTTATCCGCTTGAACCCAACAACTATGAGAAACACGCTCTGCGAGTTTCTCAAGTTATCGCGGCAGTCGCCAAGGTCTCGTGCAAGCACGGACTTTGGCTCGTTGCTCGCGTAAATTATAGTATGTTACTGTTCACACGGTGTGCGACCAGTAACTACAGTATAACATATTTCTTTATGAGCTGAACCTTAACTTGTAAACTGTACGCAACTAAATTATAATGATGTTATCTATGGAAACGATGCGTTGCTGATTGCACGCATGTGAACCGCAGCAACAATTCAATGGGGGATATTATTTATGTGGTCAAGAAAAGAGCTCAAGAAAAAGGCGCGTATTTTAATAAAATCAAACTATTGGCGAAGTATATCTGTCTGCTTTCTGATTGCGATGCTTACGGCTTCGTATCCGATTTCCCGCTCTTTATTTTTGAACTATTTTCCTGATAAGATTCAGACGAAAGCAGAGCTTATTTTACCTGCTTTTATTTCTGCTGAAAGCCTCAGCAGTGCATTTTTGGACTTTATTCCTGATAATTTCGTAGTTGCATCCTTTTTACATACGATTCAGAATTCCCTGAAGCGTCCGGACTTTATTGTCACTTCGTTTCTCACACTTGGAGTCATTTTTTCGCTTTTATATAAGTTTTTTATCAGCAATCTTTTGATTGTCGGTGAGAAACGTTTTTTTGTTGAATCTTATAACTATGAGGATACGAATATTTCTAAAATATTCTTTTTATATAAGTTGCGTTACCTTGCAAATCCTTCCTGGGTGATGTTCTGCTACACGCTTTTTCAGAAACTTTGGGATTTAACAATTATCGGTGGAATTATTAAGCATTATGAATATAGCATGATTCCATATATCCTCGCAGAGAATCCAAAAATCAGTCAAAAGAATGCCTTTTTTCTCTCTAAACAGCTTACAAAGGGAAATAAATGGAAGCTCTTTTTGTTAGATTGTTCTTTCCTCGGCTGGGAGCTTTTATCTCTCTTTACACTTGGAATTCTGGACATCCTTTATGTCCGCCCGTACAAAATGAACTGTAAAGCATCCTTATATCTGTTTTTACGAAGAAACTATGTGCTTTCAAGAGCGCCTAAATATGAGCAGCTCAATGATTCTTATCTTGAGCATGTTCCTTCTGAAGATGAACTTCTGATCAGTAAAGCACTTTATGACGATTCTGAAGGTCCTTACACAAAGATCTCTTATTTTGCACCGCATCAGTATCCGGTATTTCTTTTTTCCGTGCAACCACCTATTGCCGCAGTAAA
>QWCE01012044.1_pt1 | contig 10070 bp, 7 predicted proteins | sample 1972531 | NCBI WGS metagenome assembly QWCE01 (sample SAMN09866716, study PRJNA288562) | Human gut metagenome isolate term4_stool, whole genome shotgun sequencing... | reverse complement strand
GCCAGCATTTTCTCTATCTTCTTTAATCCGGCTTTATTTCCCTTCTTCTCAAATTCCTGACGAAGAATCGTTATTTTCTCATGTGCCTGAATACCTTCGATCAGACGTTCGAAGCGGATACAGCTACGGGCTCCCGGATACACGAGATAAGTATCTCCTGCCGCCCACGTGCGGAAACGTGAATCGAGCAACGGCTCCAAAGGCCAGCTATTGTATGCCCAACGCAGATAGCCGTCCAGATGCTTCTTCGAAGAATAGAAACTCACCCATGCAGCCTCAGCAGGGTCGGAAAAAGTGAATGTATTGGGATGTGCTTCCGTACAACAAGTATAATAGGTGGTACGTTTATTCTCGGCCGCACGGCGGAGACGCACTTCTTCCGGGAAGTTCTGTCCGATAACAATGCAATAATCGTACAAGTCCGGCTCTATCTCAGTATGATAATTACCGGCCAGTGAAACTTTAAACTCCGGATCTGCCTTACGGATTACTTTCAACGTTTTCTGCATTACATCCATCGGACGCTCATCCATCGCAATCGCACAAATATCAAACCATCCTTTTTCTCTCAGATGCTTGGAAAAAGAAGTAAGCATCGCAACCCACATTTCTTCATAAGCAGGTTCTCCCGGTGCTGTCTTTACAAACTTCAATGAATTTGTTGCCTGATCAAAATACTGGAAAGATAATTCCCAGGGAACCATAGAGTAACAGTTAATCTGCTGATCGATACCGACACTCATCATAAACTCTACCCAGCGATCAAAAACCGTATAGTCGAAAGCCCAAGTGCCGTCGGCACGTTTCATCCATGTAACCATCGTCTCGAAATAATCTTCAGTCTGACCGTTCCAGGGTTTATGTGTCAAAGTGGCTGTGATAATCTTTTGACCGGCATCTGCCAGCATTTTCATCAGCGGGCGCATAGCGTCCAGATGCTCCTGGCTCCACAAGGGAACCTGATAATAACGGGCTACGGCAAACGGGCTCTGCCACAAATCCAGATGATAAGCCCATTCGGACGGTGCAGGAAGTTCACGGGAAGAAACGAGGATTTCGAGATTAAGCTGCTGCAACAGACGGGAACCGTCTTTTACCAGCAAAGCACCCTTGTAGGTTCCGGGAGTAGCCGATTGAGGAATCCAGCATTGCACCCAGATAGGCTGAACGGTACGTGCCGGAACAGACATTGATTTCAAGTTCGTATCAATCGGGTCGGCTACCAACAACGAATCGTAATCCACTGCTTGACGGTGACCGCACGCGCCTCTGCCATCTTTATTCAGTTCATCGGTCATTACATAACGGATGAAACCGGCTTTAAACGCCTCATCCGAAAGACTATTTCCTTTTTTATCTTTAAAATCGGTAAAGCTGAAGTTCAGATCTTTCACCTCAGTGCCGGTCCAGACAACAGCCTGCGCGTTTACACGTTCGCCACGCCAGCCTTTTAAAGTGGTAAGCTGCTGCTTTTTCAGCTGGGGAAGCCGATGCTTCGCATAGCGGGTGTCAATAGTTCCCCAGGAAATCTGAGGGATGGTAACTGCTGCCCAGTCTTTATCAGAGGGGGAAGAAGGATCGGGCAGTTCCTGATAAGTTTCAATTGGAAATTTCGGTTGCCCCGTAGGGGTTCCACACTGCGTCACTCCTTGCTGGGCAAAAAGAGGACTCACACCAATAAGACATGTTAAGCAATAAATCGTAAGTCGTTTCATGGTTAGTTAATTTATAAAGGTTATTATAAGGAAAATATTAGGTCTGTATCAAGTGCTACATCGGGTCTACATCATAATAGACAATCAAGGATTTATAGCGCTCATCTTCCAGCATCTCTTTCTGGATACGTTGTAGCAATTCCCGCGCACGTCCCATCGGGGCATTCTGTTCGATCTTCAACACTATCTTTTTGATGAATAATGTCTGGATACGGGCAACGGGAGGTTTGTCCGGTCCCAATACCCGGTTTCCGAACACGGTTCTTAGTTTATCTGCCATGACCGCAGCCATCTGGTCCAGCAAAGCTTCATTATGGTTTTTCAGATATACATACACCAACCGATAGTAAGGGGGATAATGAAACATTTGCCGTTCGGCGAGCTGACCGTCTACCATTTCTTCATAGTTATTACCGATAACCTGATGGATAATGGGGTGATCAATGCTTTTCGTTTGCAATACCACCCGCCCGCGTTTATTTTTACGTCCGGCTCGTCCCGCTACTTGTGCCATCAGTTGGAAAGCACGTTCGTAAGAACGGAAATCCGGATAATTAAGCATGGTGTCCGCATTTAAGATACCCACTATACTTACGTGATCAAAGTCCAGACCTTTCGATACCATTTGCGTACCGATAAGTATATCCGTCTTTCCCTGTTCAAAGTCGGCAATAATCTTCTCGTAGGCAGCTCGGGTACGGGTAGTGTCCAAATCCATTCGGGCAACAGCCGCTTCCGGAAAAAGGACTTTGATATCATCTTCAATCTTTTCCGTACCAAAACCGCGATTGACCAGTTCTGTTCCTTCACAGGCAGGACAGGACTTCGGCAGTTGATAGGTATAGCCGCAATAATGGCAGGTCAGTTGGTTGATGCCTTTATGATAAGTCAGACTCACATCGCAGTTCTTACATTTCGGCACCCAGCCGCAAGTACGGCATTCTATCATCGGTGCAAATCCGCGACGGTTCTGGAAAAGAATGACTTGTTCTTTCTGTTCCAGTGCTTCTTTCATATATTGTATCAGCAACGGCGAGAACTGTCCGACCATCCGCCTCTTGCGATGCAGCTCTTTGATATCCACCGGAATAATCTCCGGCAGCTGAATTTCTTTATAACGTTCTTTCAGTTGTACAAATCCATATTTTCCATTCCTTGCGTTCTGCCATGTTTCTATGGAGGGGGTAGCAGTACCGAGAAGCGTTTTTGCTCCATACATGGCAGCCAGTACGATAGCCGCATTCCGTGCATGATAGCGGGGAGCAGGGTCTTGTTGCTTATAGGTGTTCTCATGCTCTTCGTCTACAATCACCAGCCCCAGATCACGGAAAGGAAGAAATACGGAAGAACGGACTCCAAGGATGATATCAAATCCTTTTTCTCCCAGTTGCTTCCGCCATATCTCTACCCGTTCGGCATCCGGAAACTTGGAATGATAAATCCCCAAACGAGAACCGAATACCCGTTGCAGGCGTTCTGTGATTTGAGTAGTCAATGCTATTTCAGGCAAGAGATACAATACTTGTTTCCCCTGACGAATCGTTTCTTCTATCAGATGAATGTATACTTCCGTCTTTCCACTGGATGTGACTCCATGAAGCAGGCAGACATTTTTCTCCTGAAAGGATTGCACGATCTCATCGTGCGCCCGCTGCTGAAACTCGTTCAAGGCATTTAACTTTACGACCTCCTTCACCTCCTGATTCAGCCGGCCGACTTCATGAAAGTAAATCTCAAATATCTTTTTCTCCACCAAGCCATTCAGAATAGAAGGAGACACCCCTGCACGTTGCAATAGTTCCTTTTTCGAAACTTCTTTCGGCGTTTCTCTTCCAAGGATTCCCGAACACTCGACATATTTCATCAACAACGCCAACTGCTTCGGAGCACGGGACAGGATATCAAATAAGATATGAAGCCGCTTTTCATCAGCAGAACCGGCTAATCGTACTCTCGCCTCTGTTTTCGGCTTGTAAGTACGGCGCAATTCCTCTTTCACAAAGATGGCCTCTCTATCCAGCAGAGATTTGATGACTGTGAGGATATTTTTCATGCCACTCTCCTTCTCCAGTTTCGTGACACATTGCTGAGAATCTACTGAAAGCAAATCAAGAATACGCTGCTCTCTTTCCGACAACGGTGCATCCGCCTCAAAATCGGGATTATATTCTACAATCGTTTCACTCTCCAACTTCAAACCGGAAGGAAGTGCCGCTTTATAAACGTCTCCTTGTGTACAGAGATAGTAATCTGCCAGCCACTCCCAAAACTTAAATTGAGTGGACAATAAAATAGGAGAAGCATCCAGCAATGCAGATATATCCTTCACCTCATACTCCGTCGGAGCACAATAATGAACATTACGAACGATAGCTGTATAAAACTTCTAGGTAAAGTACTTCGGAAGCGGTAATGGTAATATGACATCTACATACTTTTTCATTGCAAGCACAAAAGTACAATAAAAAAATGGGGATTTAAAAGAGGGAAGGGAACACTGATAAGAAAAATAGTCTGTACACCGGAATTTAATAAAATAGATTCAAGTTTACAGACCAGTATCTTAAACAAAATACCTTAGAATAAAAAAAGAGCCTCCTCTATCGGAAGCTCTTTCTTTTTATGATAAAAAGTAACGGATAGCTTAGAATATATAAGCAACGGATACTTGCCAAGTCTTGGTTTTGTATGAGCCTTCAATGTCTTCAAAGCTGGCAGTCTTGCCCAACGGAATATTATAATTAGCTCCTACTTGCAGATGATTCAGCAACTTCACACCTGCGCCGACATTGATACCGACTTCAGCTTTCTTTTTATCAACTTTCGATGTCTTTTCTAGATCAAAATAGAAATCAGGACCAGCAGCAAGATAAACTCCCAGCAAGCTTCCCAAACCAATGTTATACTTTAGGTTAACCGGAACATCAATACCGTTCTGCTTAATTTTCTCACCTTCAATATCAACACCTCTTTGAGCAAAAAGCAAAGACGCATCTATACCCAGTCCTACAACCGGAATATTGAATTCCGCCATCGGACCGATAAAGAAACCTGTAAAATTATCCTTTTTAAAGTTTTCTTTCACATCAGAAAAGCTTGCTTTAGACAAGTTCAAACCACCCTTTACACCAAAATGTAATTGTGCCTGGGCAGGCATCGCCATACCGATACATACGGCAATCATTAAAGCACCAAAAATCTTTTTCATAAATCTACGTGTTTATAATTCGGGACAAAGATATATATTTATAATAAATAAACACAAATTATTGCTCTTTGTTCGTTTCAGAGTCGTTGTTGTTCATCCAGTCCGGCTCCTGTACCTTTATATTTACTTTTCTGAAGATTAAACTTATAATGTACCGTCAGCTTAACCTCCTGTGTGTTCCGTTGAGTTTCACGGTATATCTTAACCTTGTTGTCATACTGGGTAGTCGCATCTCTTACCGTATGAAACAAATCATTGCCCTCTACTGTACAATCCAGCCGCCCGTTAAAGAATGACTTATAGATACTTACCCCGAAGCAACTTACAGGCCGTGTAAAACTGTTCTGATATACTCCTTTGCCTGTATAAGTTCCATTTAACCGAAAAATATATCCCATTGGCAACTGAAATGAGTTATTCCAGCGAATCCCTACTGTTATCCCATTCATATTCTTCGTCCCATCCAGATATCCGATGTTGAACCATTGAGACTGAACAGAAGCAACCCATTCCGGTCGCCAGCAACCAATGCCGGGAGAATACACCAAAGAAGCTGTCATTTCATCCCTGTGTTCAACATTGCGGAACTTAATAAGAGTAATCTTCGGATCGGAAGTCGCTTGTTCGATGGAAAACAGAATATCATCATTATAACGATTGTATCCTACGGAAAGCTGCAAATCCCTGTAAGCCGCCCGCATTTCAGCGGTATGTATATAGGTCGGTTGCAAATTGGGAGTTCCGCCCAGATAAGTAAACCGATTCCCATAATGGATTTCATTTTTCAGCTGCTCATAGTAAGGACGGGCCACTTGAATGTGATAACCCAATCCCCAATGCACTTTTCCCGCCGAGCCTTTTAAAGATAACGAAGGAAACAGATTACGATAATGTTTGCTCTCGTCGGACTGATAAATACTGTTTTCATAAAAATCGGACTTTACATCTTCATACCGAAGGCCGGCAGAAGCATCAATTCCACCCAAACTCCAAGTACAATTCAAAAAGAAAGCAAGATTCCTCTCCCTGATTTTATCACTGGTTCCGAGTATCTGATTTCCAAAACCCGAGAAATCACTTATACGGTGTATATAGCTATATTCACTTCCTCCCGAAATCCTTCCTTTGAACAACGGATATGCCAAGACCAGTTTCCCCGCATATAGTTTATTGCTGGTTTCGCTAAAGGTCGTCATATAGAGATCGTCATAGTTCAGACTCAATTCTTTGATGTTCTCTTCTTCCTTATTTTTCCCCACCAATACATCAGCATTCAAGTCAATCTCCAGACTATTTATATCACCATGATAGTAGAAATTAGAATGATGCGTCGGATATGTTTTCTCAATTGAAAACGCATTGGTATTCCACACATCATATAGTTCATGATCGGCATATACTTCTGTCCGGTTATCATTACTCATTTTATCGCGCGGAGCAGATGTCAACTCATAAGTCGCGCCAAAGGAGTGATTTTTATTAATCTCATAGTTGAATCCAAACTGCCCGAAGTAACTGATATTCTTTCCCAAATCTGTAGAATGAGTCCTTTGTTTCCACAAAGTATCTACATCCGTCATTTGTACTGTCTCCCCTGTTTCCTTCAAATGTTGCAGACGATACTGGAAAGTTCCGAATAAGTCCAGCCCATTCTGCCGATATTCCACATTCAGTTGGTCGTTATTACCTATCTTATATGAATAATCCGCTACTGAGCGCAATCCTATGCCGAAGCCATCGATTTTCTTTCCGACCGTTTTCAGTTTTAATACAGCTCCTACCGCTGCTCCATATTCCGCACCAGGATTCGTGATCAGCTCTACCTGCTTTATATTCTCAGCACTCAGCCGGTCAAGCTCATCCAAATGACGAACTTCCCTGTTATTGATATAAATCAGCGGAGTTCCCTTTCCCAAAACTTCCAACGTACCATCCGGCCTTTTCAAAACTCCCGGCAGGAGTTCGGCTACATTCATCGCAGTACCTGCTTTACTCAGAATGGTATTTTCAACTTTTGTCGTTAACCCACCGTTGTCCAACCGATACAAAGGAAGATGCTGTGTGACGACCACTTCATCCAACATCCTGTCGGCAGGAATTATCACGATATCACCGATGATAGAGGGCATAAGCCTCTGAATACTCCTTTTATATCCCACATAAGACACAGCCAACAGATAAGGCTTACTCTCAGAAACCTCTATTTTAAAAATCCCCTGCTCGTCCGTGACAGTTCCGCTAATCAGCGAAGAATCCGCTACAGACAACAACGCAACTGTAGCATATTGCACAGGAATTTTCTGATCATCCAGCACTCGCCCACTGAACATCTGAGCCGAAGCATTCAAAGAGACGATCAACAACAAAACCAATAAAATACTATATTTCATTTTTCTTTTCATTTTAAAGTTATTCTATAAACAGCTGCCGTCCGAACAGGCACAGACCTTCTCCTGCCGACATCTCCGAAGAGACACCGATACAGATATTTCCATACACACATCTGTCTGAGCATCTGCCGGACGGCAGACAAAAGGAAGAGAATAGTTAGTTAAATAAGAATGGTCAGTAAGTAAGAATATCATTATACAAACCTTCCAAACGTTTACGCAGGAATTTAACAGCATAATGTTTACGGGAAAGCACCGTATTGGCAGGGACACTGATCAATTCCGACACTTCTTTCACCGAAAATCCTTCCAGTTCCATCAGTTCAAAAACTTCCCGCTGTTCAGAAGGCAATTCGGCAAGTGCCACTTTCAGTTCCTGCCACACTAACGAACGCATATATTCCGTTTCGGGCGAAGGTGCCAGTTCATCATCGGCAAAAAGTACCGTTGAAAAGTCACTCAAAACACTCTCTTCCTCTTCATACTGAGAAACAGGCCACTCTTCCTCACTTTTCTTTTTTCCTTTGTTGATAATCGTATTTCTCGTCACTCTATAAAGCCATGCCGTCACCTGCTCAATTGGATTCATTGTGTTATTGACAGCCTTCACCAACTGATAAAATACGTCTTGTAATATATCCTCCGCATCTTCCTTACTGGAAACCCTTCGATGGATAAAGGCTTTCAATTGCGGCTGATGTTCTACTATCAGCCGCTCCACATCGCCTTCGTGCCCCTTTTGCCTATTCATTTTTTACTGAGGGGGCTATATGGACATCCTTTCCTTGAGTTACATCGGCACTCTTACCAAAGTCTGCATCCGTATTCCTGCCAAAATCCTCCCTGTCAAAGAAACGTTCTCTGTCCCACGGACCGAAGCCCATATGTTTCCTTTTCTTTATAAATTCTCTGCGCTGTTCAGGAGTCATATGCATCCATTTTTCATGAACTGGATTCCCACCCCGTCCTAGCATTCCTCTACGACCAAAGCCGAAGCTCCCAAAAAGAATACGAGTCAGGACAAACAATCCCAATGCCTGCCATAAGCTGAGCACAGGCAAACCAAAGATAACCGGCATCAGCCAATTCCACAATAACATGATGATGGCTCCTATGGCTACTGCCAAAACCAACCAAAGAACTACAAAAACAAATGGATTCCTGAAAAAAAGAAACTTACGACTATGTTTTCCCCTACATCCTTTATCACAATCTTTTGTAACCATTATATTCCGATTTTTAATTAATTATTCTTGTTATCTGAAAGAGCTCTCTACTCTAGCAGACAATCAAGACGAAGAAATATTTTATGAAGTTACAAAAAATAATGGATTACCGGAAAAATAATATGCGAATCACCTCTTATCCCGATTTGCCAGCAAGGCCTCCTTAGTTCCCGCTGCCATCGAAAGAATACCGTCATTACACGTAACCATACCGCTCTCCTTGCGTCGTGTCAGCCAATCGGTAACAAAGTCCGAAGCATATCCTCCCGTACTGAACTCACCGTCCAGCGCTATTATCTTTTTATAGGCAGACAGGTAATCTTCTTCCGTCGTATCGGGATAAGCATTGGTGTAAAGCCACAACTGGATATCGTAAAGCAGATAAGAACGTTCGTCGGCATGAAGCGCAAAGAATCCCTTATCGATTACTATTTCTTCCGATATCTTCCGAATCCACCGTTCCGTATCCACGGGATGATCACACTTTGCGCACAAATCGGACAAGAGCGGTGAGAAAGCTGCGTTCCGAACTTTTTCCAGCTCCATTCTTTCATCTTCTTCCGATGTATCAAAGACATCTTCGTTAACAAGTCCCCGAATAAATTTTTCAAAGTTATCGGCAAGGAAAGTAACATAATAATCATCTTCCTGATCGACATGAACGACTTTCGGTTCACCCTGCGGACCACACTCCCGATAATCAAGAAAAATCATATCATGTCCCGCAGAAGGACAGTCGCAGATGGCCACTCCGATATCCGGATACCCCCATTCTTCAATCATGAAACGGCTGCCGAGCTGTCCGCAAAGAGAATATATCTTATCCTTATCAACTCCCATAATGCCGGTGATAGCCACATGATCGTCCGCCCAACTGGTAGGCTCGTCGCAAGGAAAACAAACATTGAAAGGTATTCCACCGTTATGCTGCTTCATCAGCCAAATATAAGATTTCTTCTATCATCTCTTCTGTAGGAGGCGCGCCAATATATTCATTCATAGCATATTCATCATCATCCCAGAAGTCTGTAAAGTCAAAATTCTCAAAAGGTCTGTTTTTCATAATCGCTGTTTTTAATTTGTATTCTTTTAGTTTTGCTTTGTATGTACACTACTTTTTACGAATATACTAAAAAACAGACATTATCAATTTATTTCCTTTATTTATTTCGTTTTTTTTACGAGTAGATGAAAAAGAATCCAAGATTAAATATATAAAATACACTAATGATACAAAACACAGAGACCAGCCTATATTAACAGGCTGGCCTCTCTTTTTACCCCTATGAATCAATGATTCGGATGAATATCCAGTTTCACCGGTTTAATCATATTTTCCGGTTTCAAGATCGTATCCAGGTCTTCTTTGGAAAGAATGTTATGTTCCAGCACCAGCTCATACACTCCTTTACCCGTTTCCAGAGCCTCCTTCGCTATCTTTGTAGAATGTTTATAGCCAATTACGGGATTCAGTGCGGTCACTACTCCGATACTGTTGTGTACATCCCGACGGCATTTTTCTTCATTGGCT
>QWCE01008170.1_pt1 | contig 10072 bp, 5 predicted proteins | sample 1972531 | NCBI WGS metagenome assembly QWCE01 (sample SAMN09866716, study PRJNA288562) | Human gut metagenome isolate term4_stool, whole genome shotgun sequencing... | reverse complement strand
TCTCGCTGTCGAGCAGATGAAGAAGTTCATCGTCAAGAGCTACGGACACAAGGGCGAGAAGATCGTCAATATGAACTATCAGGCTGTCGATGCCGGTGCCAACGTCATCGAGGTACCCGTGCCCGCTGAGTGGGCTGACTGCCCCGATGATCCTGAGCAGGAGTACGAGTACGACACGCCCTTCGTCTCCGCCATCGTCAAGAAGATGCACGCTCAGGAGGGTGATGACCTGCCTGTTAGCGTCTTCACCGGACTCGAGGACGGTACCTGGCAGCCCGGCACTACGCGCGTGATGCGCCCCGGTGTCGCTGTCAACGTCCCGATGTGGCATGAGGAGAATTGTATCCAGTGTAATCAGTGTGCCTATGTTTGTCCTCACGCTACCATCCGTCCCTTTATTCTCGATGAGAAGGAGATGGAGAATGCTCCCGAGGGCTACGTAACCAAGCCTGCCATCGGTAAGGAGTTTAAGGGTATGGGCTTCCGCATCCAGGTCGACGTCCTCGACTGTCTCGGCTGCGGTAACTGTGCCGATGTCTGCCCCGGAAAGAAGGGCGAGAAAGCTCTCACCATGGAGCCTCTCCACACCCAGGAAGATCAGGATCCGCTGTGGCTCTACTCCGCTCAGGAGGTGACCAATAAGGCTCACCTCGTCGATGTCAGCAAGAGCGTGAAGAACTCTCAGTTCTCTCAGCCTCTCTTCGAGTTCTCCGGTGCCTGCGCCGGCTGCGGTGAGACACCGTACGTCAAGCTGATCTCTCAGCTCTATGGTGATCGTCAGGTAGTGGCCAATACCACCGGCTGCTCCTCTATCTACTCCGCATCTGCCCCCGAGACACCTTACACGACCAATGAGAAGGGTCACGGTCCCGCCTGGGCCAACTCCCTCTTTGAGGACAACGCAGAGTATGGCTACGGTATGTACCTCGCCAATAAGAAGCTCCGCGAGCGCCTCCTCACCATCGCGCAGGATGTCGTTGATGGCAAAATCGAGATCGGTCAGAAGAAGACTAAGGAGCTTCTCAAGGAGTGGATCGAGAAGTACGAGGATGCTCAGGCCTGCCGTGAGCTCTCCGATGAGATCCGTGCTCTGGTAGAGAATGATGCTACCGAGGGTGGTCGTCTCATCGACGATCTCCGCCACTACATCACCAAGAAGTCTCACTGGATCATCGGTGGTGACGGCTGGGCTTACGATATCGGCTACGGTGGTCTCGACCACGTGCTGGCACAGGCACCTGACGTCAATGTCCTCGTCATCGATACGGAGGTTTACTCCAATACCGGTGGTCAGAGCTCTAAGTCTACCCCGCGTGCCGCTGTGGCACAGTTCTCTGCCAATGGTCGCCGCTTCCGCAAGAAGGACCTCGGTATGATGGCTGAAGCGCGCCGTCGAGTGTGGCTACTGGCAGCTCTGGCGCTACGATCCCCGTCTGGAGGAGCAGGGCAAGAACCCCTTCCAGTTCGACTCCAAGGAGCCGCAGTGGGATCTCTTCCATGACTTCATCATGGGTGAGGTGCGCTACCGCTCTCTCGAGAAGCTCTTCCCCGAGGACGCCGAGGCGCTCTACGGTGCTGCCCTTGAGGATGCCAAGTACCGCTACACCAAGTACCAGAGATACCTCGCCATGGACTTCTCACGTCCCGAGGAGGACATCGCAGAGGCTCCCTCTGATGTGGAGAAGAAGGTCGAGGAGGAGCCCGGTAAGTGGATGTAATCCTCGCACACCTGACGGCTTAGTCGCCGTCACCATCTAATAATCTAAGCTCAGACTGATCGGCTTCACCGCCCCTCGGCCTGAGCTTTTTTTGTGTCCCATTATTTTGTGTCCTTGTTAGTATGGCTTATCTTGAGACTTGATGATTTTTCCAAGCCGTCCACTCCCGATGCACTTTTACGCTACCTGGCGGAAAAGTAGATTTTGATGGCGATGTGTTGTGGTGAAAAAATAATTGTGTACCTTTGGAGCATAAAGATCAACCCTAAACGATCTTTTCACAACAAGGCTATATGCCGTAGTTGATTCTACGCTCCCGCTTCGGCGGGAGCTTTTTTTTACGCCCTAAAGTGGTACATTTGAGAATAATCCTCAATTTATCACCTTCTGATCTATTATGCGTAAAGAACAATATATCCTCGGGCTTGACTTAGGGACGAGCAGTCTTGGCTGGGCTGTTATCGTACGTGAGGGAGCTAGCGCAACCTCCATCCTAAATGCCGGATCCACTGTGTTTCCGTCCGGAAAAGCGATGGTCAATGGAGTCGAGAAAACCAACAACGAAGAGAGGCGTAATAGCCGTCAGGCGAGGAGGCAACTGGCTCGCCGCCGTCTGCGCAAGCAGCATCTCTTGAGACTGCTTATAGAGAAAGATATGTGTCCCCTGACACAGACAGAGCTGGACGGCTGGGTGAAGTGGGATAAGAGCAGACCCTCCGAGGAGAGGCGACGCTTCCCGGAGTCACCCCGCTTCAGGGAGTGGCTGGCCCTTGACCCTTATCGACTCAGGGCAGAGGCTGTAGATACGCCCCTTGAGGATGACGCCGACGGAGGATTTACGGCTCGTGAAAAGCTGGGGCGTATCCTTTACTCTATCATCCAGCACAGAGGTTTCCTCTCATCGAGGACCGGCAAGGAGGACGGATCTATCTATACCAGTACGATGGAGAAGAACGGGAAAGTTGGCATCGATGAGACGCGAGCCGCTCTCGGAGATCGCACACTCGGTCAGTATCTCTACAGCATTGCTCCAAAGGAGGGGGACCCCTTCAGTGATCAGGCGGATAGAGTACGATCTCGCTACACACTGAGGGAGATGTATGTGGAGGAGTTTGACCGGATATGGACGAGGCAGGCACCACTACTCGGTCTCGATAGGGAGCAGGTGGAGACGGTACACTACCGGTACTTCACCGGTAAGAGTGACTCGTATGAGGCAAGACGTCGACTGGAGAGGTATCGGGCCAAGGATCCGTCAGCTGTGATAGAGACCTTGTCCGGTGACGAGCATCGCTTCGTTTACAAGACTACCACTTCTCTTAAGGAGCATCTGGCGGGTAAGATTTGGTACGACAAGGATGGGACCATCAGGTTTGTCTCCAAGGAGAGTACCCTCTTCTGGCAGAGACCTCTGAGATCACAGAAGGGTATGCTGGATAAGTGTACCCTTGAGTCGCATAAGGCGAGAGTCAGCGGCTCGAATCGCTTCATCACCCAGGGACCAACGGTTGTCTCTGCCTCTCATCCCTACTATGAGCTGTACAGAGTCCTGCAGACCCTACTTAATATGAGGATACGGGACCGGAAGCTCAATCTAATGAGGCTCCAGTCAATGCTTGATAAGCTTCTCACTTATGGAAAGAATACTAAGGTCTCTAAGCTCAAGAATGACCTCCGACTGACTCTTGACCTTAACTTTCCGGATGACTATGAGCTGCCCGGGTGCCCTACGATTAGTGGGATAACTAAACTCCTTGACAGTAAGAAGATGCGCCCCGGCAACGGAGAAGTGGGCCCCATAGACCGGCTGACCATTCCCTTTGATCTCGAGCTCTATACCCGGATCTGGGAGAAGCTTTTCTTCTACGATGACAATCATCTGCTGGCGCAAGGTCTGAAGAAGATAGAGGGTGCGGTCTTTGTGGAGGATCTCGAGGACAAGCTTGCTAAGCTGCATCTCAGTGAGGATTATGGCAACCTCTCGCTCCATGCCCTGCGTAACATCCTGCCCTATCTCCTACGTGGTGAGGAGCTCTACGACGCGGTGTTGCTCGGCGGCATACGTAATGCGGTACGGGATGTTGCGCTGGTGGATGATCACGATGATGCGCTGAGATCTTGGATCCACTCTCAGGGACCTCTGGAGCGTGGAGAGATGATAGATAGGATCGTTGCCTTGCTGCAGGATCCGGACGGACCATTTCATCTCGATACTCCGGAGCTGAAGCTGCGTCAGCGACTCTATCATCCCTCTCAGGGCACAGCTAAGCACCAGCTGATGGATCAGCTCCCGCCGGTGGAGAATCTCCGCAACCCCATGGTCGAGCAGGCGCTATGGTCGATGAGGAGACTGGTTAATTATCTCCTCAATAACTATCGCTCCACGATCCGACCGGACTTTACCTTTGACGAGATCCATGTGGAGCTGGCTCGGGACCTCAAGCTATCCACCCAGAAGCGGGCAGAGATGAGACAGCGGCAGAAGAAAGCGGAGGAGGACAACGATATGGCAAGGGACTACCTCCGCAGCCAGGGTCTGAGCACCTCTCGAGAGAATCTCCAGAAGTACAAGCTCTATATGGAGATTGCAGGTCGTAGTATGGGGGTAGTCACTTGTCCGTATACCGGCAAGGTCATACGTGGGCTGAGTGCTGCACTTGATGGCAACAGCAGCTTCCAGATCGAGCATATCGTCCCCCGCACAGTGACTTACGACGACAGCTTTGCTAATAAGACGCTCTGTGATGCGGACTTCAATAGGAAGAAAGGCAATCTGACTCCGTGGCAGTTTTATCAGCAGGATCCGAGCCCTAAGCTCTGGGGTGCCGACTCGTGGGAGGAGGTGGAGCATAGGGCATTCCGTCTCCTGCCGTATCGCAAGGCGGTTCGCTTCGTAAGTAAGACCGTAGAGGATCAGCTCTCCGGAGATCAGCTGGTCGATACCGCCTACATTAGCCGTAAGGCTAAGGAGTACCTCTCCTACATCTGTCCCCAGGACCATATCCGACTTTATCCCGGACGGGTGACAGCAAGGCTTCGGCAGCTCTGGGGACTCAGCTCCATCCTCTCACAAGGTCCCACTGTCACTAAGGACCAGCTCCCGGCGGACATCGCACTCTCTACTGATCAGATCCCTGCTGTCGTCATCGGCAATAAGAAGAGCGGCGAGCTCAGTCGCATACTACCTAAGTACGCATCTCGCCCGGAGCGGGTGGAGGGTGATGTGATCCTTCTGGTAAGGGTGCAGAAGGGGAAGATGTATAGTGCCAGGTATAGTGAGCTGCCACTATCGTGGGACAAGGCTACTTCTCTTGCTGACGGGACTTATTACATTGTCCTCCGTAGTACAGAAGTGCTCCGCGTGGAGCGAATGTTTGCTGACGAACCTCGATTGAGCGAGGATCAGCTGAGAGCAAGGGTTACCATCGAGGTGAATAGAGATGGACAGCCCAAGCTCTCCTCCAGGGAGATGGATGTGCGCATTCTAAAGGATACGCCTTTGCCCACTGCCCCGGGTAATTACTGGCTGACGATACCCCTCATCTCTGTCCCGGAGGTTACTCCTGAGCATCCGAGAGCAAAGGTTGCCCCCGACACGATCAAGGTCACGGGATCAGTGGAGCAGGGTGTATTTATCTCCAAGGTGTACCGGCAGGGTGCTGTGGCTATGGCGGATGGCGTGGCGCAGGTCATCCTCACCCCTATGCTATCAGAGGCGTCCTTCACTAAGATCAAGCTGGATGCTCCTGTAATTACCTCCGGAGAGGTGGTGCTCACGGGTGCCGTCGACAGGAGTGACCTCTTCGTCTGTGACCAGGACGATGAGTTTAGGGTACATATCGACTCATTTGATGAGCCGGGGAAGTACTATGCTGTCTTCTCCTTTGACCCGACGGCGTCGTACATCCTTTCGTATGAACAAGCACCTAAGCTGAGTAGCGACGAGGTGGTCCTCGAGGGCGAGCTGATCTATAATGATAAGGATGACCGGATCCACTTCAGCCCGGCAAAGAATAGGGACGACCACCGTCACCACGCTCTCGATGCAATTGTCATCGCCTGCACCGGGCAGAAGGTGCTGACAGCGATGTCTACCTATAACGCTCACGCAGATGATTATGAGAGGGGTACAGGCAGCAGGCCTACATTTGCCTCTCCCTGGGAGGGCTTCCGTGACGATGTGAGAGAGGCAATCGAGTCCGTACTCGTCAAGCACAAGCAAAGCACCAAGATCCTCAATAAGGTGACGAAAAAGATCACCAAGGACGGTCGCACTCATCGCTCCGAGGGTCTTGCCGTGCGTGGCAAGCTCCATAAGGAGACCTTTTATGGGCAGCGACAGTCACCTGAGGAGCCTGCTCCAACAATGCACTATCGAGTGCCCATTACTTCAATCACCAAATCAAAGCAACTAAATCAAGTGGCAGACCCGACAATCCGGGCGTTGATGATCCGGCGATTGCAAGATATGGGAGTGGATACCACGCAGGAAGACTACGCAATTCCAGGCAATGCGTTCGTGGACAAGGCGGGTAACTACACCATCCTCGTGCCGAATAAGCGTGGAGTCCCCGTTCCCGTGAAGAAGGTTAGGCGTAGTAGGGTTGTTAATAATACGGTCCGGCTCGATGGTTACAATAAAGAGGTGGAGACTAGTAACAATGATTATGTGCTTATCTATGAGGACCGGGAAGGCAATTATTGTGAGGAAGTGGTGACCTTCTGGGACTCTGCAGATCGATTGCTGCATGGACAGGACAGAGTACAGCTCCCAATGGATGTAAAGAGAGTCGTTATGACCCTTCGCATCAATGATATGTTCGTTATCGGTATGAGCGAAGACGAGCTACGGAGTGCTGTCGGGTCTAGGGATTATGGAGTCATCTCTGATCACCTATATAGAGTGCAGAAGCTCTCTTCGATGCATTATGTATTCAGACTGCATAGAGCCAGTACTCTCAATCATGACGAGGAGCTCTATACAATTCGCAGCTTTAGTGCACTCAAAGAGTCTACTCCCATTAAGGTGATAATTGACACAGACGGCACAATCTCTATAGCGGCACGAGATGATCAAGCGAACAATCACCATCAGTAGTCCCTCGCACCTCTCGCTTGATAGAGGGCAACTGGTTGTGTCCAATAAGGATATAGACCAAGCTCGTACGCTTCCCATAGAGGACATCGGCTATCTGCTCTTAGAGAATGATCGGATCACCCTTACACTACCACTCATCCGGTACTGTCTGGAGCAGAATGTCGGGGTGATTGTATGTGATGATAGGCACCTCCCAATCGGCACTCTCCTCTCACTCTCCGGTCATGAATTGACGGGAAAGAGAGTGCGACTACAGGCGGAGCCCTCTAAGCCTCTTGTCAAGCAGCTATGGCGAAGAGTCGTGGTCTCAAAAATCAATAATCAAGCAGACCTCATACGCTGTCGGGATACTGCCTGCGCACTTAGGCTTAAGGAGCTTGCTCGGGAAGTGCTCAGTGGAGATAGTACCAATAGGGAGGGAGCAGCAGCTCGGCAGTATTGGTGCGCTCTCCTTGGTCCTGACTTCTGCCGGGATCGTGACGGGGCGTTTCCCAATGAGCTGCTCAACTATGGATACGCCATCCTCCGTGCCATAACTGCCAGAGCCATCGTAGGCTCGGGGCTCAGTCCCGAGATCGGACTTTTTCATCACAATCAGTATAATGCCCTCCCACTCGCAGATGATCTGATGGAGTCCTATCGACCCTTTGTGGACGAGATGGTATTGTCTCTGACTGTAACCGGAAGTACCGCTCTGGATAAGGTGGCGAGAGGCCGACTGATACAGGTGTCCTGCACCGAGGTCAGCATCGGTGGTCTCGTCCGCCCTATACAGCTGGCGATGTCTATGACAACGGCATCGCTTGCCAAGTGTTATGAGCAGGGGAAGGCAGACGAACTACTCCTGCCGTCATTTGTGACCTAAGTGTATGATGATAAGTAAGTATCAGTCTATGTGGTTGCTCGTACTCTTTGATCTGCCGGTGATGACCAAGAAGGAGCGTAAGGTGGCGATGCAATTTCGCAATCAATTGATATCAGAGGGGTATATTATGATCCAGTACTCCTGCTATCTGCGCCATTGTCCGACGAGAGCTCTCCGAGATAAGTTTGAGAGTCGCCTCTCCAGGATCATCCCCGAGGAGGGCTTTGTGGTAGCTTTTACTCTTACCGATGCTCAGTATGCGGATGCTGCGTGGTACTATGGGACTACCCCGGTAAAGTCTCAGCAGATCCCGGGGCTCTTTGATGAGCTATAGCATTATCCTGAGTCCTCTATCATCTTTTGGAGAGGTGTGTAGGGCGCGGTAGGGTCTTGCATTGACTTGAGAAAGAAGTACCTTTGTGGTGGCGAGGATAAAAGATCCTCATCATCTACTACCCTTGTACTGTTCTTTTCATAGATTTATTTCCTTTGAGTAGGCTCAGATGCCACTTGTAATCGTGCTTTTGGGGAGATAGGTTGTGGATTGATCAGTTTAGGGAATAAGAGACAACCCTGCCGCTCCGATGCTACAGAGATGCCGAGTTGTGGATTGATCAGTTTAGGGAATAAGAGACAACAAAGCATAGTTTCAACTCACGCACCCCGGAGTTGTGGATTGATCAGTTTAGGGAATAAGAGACAACACACTGACACCAAAGGGTGTGAAGAGTAAAGTTGTGGATTGATCAGTTTAGGGAATAAGAGACAACGAAGCTCACCTTTCAGACCGGCATGCTCTGTTGTGGATTGATCAGTTTAGGGAATAAGAGACAACGTTTCTCCAGCAAATCATAGATCTCTTCTTGTTGTGGATTGATCAGTTTAGGGAATAAGAGACAACATCAAGGGAGCCTTTGAGATGCTGAGGTATGTTGTGGATTGATCAGTTTAGGGAATAAGAGACAACTGAGCGTGTCGCAATGGTCTTGAAGGCTAAGTTGTGGATTGATCAGTTTAGGGAATAAGAGACAACAAGATTGCCGAAGCGTACGGCACCGAGTGGGTTGTGGATTGATCAGTTTAGGGAATAAGAGACAACTCAAACTCTCCGTGGTCCCAGTCCATGAGAGTTGTGGATTGATCAGTTTAGGGAATAAGAGACAACCTCCGCATCTATCTCCGCCTGCACGTCCTCGTTGTGGATTGATCAGTTTAGGGAATAAGAGACAACCTTGTCGAGGAGAGCCCCCTTGCACGCCCTGTTGTGGATTGATCAGTTTAGGGAATAAGAGACAACCGCGAGAGCATCGTAATTCGCTTGTCATTGATAATGTGAGTGACATTGCTAAGACATTGCTCCACCTCGGGGAATGACGGCAGGCATCGGATGTGTTACATCCTATACCTGATGTGCTTTACTTCGGAAGTGTGGAGGTCGTTGGTCCTATGGTGCGTCTATCTGACAAGTGGAGGAGCGCCCCAGATGATCGGCCGATCTTGCCGGAGATGGGGCGCTCGCCTGTCAGCGCTCGGCCCATGGCGCGCATCCCCTCCGACCGGGTGTCGTAGGCAAAGCCGACGGCAGTCGCCGCCTTCATCGCCTCCATATAGTCGAGGGCGGCGTAGGGGGAGGTGTGGAAGAGGAGGACGCTCTTCGTCTCACCGAGGAGCTTCGTCAGATCCTCACCGGGAGCGAAGCCCTTCCACGTGACAGCAACCACCACCTTGTCGTAGGAGCGGAGCTTATTGAGGATGGCCCGACGCGCAGCGGGACCGGTGGAGCGACGGATGGTGTATCCGTCAGCCTTCGCCACACGGCTGATGGTAGAGCGAAGGAGGTCGGCGGAGTCGTCCCCGTAGGTGAGGAGGGCGACCCGATCCTCCCTATGGAGCGGCAGGATGCTTTGCTCATTCTTTACCAGCGTCATGGCGCCCTCGTAGATCTGGTCGAGGAGCTCTCGAGAGGCTCTCGGGTGGAGGTCGGCGTCGAGGTGCTTCGTCTCCAGCGGCTCACGGCTGTCTGCACCGAGGAGGTGCTTCCAGACGAGCACCTTGCGGCAGCGGCGAGTGATCTCCGCCTGGGAGAGGATCCCCTTGTCGACCGCTGCGGTCACGTCGTCGAGCGCCTGGAAGGGATCCGTCGGTGCCACCAGGATATCGGCGCCGGCGAGGAGTGTGGTGACGTAGACGCCCAGTTCCCCGGCACCGTCGACGATCCCCTTCATCCCCAGACCGTCGGTGAAGATCAGTCCACCGAAGCCCATCTCACGCTGAAGCAGGTCGGTGACGACAGCGGGGACGGCACTGGTCGCCAGTGGACCCGTGCCGAGAGCGGGGACGCTGAGGTGCCCCACCATCATACCGCCGTAGCCCTCACGGATGTAGGCGCGG
>QWCE01006397.1_pt1 | contig 10072 bp, 9 predicted proteins | sample 1972531 | NCBI WGS metagenome assembly QWCE01 (sample SAMN09866716, study PRJNA288562) | Human gut metagenome isolate term4_stool, whole genome shotgun sequencing... | reverse complement strand
AAGCAGAACGAACAAAAAGGATATGGATTCATGGTGTGCCTCTATCGTTAGTAGGTACACTTCCGAATCTATATCCTTTTATTGTGAGTTCGCTTATTATAAGGAGTTCTAGTACTGCTGCGTGCGAGTCGTAACGCAAGTGTGCCTGCTGCAACATGACACCACCCAAAAGCCGGGTTCACAACCTAAAACATGCGCGTCCGCCTTCACTTACGCTGTGCAAGGGGTAAATTAGTGGAAAGAAGTTTCACGAATCGCCTTACGTACCGGCAATACAAAGGTCGGTGAAACGGAAAGCTCATCAATTCCCATCTTAACAAACTGCTCTGTCAGAGAGGTATCTGCTCCAAGCTCTCCACAGATTCCTACCCAGCAGTTCTCCTTATGTCCGTTATCAATTACCATCTGGATCATCCGAAGGATTGCCGGATGGTGGGAATCATAGATATTGTCAAGTTTCGGATTCTGACGGTCAATTGCTAATGTATACTGTGTCAGATCATTGGTTCCGATACTGAAGAAGTCTACTTCCTTGGCAAGTAAGTCCGAGATCATAACAGCTGCCGGAGTCTCGATCATAATACCAAGCTCTACATCGCCATATTCAATTCCACTCGCATCTAACTCTGCTCGTACTTCCGCACAGATCTTCTTAATCTCCTGCACTTCCTTTACGGAAATGATCATTGGGAACATAATAGAGATGGTCCCAAATGCAGAAGCCCGGTATAGTGCACGAAGCTGTGTCTTAAAGATCTCTACACGATCTAAGCAGATTCGGATTGCACGGTATCCCATTGCCGGATTCTCTTCGTGTTCCATATTGAAGTAATCTACCTGCTTATCTGCTCCGATATCCAAGGTACGGATTACAACTTTCTTACCTGCCATATTCTGTGCCACAGTCTTATATACCTGGAACTGTTCTTCCTCAGTTGGATAATTGTCCTTCTCTAAATATAAGAATTCGCTACGGAAAAGTCCGATTCCCGCTGCATCATTGGCTAATACATTCGTTACATCTGCAACACTTCCGATATTCGCATATAAATGAATATGTCTGCCGTCCACTGTCTCATCCGGCTGTCCCTTCAACTGGGAAAGAAGCTCTCTTGCTTCTTCTTCCTTCTTCTTCTCTTCTAAATACTTCTCTAAAGTCGCTACATCCGGGTCTACATAGAAAGTACCTGTCTTACCATCCACGATTGCCATCTTGCCATTCCACTCTTCCTTGATATCAATACCAATAAGAGCAGGAATATTCATTGTCCTTGCAAGAATTGCGGTATGGGAATTGGACGATCCTAACCGGGTAACAAATGCAAGTAATTTTGACTTGTCCATCTGTACGGTCTCACTTGGAGCAAGATCTTCCGCCACAACAATTACCGGCTCTTCTCCTAAATCCCCATTGGCGGTACGACCTGTCAACACACTGATCACACGCTCAGAGATATCCTTCACGTCTGCAGCTCTTGCCTTGAAATATTCGTCATCCATCTCCGCAAACATAACAGAAAAATTATCTCCTGTCGTTGCAACTGCAAACTCTGCATTCACATTATCATTCCGAATGATATTATAGACAGACTCGTTATAATCATCATCCTCTAACATCATTGCGTGTACTTCGAAGATCATTGCATTGGCTTCTCCTACCTCTGCTAATGCCTTATCATGCAACGCCCCTAACTGTTCAATCGCCTTTGCTTTCGCCTCTTCATATCTGGCAATCTCCGCTTCCGGATCTTCCACCTTCGCACGCTTTACCAGCTGCTGATTCTTTGAATAAAATAACACACGTCCAATGGCCGTGCCCTTAAAAATTGATTTTCCTGTAAATTGTTCCATGTCAAACCTCCATTCTGTATATAGCTTTCCCTGTACTCTCCACATTCCCAGGCATATGTACTCACTGCATACTTTGCCACCCATTAACCAGTCATTCTGCTACATTCTTCTTACCTGTCCACATTCATTCTTATGCCAATAGATCGGACAGGATTTCCTCTAAATCAAGAAAGGCTATCACAGTACATCTTGTGTAATGCGACAGCCTTCCTCTCCACAAAAGGTACTTCTTACAGATTCTCTTTCATGAACGCTTCCATCTTAGCAATTGCAGCGTCTTCATCTTCACCTTCTGCTTTGATGACAACCTCTGCTCCATTCTTAACTCCTAAGCTCATAACAGCCATAAGCTTGGTAGCATCTGCACTCTTACCATTCGCCTCTAATGTGATCTTAGAAGTAAATGCTTTCGCTTCCTTTACAAGCATTCCTGCTGGTCTCGCATGAATTCCAATCTCATCTGTGATTACATAAGTAAATTCTTTCATTGATAAACATCCTCTCTTTCTTGAAATTCGTTCACCATATATGAGAACGATTACCCATATCTCATCTCATACATTTGTGAAGATTCCTATATTTTTTTGTTTGATTATGAGATGATTATAACAAATGCACAACACGAAGTCAATCATTTCTCTCACTTTTCCGTCATTTTTTAGTTATTTACCCGATGTGGTATGGCGTGTTATCATTGTGCACACCATATGGTATCATTCCCATATTGTTATTCCTGCAATTTCCTATCATTTCCAAATATACGTCGGATTCCATAAGAATACATCGGTGTTCCCATGGCACTAGCATTTCCATTCCACGGCAAACTATTCTCTTTTTCCTCTTTTTTCCGGAATACACAATCAGTATTACCGCAATGTACACAATGTTCACATCCACTTTGCGATTGTTCTGTCACATAATCCGCCAGCAAAATAACACTCTTTGCCGGTCGGAGCATTCCCTTCTTCCAGACAACCGTCGACGTATGCAGGCCCTGTAATTGCTCCTGCGCTTTCTCCCCTTCCGGGAACCGATAACTGCCAATCCAGCATCCTCTCTTCTCATGGACATACTGGTTTACTTTCTCATATGCTTTTGATAACAGTTCCATTCCCACACATTCTAAACAGTACGACAATAGCAAATGCTCCCCCACTGCATCCGATAACTTATCATATTGATTTCCCAATGTGATCGCACAGGTGACACCCTCTTCCCTGTAACCGATCACTATATGTACCTTTATCAGTTCGCACGCAAAACGCACCGTTGTCTCAATCATCTGTCGATCTTTCATCTCAAAATGATACCGTTCCATAAATGGATTCATCGGAATCTCCTTGTATGTAATTGTGCATATATATTGTTCTGTTGTCATAATCTGTTCTCTTTCGTAACTTTTTTCATTCGTGCATAATTGTTGTTCATTTCGCCCATAATCCTACTATAGAATCCGGCAATCCGATCTTCTCCGGCAGATCAAACCTTACGGTTACACCATACCAGCGTTTGCCGGAATATCAATCCTATTATGGAGGTTATCTATGGAATATCTTACTATATGCTATCAGGCATTATTTTCTATTATTGCACTTATGATCCTTACCAAGTTCATGGGATATCGTCAGGTATCCCAGTTCAGTATGTTTGATTATATCAACGGCATTACGATCGGTTCCATTGCGGCAGAAATGGCAATCGACTTAGAGGGCAACTTCATGAAACCATTAGTTGCCATGATCGTATACACCGCTGTTGTAATCCTGTTATCCAGACTGTCGCAAAAATCCATCAAGCTTCGCCGGCTGATCAATGGCAAGGCGATCACAATCTATCAGGATGGGCAGATCTACAATGAGAACCTACACAAAGCCAAGATGAATGTCGATGAATTCTTAGTTGAATGCCGTGTCAACGGATACTTTGATCTGTCCCAGATTGATAGTGCCGTGCTCGAGCCAAACGGAAAGATCAGTATTCTCCCCGTTACCAAAAACCGTCCTGCCACACTGAAAGATCTTGGTATTGAACCTACCCAGGAAGAAATCTTTGCCAATATCATTATTGACGGAAAAGTCATGCCCGAAAATCTCAAACACATCGGCAGAGATATGAACTGGCTCAACCAGAAACTGGACGGACAGAATATTAAAAAAATCGAGGACGTCTTTCTTGCGATCTGCGACAAACAGGATAACTTCTATGCTTACCCGAAAGTCAACCAAATCGTGGATCAGGACATCCTCGGATAAGGTACTCTATTCTTCTTCCGAATTCGACGTAGCTGCAATAATATCCGCAATGGAACGTCTGCCCGCCGGTTTCTCCGGTTCTTTTTCTGTCGTAGTTTTCTCGCATAACTCACCTTCACCAGCCGTTTCTGATGTTTGCGCTACACGCTCCTGCATGTCGTCTTTCACTTCTTCTGCCATCTCTTTTCCCGGTTGTTCCTGTGTAGCTACTACTGTTTCTTCCTGTTTCGCCTCTTCTTTTCTTGCCATCTCTTCTGCTAACTTTGCAACCTCGATCTTAGAATCGGCATAGGCATTGTCATAGCCGACAAGACCGGCTTCTTCCTCCGGTGTCTTATGTTCCTCTTCCCCAAGATATGGCTTAAATATATGACGGAACACCAACGCCTGAAGATACGCGATCAAAGATACTCCAATAAAGAATACCGCAATTCTTGCAAAGCTGACCATATAGACAATAAGTGCAACCAATGCAAAGATTGCCCAGATCAATATCGTCTCCGGTACATGCGTAAGTACCATCGCAAGTGCATTCTTGATCGTACCACGATTACTGTTGCTGAATTTTGCAAGCAACGGCCATACAAAAGTAAAGATCATCAGATACACCATAAGCATAACGACACTTACAACGGTAAGCGGCTTATAGATACCTGTTCCTGTCGCTTTCCACTGTGACACCCAATACCATACATCCACACTTAAAATGATGCCAACGGCTAAAAGAATCAGCCACATCACTGTAGACTGCTTGAAATTCTCCTTAAAACTCTTAATATACATCTTGAAAATGTAGCCATCCTCTCTTCCCCACGTATTGATCGCCACATAATACAGTGCAGTAAGCGCCGGACCAATCGTAAAGATTGGTACACAACTTACCAAAAATATCACATTCAGCACAATCATATCCGCAATCCGGTTCATAAACCGGAACAATGGATTATCCATATTAAATACACCATCTAACATCTTATCTTACTCCTGTCCCTTCTATTTTCCTATGTATGATCGGATTCCTTTTCCGATCGGTTTTTCCTACAATAAATAAACCCGATTTCCCGTCAAAATGAATCCATATATCTTCTATTATACTTACCCACTCCTATACTTCAAGTGAATTTTCCGTGTTTTTTCATATTATAGAAAATTTATTTCATTAATTTTCTTCGTATTTCCCTGCTTTTTCTTGACAAACTAACAAAAAACACTAAACTAGTGTGTAGGTGTGCTTTCACCATTAACAGCATACAATCAGGAAACAAAACAAATGAAAGGATAGATACAGCTTATGAAAACACCATTTGTAACCAAGGAACAGATCGACCGGATTTGTACACAATTTCCAACTCCATTTCATCTCTATGATGAGAAGGGAATCCGTGAAAATGCAAGAAAGCTTCAGAAAGCATTTTCCTGGAACAAAGGATACAAAGAGTTCTTTGCCGTTAAGGCAACTCCGAACCCAACCATCCTTCGCATTCTGAAAGAGGAAGGCTGCGGAACCGACTGTTCTTCTTATACAGAGTTATTGATGTCTGACCGATGTGGTTTTGAGGGAAAGGATATCATGTTCTCCTCTAACGACACCCCTGCAGAAGAGTTCAAACTGGCTGCTAAGTTAGGTGCCACGATCAATTTAGATGACATTACACATATCGATTTCTTAAAGGACAGCATTGGCTATATCCCAAAGAGAATCTCCTGCCGATTCAACCCGGGCGGGAAGTTTGCAATTGCCAACACCATTATGGATAACCCCGGCGATGCCAAATACGGCATGACACGTCCTCAGATGACAGAAGCATTCACCCGTTTAAAAGAACTCGGAGCTGAGGAATTCGGTATGCATGCATTCTTAGCAAGTAACACGGTAACCAATGATTATTACCCAACCCTTGCGAAGATCTTATTCCAGACCGCAGTCGAATTAAAAGAAGAGACCGGTGTACACATCACTTTCATCAACCTTTCCGGCGGTGTCGGAATTCCTTATACACCGGACAAAGAACCTAATGATATTCTTGCCATTGGCGAGGGTGTCCGCAGGGCATACGAAGAAGTATTAGTTCCTGCCGGCATGGGTGATGTTGCGATCTATACCGAGCTTGGTCGTTTCATGTTAGCTCCATACGGTCATTTAGTAACCAAAGCAATTCATGAGAAACATACACATAAGGAATATATCGGTGTGGATGCCTGTGCAGTCAACTTAATGCGTCCGGCTATGTACGGTGCTTATCATCACATCACCGTCATGGGCAAAGAAAATGAGCCAGCCGATCATGTATACGACGTAACCGGTTCTCTTTGTGAGAATAATGATAAGTTTGCAATCGACCGCAAGCTTCCTAAGATTGATATGGGTGACATTTTAGTAATTCACGATACCGGTGCTCACGGATTTGCAATGGGTTACAATTATAACGGAAAGTTAAAGTCTTCCGAAATCCTGCTTCGTGAGGATGGCAGCGCGAAAATGATCCGCCGTGCCGAAACACCGGAAGATTATTTTGCAACCTTAGACGGATATTGGGACGTAGAATTATAACAGGAGGATTTTCTCATGGCCAAACGCCTTACTATGATGCTGCTTCGCAACTTATTGCTGTTGCCCTATCTATTTGTTAAATTAATGTATTACGCAACCTCTAAGAAGGTCAGCGAAGAGAAGAAGTACAAGCTCATCCGTCTGGTCGGTCTGCGAGGCTGCAAATGCGGCAATGTCAACGTACACGGATACGGTCTTGAGAACCTTCCGAAGGAATCCGGATATATTATGTATCCGAATCATCAGGGACTGTTTGATGTAATGGGACTTGTTTATCTCGATCCCTCACCTTTTGGTGTTGTGATCAAGAAAGAGACTTATGATATTTTCTTATTACGCAAGCTCGTACAGACACTGGGCGGTCTATTCATGGATCGTAATGATATCAAGCAGGGATTACAGGTAATTAATGAAATGGCCAATCAGGTAAAATCCGGTCGTAACTTTCTGATCTTCCCGGAAGGTACCCGTTCTAGAAATGGCAACCATGTAGGAGAATTCAAGAGTGGCAGTTTCAAGGCCGCAACCAAGGCTCGTTGTCCAATCGTCCCAATTGCGATTATCGACAGCTACCTGCCATTTGACACAAACTCTATTCGTCATGTCGATGTGCAGCTTCATTTTCTGCCGCCAATTCCTTATGAGGAGTACAAAGGCATGAAAACAACTGAGATTGCAGACATGGTGAAATCCCGCATTGAGAAGGTAATTGAAGAAAATGAACACAATTTTGACAACCAGCCTAGATAAATTAACAAGCCACAAGTTCCTAGACCACGGGGACTTTGTGGCTTTATTAGATGGCAATTCCATACAACTTAGAGAAATACTGGCAGCAAAAGCTGATCAAGTCCGCAGACAGCATTTTGGCAATCGTATCTTCATCCGTGGACTGATCGAGTTTACCAATTACTGTAAGAACAACTGTCTGTATTGCGGGATTCGTGCCGGCAATTCACATGTAGAGCGATACCGCCTTACCAAAGAGGAGATCTTATCCTGCTGTGCAGATGGTTATCGGCTCGGCTTTCGTACTTTCGTCCTGCAAGGTGGAGAAGATCCTTATTACACAGACGAAAGGATGATCGACATTGTAACCGATATCCGCAGACAATATCCCGATTGTGCGATCACCTTATCCCTTGGTGAACGAAGCCGTAACAGCTATCAGGCACTTTTTGACGCTGGAGCAGACCGGTATCTTCTTCGTCACGAAACAGCCACCGAAGAACATTATAACCAATTGCACCCGGATACCATGTCTTATGCACACCGTATGCAATGTCTTCAGGATCTGAAAGAGATCGGTTATCAGGTTGGCTGTGGGTTCATGGTCGGCTCACCATATCAGACAAATGATAATCTTGCCGCTGATCTTATGTTCATCCAGAGGTTCCGACCACATATGGTCGGAATCGGACCATTTATTCCACATTCGGATACCCCTTTCGCAGACAGGACAGCAGGTACATTAGAAGATACACTTCTATTATTAAGCATCATACGTCTGATTCATCCTCATGTTCTGCTTCCGGCAACGACCGCTCTTGGCACAATTGCACCGGACGGACGGGAACAGGGTATCTTAGCCGGTGCCAATGTTGTGATGCCGAACCTGTCGCCTGTCGGCGTCCGCAAGCAATACAGTCTGTATGACAACAAGATCTGCACCGGTGATGAATCCGCCCAATGCATTGCCTGTATGGGACTGCGCATGGAAAGTATCGGATTCCACATCGTCACCGACCGTGGTGATTATTGTGAATCATCCTGCTGATACCGGCCACAATGCATAATATCACAATCTGTTTTACACTTCACGAAAACCACTTGAATATCATCACAAAGAAAAGAGGTAAATATATGTACAACCCAAGTTCGTTACACGCCGAAGAGTTCATTGACCATCAGGAGATCTTAGATACTCTAGCATATAGTGATGCCCACAAAAATGACCGGGCTTTAATAACAGAAATCTTAGAAAAAGCAAAGAAACGCAAAGGATTATCCCATCGGGAAGCCAGTGTTCTTCTGATGTGTGAAGATGAAGAATTAAACTCCCAGATCTTTCATTTGGCGGAACAGATCAAGAAGGACTTCTACGGCAATCGTATCGTGTTATTTGCACCGTTGTATCTTTCGAATTACTGCGTGAACGGCTGTGTATACTGCCCTTACCATGCTGTCAACAAACATATCCCACGTAAAAAACTGACACAGGACGAGATCCGCAAAGAGGTGATCGCCCTTCAGGATATGGGACACAAGCGACTTGCAATCGAGGCTGGAGAAGACCCGGTTAATAACCCAATTGAATATATATTAGAGTGTATTGATACCATTTACTCTGTCCATCACAAGAACGGAGATATCCGCCGTGTCAATGTCAACATTGCTGCAACAACTGTGGAGAACTACCGCAAATTAAAAGATGCCGGAATTGGAACCTATATTCTCTTCCAGGAGACTTACCACAAGGAAAGCTATGAAAAACTTCACCCGACCGGTCCAAAACATGACTACAATTACCACACAGAAGCAATGGATCGAGCAATGGAGGGCGGCATTGATGATGTTGGTCTCGGTGTATTGTTCGGTCTGGAATTGTACCGTTACGAGTTTGCCGGAATCTTAATGCATGCCGAACACTTGGAAGCCGTTCACGGTGTCGGTCCACATACGATCAGTGTCCCACGTATCCGCCGTGCAGATGACATTGATCCATCTACATTTAGCAATGGCATTGATGATGATACCTTTGCAAAGATTGTTGCCTGTATCCGTATTGCTGTTCCATACACAGGAATGATCGTATCCACCCGTGAAAGCAAGGCCTGCCGTGAAAAGGTACTGCATCTTGGGATTTCACAGATCAGCGGTGGTTCCCGTACTTCGGTCGGCGGTTACTACGAACCGGAACCGGAAGACGAAGATTCCTCTCAGTTTGATGTCAACGATAACCGTACCTTAGACGAAGTCGTACGCTGGCTTATGGAAATGGACTATATTCCAAGTTTCTGTACAGCCTGCTACCGGGAAGGACGTACCGGGGATCGTTTCATGAGTTTATGTAAGAGCGGCCAGATTCAGAACTGTTGTCTGCCAAATGCGTTGATGACACTCAAAGAATATTTGGAGGATTATGCATCTCCTGCTACGACCGAGCTTGGTATGAAATTGATCGAGAAAGAACTTGGGAATATTCCAAATCCAAAGGTGAAAGAGATTGTGACAAAGCATCTTTATGATATACATTCCGGGCAGCGGGACTTCCGCTTTTAAACTCTCCCCCTTGCACAGCGTAAGTGAGACGGACGCGCGAAACATTCAGGTTACAAATCGGTTGTTTGGGATATAACATATCAACGCAGGCACGCTCTCGCTACTCATCACTCGCAGCGGTACTAGGCTCGAAAAC
>QWCE01006394.1_pt1 | contig 10075 bp, 8 predicted proteins | sample 1972531 | NCBI WGS metagenome assembly QWCE01 (sample SAMN09866716, study PRJNA288562) | Human gut metagenome isolate term4_stool, whole genome shotgun sequencing... | reverse complement strand
CTAAAAAAAAGAAAAAGAAAGATGAAGCAACTAAATCTTTTCAATATAGTGTGGAATTAAATGGCCTGTTGTTAATCTTAATCGGTTTAATTGGTTTTGGAACATTTGGACCAGTTGGACGCTTAATTAAAAATTTTGCAATATTTTTAATGGGATCATGGTATGTAATTATCTTATTATCTGTTTTGATTTTAGGAATTATAATGATTATTAAAAGAAAACTGCCAAAGATGTATTCAACTAGATTAATTGGTTTATATTTTTTGATAATTGCTATTTTAATGTTTTCTCATTTAGAATATGCTATTGCTAATGAATTAAAAGGAAAAGCAATATTATCTACAACAGTAGATAATTTTATGGGAGCAACAAATAGTTTAAATTCTAATGTAGGTGGAGGAATAATTGGAGCGTTATTTATTGTTTTATTTACTTCTCTTCTTGATATAAGTGGAACTAAAATAGTTATAGTAATATTAATGATTTTTGGCTTGATTTTACTATTTGATATAACAATTGCTGATATATTTAAGAAAATTAAAGAAATATTTGCTAATATGAAAACTAAATCTTTAGAAAAGAAAGAAAAACGTGAAAAATATAAAGAAGAAGCAGCAGATGAAGATGAATATGACTACGAAGAAGATAAAGAATATGAAACTGATGATAAAGTTGTAATAACTAGTGCTGAAGAATTAAAAAATAGTGCTGTAACTGCAACTGCATCTAATGAAGAAAATCAAAATTTACAGGTACAAGTTAATAATAATTATCGTCTTCCATCATTAGATCTATTAGATAATCCTAAAAAAAGTGGAAAAGTTAACTCAAATGATTTTATTAGATCTAATAAAATGGTGTTAGAAAGAGTTTTAAATGATTTTGGTATCAAAGGTACTGTAGTTGAAATTCATGTTGGACCAAGTGTAACTCAATATGAAGTTTCTGTTCCTCATGGTACTAAATTAAATAAAATTAGTAGTATAAATAAAGAAATAGCTTTAGCATTAGCTGCAAAAGATGTACGTTTACAAACACCAATCCCTGGGAAAAGTACTATTGGTGTAGAAATTCCAAATCCAGTTATTAGTGAAGTTAAAATTAAAGAGATATTAGCAAATATTCCTAAATCTCAAGCAAATGCTAAAATATTAGTGGCTTTAGGTAAAGATATTATGGGAAGACCTCAAGCTACGGATATTGCTAAAACACCTCATTTACTAGTTGCAGGTTCAACAGGTAGTGGTAAATCAGTATGTATTAATAGTTTCTTAGCTACTATATTAATGAAATATAGGCCTGATGAAGTTAAATTATTATTAGTAGATCCTAAAAAAGTTGAATTATCAAATTATAATGGTGTTCCTCATCTTTTATGTCCAGTTGTTACTGATCCTAAAAAAGCTTCTGTAGCTTTACAAAAAATTGTTAGTGAAATGGAAAAAAGATATGATTTATTCAGTGAAAAAGGTGTAAAAAATATTGGGACTTATAATGAATGGGTAGATAAAGAAAATCAAAAAAGTAAAGTTCCAATTAAAAAAATGCCATATATAGTAGTTATTATTGATGAACTTGCAGATTTAATGCTTGTTGCATCTAAAGAGGTTGAAGACTCTATTATGAGAATTACTCAAATGGCAAGAGCAGCAGGTATTCATTTAATTGTAGCCACTCAAAGACCATCTACTGATGTAATTACTGGCGTTGTAAAGGCTAATATTCCATCTAGAATTTCTTTCGCTGTAGCAACAGGTATAGATTCTAGAACTATTTTAGATCAAACAGGTGCTGAAAAATTATTAGGTAAAGGTGATATGTTATTCTTACCAATGGGAGAGAATGATCCTATTCGTATTCAAGGTACTTATATTTCTGATGATGAAATTAGGAGAGTAATTGAATATGTATCTAAAGAGCAGGCTGCAGTTTATGATAATTCTATTACTCAAATGGAAGATACTCATCTAGCTGGTGCAAATAGTGAAAAAGAAGAGTATGAAGATCCTTTATATAATGAAATAGTTGATTTTGCGATTAAAACTGGTAAAGTAAGTGCGTCTTTATTACAAAGAAGATTTAGATTAGGATATAATAGGGCAGCAAGAATAGTTGACTTACTAGAAGAAAGAGGTATTATAGGGCCGCCTAATGGCTCTAAACCTAGAGAAGTATTGGTAAAACCAGAAGGAAAGGATAGTTAATTCTTTCTTTTTTCTTGACAAAATATATTTAAATAAGTATTATAAGCGTTAAAAAGAAGGGGCTTTATGAAAGAAAATTTATATAAACATATTAATCCATCTGATAATATTTTAATTAGTGAGTTATCTTTAAAAGAAAGAAAAGATTTAATTAATTTGATTGATAATACTCCAATAAACTACAAAGAAAAATTAAATGTACCAAGCAATATTACTTTTGGTTTAGAAATAGAATTTGAACAAGCTGGTTTTATTAAAACATTTAATGAATTAAAACAGTATTGTAATATAGCTTTTTATGATGAAATGAGTCCTAAAGAATACAATAACTGGACTATAGAGTTTGAACAAGATTGCAGTCGAAGAATTGAAAATATTCTTTACGGCGGAGAAATTAATTCTCCAATTGTTAATAACAATATTGATTTTTTCAAAGAATTGAAAAATGTTTGTAATGTATTAAAAAATAATAATGCTCAGTTTAATAGTAAAGCTGGTTTACACATTCATATTAGTAAAGATATAATGAAGCACAAAATTAAAGATTATTTAAAATTATTAAAGACTTGGATAATTTTTGAAGATGAGTTTTTAAAACTTTATAATGGAGATAAACATATACGACGAAAAAGTGCTGAAACTTATGCAATGAAATTAGAAAGAACGTTGTATTCTAAGATTTTTGAAGAATATAAAAATTATAAATTAGTAAGTCAAATTGAAAAAAAACTTCAATTTCCAAGATTTTATGATATAGCTTTTTACACTCCTAGAGTTTGCAATAAAACTTTTGAGTTACGTGCGTGCAATGGAACTGATAATGAGATAATAATTCAACAATATATAAATTATTTTTTTCATTTGTTTAAATTAGTAAGTAATAGTGAATCTAATGATTTTATCGATAATTTATTTGTTTTATATGAAAATGATAAATTAGAAGTAACTCAAGATACTATGTTTAAGCTTTTTGATTATATGTTTGACAATATTGAAGATAAGGCTAGTACTTTAAGACTTTATTATAAAAATACTGAGTATAGTAGGTTAACTAATATTTAGTTAGTTGTTTTACTATTTCATTTGCTGTATAATTTTAATATGGTGATTTTATGCAGGAATATGTTTTTGTTGGCAAAATAGTAGGCACTCATGGTATTAAAGGGGAAATTAAATTAATAAGTGATTATTCTATAAAAAACAAAATATTAATTAGTAATCAAAAATTATATATTGGAAAAGAAAAAAAAGAGGTTGTTTTAGTATCATGTCGTAAACATAAAAATTATGATTTGATATTATTTAGAGAATATAATAATATTAATGAAGTTTTATCGTTTAAAAATAAAGGGTTATATATCAAAAAAGAAGACTTGCCTCACGATGAAATTATCTTAGAAGAATTAGTTTCTTATAGTATATCTTTAGATGGAAATGAAAAAGGCAAAGTTATAGAAGTTATTAAAAATAAATCTAATATTTTATTAAAAGTTGAAGATGATAAAAGTTATTATATTCCTATTTGCGATGAATATATTACCAAAATTGATAGCAAGAATAAAAAGATTGAAGTAAAAAATATAGAAGGCTTGATGATATGAAAATAGATATATTAACTCTTTTTCCTGATATGTTTAATGGCTTTTTAAATGAATCTATTATTAAAAGAGCTATTGACAAGAAAAAGGTAGAAATAAATGTTATTAATTTTAGAGAATATTCTAAGCTTAATAACCAACAAGTAGATGATACTCCTTATGGTGGAGGAGCAGGTATGGTTTTAATGTGCCAGCCTATAGTAGATGCTATTGAAGCTATTAAAACTGATAATAGTTTAGTTATAATGTTAACTCCTCAAGGAAAAACTTATAATCAGAGTACAGCTAAGAAATTATGCCAAAATTATAATCATTTAATATTATTATGTGGCCATTATGAGGGTTTTGATGAAAGGATTAATAATTTTGTTGATATGAGTATAAGCGTGGGAGATTATGTCTTGACGGGAGGAGAAATTCCCGCTATGATTATAACAGATAGTGTTGTAAGATTAATTGATGATGTTATTAATAAAGATTCATATGAAAATGACTCTTTTTCTAATAACTTGTTAGATTATCCAACTTATACAAAGCCACAAGACTTTAGAGGATTTAAAGTGCCAGATATCTTGCTAAGTGGCAATCATGCTAAAATTGACGAATGGCGTTTAATGATGCAAAAAGAAAAAACAAAGAAATGCAGGCCTGATTTATTGGACAAAAAGTAGGTAATAATATGAGCTATTTAATAAAAAAAGATAATAAAACGAATACTATAACTTATATGAATTATAATCTTGATGGATACAAATTCACTCCTAAATCTAAAGAAAATACTTCAATTACTATTAATGAAATTGTTGTAATAAATCCTAAAATGATTGATAGTATTTTGACCATTAAATTTAATAGCATGTTTAAAAAGCTAATAGCATTTATTTCAGATAATTCAGATAATAGTAGTAACGGTATGTATGCTTTAACGGAGATAGAGCGTTTAAAAAGTATTTTATTTCATAAATATCAAAAATATATCTCTGCTGAGAAGCAAAGAATCTTTTACAGTAAATTAAATATGTTAGAGCAAAAAATAAAAAGAGATTTAATGATGCAAATGAATTTTTCTTATAATAATGTCCATGAATATGAAGAAGAACAAACTCAAGGAAGAGGAAGATAAAAAGTTTTCCTTTTTTTAAAGGAAAAGTATGAGATATGTTTAATATATATAATGAAGGATGATTTAGAAAGGAGAATATTTGAAAAATAAAAAAATCATTATTATTAGTTTTATAGCATTTTGTTTACTATGTGGTATAACTACTCATGTATTTGCTAAAGATAAAGAAAATACTAAAAAAGAGGAGCAGATTGTAAAAAAAGAAACTAAGAAAAAAACTGTAGCTAAAATAAAATTTGATATTAAAGGAGCAGTTAAAAATCCTGGGGTATATGAATTAGAAAAAGGTAAAATGATTATAGATGCCATAAATATCGCTGGTGGATTAATTAACAACGGAACTACTGATAATATAAATTTAAGCAAAAAAATAGAAAATGAAATGGCAATTATTATATATACAAAGCAAGAAATTAATGCCAAAGAAAAACAAATTTCTAAAGAATGTAAATGCAATGATGTAGACATTTCTTCATGTACTAAAAATAAGCAATCAATAGTTAAATCGAATGAAAAAGCTAAGAATAATACTACTGCTCCATCTTCTGATGAAAATAGCAACTCACTTGTTTCTATTAACACAGCAACTAAAGAAGAATTGATGACATTAACTGGTATTGGTGAAGCAAAAGCTTTAAACATAATTGATTATCGCAATACAAATGGTGAATTTAAAGATATAAATGAATTAAAAAATGTTACTGGTATAGGTGAGTCAATTTTTGAAAAAATTAAAGATAATATTAAACTCTAGATATTTAATTATTTCTTTAATTTTTATCTATTTTATTTGTTTAGTTTATAATTTAAGTTTTAATAATAAAACTACATATCAAGAAAAGTATTATAATATAAGTGGAGTTTTATTAGACTATAAAATTGATAATGATAAATTAACTATTATTTTAAAAGAAAAAGAAAAAATTAAAGGAACTTATTATTTAAAATCGTCAAAAGAAACTGATATTTTAAAAAGACAATTAGAATATGGATGTTCTATGAATATAAAGGGAATAATAAAAATACCTTCTAATAATACAATTCCCAATACTTTTAATTATAAAAAATATTTAAAATATAATCACATAAATTATATAATTCAAATTGATAGTTTAAAAGTACTAAAAAAGAATAGCAGTGTTTTTTATAAAATAAAAAATTTTGTAGTTAGAAGAATTAATAAACTTAATTATTCAAAAGAATATGTATATGCATTTTTAATTGGAAAAAAAGATTATCTAGATAATGAAGTTTATAAAAATTATCAAAATCTTGGAATTACACATCTGTTTGCTATATCGGGCATGCATATTACATTATTATGCATGCTATTAAAGAATATATTAAAAAAGCTAAAAATAAACTATTTATTTAGGGAGCTATTAATAATAATCATTTTAATTTTTTACTCATTTTTAGCTAATTTTTCGGCAAGTATTTTTAGAGCTTTAGCTTTCTATGTTTTATTAACTGTAAATAAAAACTTTTATCTAAATTTACCTGCAATTAAAATATATATTTATAGTATTTTAGCAATTCTTTTAATTGATAATTATTTATTATTTAATATTGGTTTTCAATACTCTTCATTAGCTACTTTGGGATTAATAATATCGAGCAATATTGTGAAAAATAAAAGATATTTTTCTAAAGTTCTTTTAACTAGTGTCATTGCTACTTTATTTACAATACCAATTACATTAAATAATTTTTATGAGTTTAATTTATTAAGCTGTATTAATAATCTATTTTTTGTACCATTTGTTTCATTTATCATTTTTCCTTTAACAATAATTTCTTTTATATGTTTAAAATTTTCTAATATATTAATGATATTCATTAAAATTATGGAATATTTTAGTTGGAAATTAAATTATTTTAATATTTTTATTCAAGTTCCAAAATTTTGTTGCGGATGGATTTTTATATATTATTTGATTTTAATTAGATCAGTATATTTTAACAAATTTAAAAACATTATTTATTGTTTATTAATTCTTTTATTTATTAAATTTTCTTATTTATTAGATTCTAATGATCATATTTATTATCTAGATGTTGGGCAGGGAGACTCTATCGTTTATAAATTTAAACGTTCTAATTATGCTGTAATGATTGATACTGGAGGTAAAGTAAACTTTCAAAATAAATTATTAAAAAGTAAAAATAATCAAAATTATTTAACGCATAATATAATTACTTTTTTTAAAAGTATTGGAGTAACAAAGATTAAGATGTTGATTCTAACTCATGGAGACTATGACCATATGGGTGAAGCTGCAAATTTAGTTAATAGTTTTAAAGTTGATAATGTTATTTTTAATTGTGGAAGTTTTAATTTTTTAGAAAATAATTTAATTAAAACTTTAGATGCTAATAAAATTAAACATTCTAGTTGTATAAATAAATTAAATATAAAAAATCATATTTTCTATTTTTTAAATACTAAAGAATTTTATAATGAAAATGATGATTCAAGTGTTATATATTTAAATTATAATAATTATAAATTTCTTTTTATGGGAGATGCTTCAATAAAAAAAGAAAATGAAATTATAAAAAATTATAATTTAGAAGATATAGTTTTTCTTAAAGTAGGACATCACGGTTCTAATACATCTTCAAGCAAAAATTTTATAAGTAATATTAATCCTAAATATAGTATAATAAGTGTTGGCAAGAATAATAGGTATGGTCATCCTAAAAAAGAAGTATTAGATATATTAAAGAAAAGTAAAATATATAGAACTGATTTAGATGGTAGTATTGAAATTAAATTGAAAAATGATAAGTATAAAATAATAACGTATAAACCTTAATAAGGGTATAATATGAATATTGGTGGTGAAAAAATGAAAGTTATATTTTTAGATTTTGATGGCGTAATTAATAATTGGAATCATTTTAATGGTGTAGATTTTGAAAATGCACAAATTTTAAAAACTATAATTAATTTAACAAACGCTAAAGTAGTTGCTACTACTTCTAATAAATATAGTTTGCAAGGAGGCGGTAGTATAGATTATTATTCATCAATTTATTATAATAATTATGTTAAATATTTAAATGAATTAGGAATTGAAATATATGATATTACGCCTTTTGTTAACAAAGATAGAACATTAGAAATAAAAAAATATTTAATGGAACATGATATAAAACAATATGTAATAATAGATGATGAAGTAATAGGCGAAGAACTTCAAGATCATCAAGTCTTTTTAGATTTATATAAAGGCTTACAAAAAGAACATGTTTTACCAACGCTTAAAATACTTAATGGTCAGCTAGGATTTTATCCGCCGGATTATAATAGGGAAGAAACAGCCGAAGAGCTAGTATATAGAATTAATAAGTATTATAATCAATTTAAAAAATAAAGTTATGTCTACTTATATGTATAAAAAAATGTAATAGTTATTAAAAAGATTATGATATAATTAAGTAATATAAGGAGAAATATTTCATGAAAAAAGATATATCAGTCTCAGTAATTAGATTATTTGCTATGTTAATGATCATTAGTTGTCATATATTACAAGGGCTAAATAATAAATGGGCATTCTGGGTGAATGTGGGTGTTCAAATTTTCTTTTTTATTTCGGGGTTTCTTTATGGAAAAAAAGATATCGATAATATTAAAACTTTCTATGTAGGGCGTTTAAAAAAAATATTGTTACCTTACGTAACTTTGTTAACTATAGTATTAATTATTGAAAAAATATTCTTGAAAAGTCATTATTCATTAACACTGTTAGTTGGAAGTTATCTTGGATTTGGCGGTTTTAATGGCAATAGTCCAATTTTATCACATACATGGTTTTTAAGCTATATTTTATTTTGCTATTTATTGACTCCGATATTTCAAAAAATATTGTCAAATGATAATTTTAAAAAGGATTCTTTTTATTTTATATTTTTAATTATTTTTTTACAATTATTGCAAGAGTTTCATGTACTAGAAATAAATGTAAGTTGGATAAATAATTATTTAATAGGATACTTTTATAGCAGATGCTGTAAAAATATCAAAGACCAAAAGAAAACTGAGTTGGCTTTTATTTTAGTATCTTTTCTTATTATACCATTGGCCATAATTTATCAAGAAAATATTAATATTAGTGCATTTATTCCTAATATTATAACTAATCATTCTATTTTAATTATGCAATATGGTCATGTATTATTAGGAACGTTAATTTTTATATTATTTTATAAACTTTTAAATCATAGTAGTATTAAAAATAATGTTATTTTACAATATTCAGATAAGTATTCTTTTTATATTTATTTAGTACATCAAATTTTTATATTAAATTCATTTTCTATTTTGTTTTTAACAAAATATTTATTAATAAATATAATTTTAATCCTTCTTTTGTCTTTTTTAACAGGAATGTTGTTAAAATATTTGAATGATGGTATTTTAAAATTAAAGATTTTGCATAGATTATAAAAATGCTATTATATACTTTAGGAAATATTTGAAACAGAAAATGAATATTGAATGTAGAAATAAGAAAATATGTATAAAATTTAGATAATCGTTTAAAAAACAATAAATAATTTTAAAATAGTGTTATTATATAAAATTATTACATATATTATAATGTACGTTATATAACGTTTATATATATGTAAAGGGACAAATTCTTGTCCTTTTTTCAATTGTAGATTATAATTATATTGGTGATTATATGAATGCTGTATTAATATCTAGTGAAAGTAGAATGCTAATTAAAGAACAAATAGATGAAATAATAAGTTCTAGCCAAAATATTATAAATTATGATTTAGATAATTGTTCAATTGAAGATATTATTAATGAAGCATCTTATATCAATTTGATTGAAGAACAAAAATATATTATAGTAAAAAATTGCAATATTTTTTCTAGTGCTAAAATGAAAAAAGAAGAAGAAAATTTACTTACAAAATATTTACAGGATCCTAATTTGAATACAACAATTATATTTGCTTTGCAAAAGAGTATCAGTTTAAAAAATCCAATAGTTTCAATTATTAGAAATCAATATAAAATAATTGACATTCCTAAAATGAATGAATATAATTTGGCAAAAAAAATTATGAGTGATTTAAAAAAACAACATTATAATATTGATTATGAAACTAGTAAATATATAGTAAAA
>QWCE01011229.1_pt1 | contig 10079 bp, 3 predicted proteins | sample 1972531 | NCBI WGS metagenome assembly QWCE01 (sample SAMN09866716, study PRJNA288562) | Human gut metagenome isolate term4_stool, whole genome shotgun sequencing... | reverse complement strand
CTTACCGTCAAGTAGAATATCATTGACCCATTTAATCGACGTATTCACGCCGAAAATTTCGTCAATTGCATAGCTTACGGCAATTCCCATAATTGGTGTAATGAATTGCGATTGTTGGAATGTCATTTCTTCGTTTACTAAATACGAAAAATACAATCCATTTTCAGGCGAAAAGAACTTCCTCCCGTAGCGTCCCTTTCCTTTTGATTGTGAAAATGCGACCATCAACGTATCGTTATCCTTTTGATTCAGAATTTCGTCGTTTGTCGATGTAACTTCCCTTTTAAAAATCACCTTATTTATTCCAGTTTGTTCTTTAATTTTTTCAGTATCCATTAACCCTCATCCCATCTATTCCACTTTTTACGTTCTTTTTTGTTCATTTCTTTGTCGTCATCTTCTAGTCTTTGTTTCAAAACAGCGATAATTTCATCCTTTTTAGCTGGAATCACAGACGTCACCGCAACCGCCTTCGTCTTGTGAGTTCCGAAGTCGTGATTTCTCACGTTTTCCACAAGCTTTGCATTCTTGAACAAAACCAAATTCACAACCACAATTTCAAACGGATTCACCTTGTTCAGAAACTCTGCAGTCTTCATTATATGTTCACGTGAATGTACTTCTCCACCAAGCCCAAGCATAATGTAAACAGAATATTTTATTCCCAAATTATCGAGCCTATGAAGAGCTTTCAATTGTTCTTGTGATGTTACGCCTTTTTTATGATAAGAAAGCACCCAATCGCTTCCCGACTCAATCCCAACGCAAATACGATCAAGCCCCAGATTTTTAAGTTCCAACAATTCTTCATCAGTTTTTCTGAGAATATCATCACTTCTGGAAAAACACGACACGTATTTCATATTTGGGAAATTCTTCTTGATTTCTTTTAAAATCTCCGTCAAATAATCATTCTTCAAACACAAGGCGTTACCCTCCAAAAGCGTGAACTTTTTCGGAGTAAACCTCTTGTCCTCGTAAAAATCTTTCCTATCTTGTATATATTTTTTCACATCTTCAATGTCAAAAACCTTGAATTTCTTGTGTACATGTATCTGTCGTAAAATCCGTCAATCATTTAATCACCTTTGTTTGATATTTTACAAGTATTATAACACAAGATGTGTTTGTAATATGAATTTGTCGTATCCAATTTCAGCAAACAAAAAACCGGACACTAAGTGCCCGGCTAAAAATATTTTTTTAATCTTCTATGGCGTATTTGTGTGCTGTTTCAGCATAAATTGTATTCGTACCACCGATTATATATAGATATTCTATCTTAGATTTTTCGATATAATCATCAGTTACTTTTACTGGTGTTGATTTTGATAAAAGTATTGGTGCTTTTCTTCTTGCACATACAGGTCCGATTACCAATGCGTCAGGGAATACTTCTCCCGATGCTACAAATACTTCCTTAGATTCTGGATATGTGTAACTTGCAACTAAAATTGCAGTCTCATATCTGTCTTGTCCGCTAAATCTTCTGATTACTTGTGGCAATTGAGCTTCCAATTTCTTGGATACTGAATTTTGTCCACCTGCAACGTAAACTCTCTTAATGTTCAAATCTTTAAGAGCCTTGCTTACCTTCTTGTCCATTTGATTTCTTGTAACCAATAGAATTGGTGCGATTTCTTTTGAACCAAGAGGTGCTGTTGCCAATGCGTCAGGGAAATCTTCTCCAGATGCAATGATGGCTTTGTTCACTTTGCCAGTTAATCTTTCGATTTCGTAAGCTAATTCAGATGAAGTTACATATCTGTCACGACCCCAAATTCTTTGAACTTTGTTTTGATCGTATTTTGCTAATTGTGATTTAACATTTTCAGAGATTGATTTGTGACCACCGACGATAATAACTTCAGTCGCTCCCAATCTTACGATTTCTTTTGCAACGTCATCTTCTAGATATCTTGTGTTGTTCAATAATATTGGTGCATCCAATACGTGAGCCAAAACAGTTGCAGTCAACGCGTCAGGATAATTTCCTGAATCGGCAATGATTACATATTTTGACTTGTTGAAGAATCTCTTAGAAGTGTTGATCGCTGTGTGAACTCTGTCCTTACCAGCAACACGTTCAACGTATCTGTTATCATGTTTTTCAATTTCTCCTGGAGTTGTTCCTGGAATTGCTCCTGGATTTTCAGGAACTGTTCCTGGTTTATCGTCAGGTTTATCATCTGGCTTATCATCTGGTTTATCTGGATTTGGTTTGTCGTCTGGCTTATCTGGGTTTGTTCCAGGTGTTGTTCCCGGAGTTTTATCATCCTTGTAGATAGCCTTGATTGTATCGCCATCATTATATTGGATAGCTTTTTCAATCGAAGTATCCCATCTTTCAAACTCATATCCTTTATTTGCCACAACTTCTGGAGCAAATCCTTTCAATACGACTGCAACATTTGGATTAACAAATACAATTTTCGTTGTTGTAGTTGAATCTTTTATCTTTCCTTTTTCTGTTGTGTCGAATGTCACCTTAATATATCCAGCTGGTTTTTCTGAATCGTCGTCTTTTGTCTTTGGAATTACATCAGCTAACTTGTCATATTGTGCAGTAACTGTTTTATCTGCTTTTATTGCAAAGTCATCTTTTGTATCCCAAGCTTTAAACTTGAATCCAGTTTCTGGTTTTACTGTTGGTTTTTGTAAATCTTCTAATGTCTTGTTAGCATTTGGATTTACATAATATGAAGTTTGTCCAGTTAAGTTACCGTTAGCTCCCTTGTCAAATATTACTGTTACATATCCTTCAGGTTGTGCGTTTGGCTTACCATCTTTATCAGTTGAAGGAATAATATCATCTAACTTCCTGAATTTTCCTGTAACTGTAGTGTCCGTTTCATACTTATCCTTTGTCGTTGTATCAATATCCCAAGCTTCAAATTCATAGCCTATTTCAGCTATTGTATTTGGTTGAGGAATTGTTACTTCTTCATTTGGATTTACAAAGTATGTGATAGTTTCTCCATCTACTATTTGTCCGCCTTTGCCTTTTATTACGAAGTTAACAGTTACATATCCGTCTGGTTTTTGTTGATCGTCTTCAGTTTTTGGAATTACTGAATCAACTGGGTTAAAGTTTGCAGTTATTGTTGTAAGTTTTTCAGTGTATTGAGTAGGAATTTCTGCATTTTGACTCCATCCTCCAAATTCAAATCCAGTGTTAGGTTTTGTTGATGGTGGTGTCAATTTTACATACTTAGTTGGATTTACAAAGTATGTTGTTTCTGCGACAGTTCCATTATCTCCCGCTACAAACTTAACTTCTACATATCCGTCTGGTTTTTCTACACCTGGTTTCCCTTCAATAACATCATCAATTGGAGTTGATAGTGCTTTTACAACAACGTCTTTGTCTTTTATTTCAAGTGAATTTTCTTTGTCCCAATTCTTGAATTCAAATCCAATTTTTGCTTCTACGTTTGGTTTTGCAAGTTTTTCTAAAATTACACCTGAATTCTTCTTTACATAGTAGTATTTTACATCTGATAAAGTTAGACCTTCATCTGCTTCGAATGTTACTCTTACATATCCATCAGGTCTTGTGATTGGCTCTTGTGGATCGTAAGGAATTATATTTTCGGTTGATGTCCATTGTGCCGTTGCAGTTCTTGCTCTTTCAAGTGTAACTGAATCTCCTGGTTGGTAGATTTTATCATCATTATCAAGTTTCCAACCTGCAAATACTGAGTTTTCTTTTGATAGATTATCTGCTCTTGCTAATCTTATTGTTGTTCCATTGTCAACTTCAACTTTTGCTGGAACATCACCCGTTGCTCCACCAGCATCATAAGTCAATGTTACCTTTGCTAGTTTGAACTTAGCTACGTGAATTCTTTCGCTAGTGATAGGAGTTGATTGGTCAATTTCTTCGTACCACTTATCAAATTCGTAGTTTGTTTCTGGTATTGTTTTTGGAACTGCAAGTTGTTTTTCTGTAACAGTTTTACCTTCTTCTAATTCAACAAGTTTAATGTCAGCCTTTGGATTTACGAAGTAGATTTTTTCTACTGCATTTCCTGCAAGCTTACCTTTGTTTTCGTCTTCTGTCTTGAATGTTACCTTAACATAGCCTGCTGGTATTACTTGGTCAGGGTCATTAGTTTTTTCTACAATGTCCTTAGATTTAACAAAGTTAAATTCGTAAGTTTTTTCAGCTGTAATCTTTTCAGATTTTATTTCTGGTGACCATGTTCCACCATTTGCTGTGTATCCAACATCTGGTGTTTTCGTAACTTTACCAGCTGATTCTGTCATATCGACTTCAACTTCTGGAGATACGTAGTAAACTAAGTCTCCACTCACACTTCCACCTTCTTTTGCTTTGAAGATTACTTTTACATAATTGTCCATAGCTCCTTCTGGTTTTTGTCCAGGAACAACTTCTGGAATTATGTTTTTGTGAACTTCTACCGGAATTATAACAGGGTCATCATTAGTTCCTTGTGTTGATCCGTCTTTGTACTTCACAATTACTTTTGCTTCAGTTTTGCCTGGGTTAGATGGATCTGGTTTTGAAATAACTTCTATTGATTCAATCTCTTTTCCTTCTTGAGGTGTAATTTGCTTAATTAAATCGTCCTTTGTTATTTCTTTTCCTTGTGGCGTATCTAACTTAGAAGTCTTTAATGGCTCTTCAATTTTTCCTGGTGCAATTGATTTTTTGTAAACAGCTTCTATTACTGTTACCTTGTCAGTGTATTTATTATTAGCTAGGTCGATTTTTTCTGGTGTAACATCCTTTAGTTTGTCATCGGCTTCGCCAGTTTGTACCATTTGCCATTCTTTAAATACATAGTTAACTTCTTTTTCTCCAAGTCCTTCGATATTAACTTTTTGTTTTTCCTTACCTGTTGGATTTGTAACCGGAATTGTAACTTCCTTAGTTGGGTTAACCCAGAATGTTAGAGTTTGTGGTTCGTCAGTTCCAAGTTTAGCCAATTGTGTCTTATCAACAATAACTTTCACGTAACTATCTGGTACGTTTGGTTTCTTGTCCTTATCTTTTTGTTCAACTACATCTTCAGAGAATTTTGGCGAAATTACTGTGTCTTCTGTGAATTTATGACGCTTTGTAAAATCATAAATTCCTGTTGACTTGTTTTCCTTATCTTTTTCGTTTTGATTATCCTTGTCCGCTGTCCAATTTGTGAAGTTTGGATTATCTGTTGCATTTACTGTAGGAATTTCTACCCAAGCTTTTGGATTAACGTAGTAAACCTTGTTGTCCTTTGATTTTAAGTCTCCAGTAGGTGCAACAGTTACTTTTACGTAATTTCCCGTTACATCTTTCAAGTCAAATCTTTCAGCATCTGACAAGAACAATGGTTTATTTCCTGTTGTTAGTCCTTCGTAAACATTTTTGTAAACTGTCACTGGGATTTCAAGTTCTTGAGGTTTTTTACCATCTGTAAAAGTGACTTGTGCCTTGATTCTTACTGTGCGAATAAGTTCGTCTTTGTCTTCTTTGTTTTGTTCGTTTACAAGTTTAAATACGTCTTCGTCTGTCTTTAGTTCGTTTCCTTCTTCATCGACAAGTTTTATTGTAGTTCCTGATGGAAGATCTTTAACTTGGTCTTTTTCCCTCCACACAAGTTGTTGTTTCAATTTTTCAATTGTTGGAGCAAATTTATTTGACCAGTCTTTTGTATCATCAGCCTTGTCATCGTTAAATGCTTCTGTCGTTATTAATTCATTCGCCGATAGTCCAAACCATTCAAACTTAGCTGTGAATACGTAGTAATCTGGTTTTTCTATATCGATATTTGTATTTTCGTTTAGTAATGGTTTTTCGTCCCATTTTGTAAATTTCTTGCCATTATCTGGTGTGATATAGTATTTTCCAGCTTCTTTTTTGTCATCTTCTGTAGGATTTCCTGGTACTTGAAGTAAATCTGATTTAATTCCTTTGATTACATCGTAGTGAATAACTTTGATGTCGTTACCTTTTTCATCTTTACCAAATGATCCGCCCTCGTCAGCTTTGAATGTTACTCTGACATATCCTTTTGGAGGTTCTTCATTTCCAGGAACTTCGATTACTCTGACGTCTTTGTAGTAGAATGTTATCTCATCGGATCCTGTGTTGTTTATTCCTTTGAATTCTCCAGTCTTTTCATCTACGTCGTAGAAGAGTTGTTGTTGTGGTTCACTAGCCAAAACCCAGCCCGGAATTGGTCTGTAGTTTCTTGCGTCGTAGTGACGGTTTTTGCTTTGAACTTGTTCTTGGGCAATAACGCTGTATTTTTCTATTAATTCCTTCTTCTTAGCAGGATCTTTCTCTGCTTCTATCTCAGCTTTTCCTCTTTCGTCGACATAATTTACTTTGTAGTCACGAGTTCTGAAATGTCTGTAGTAGAAGTGGAATACATTGTCCTTTGCTTCTGGATTATCCACAGACTTGCCATCTTGAATAATTTTTTTTGGTTCAACTCTGATAATTTGCATATCTGTATTGTTGAACTGTACTCTGTCGTTATATTCTTTGTATTGTTTATTAATGTCTTCATTTGATATTTTTTCAAGTTCTTCATGAGGCATTAATGTCCAATCTTCATCCTGATAAATAGCACTGGCCGATACGTATTGGTTAGCTCTGATGCCAGATAATGTTTGTTTCTTAGGGTGATAAGCATCTTTTATTTCATTGCCATCTTTATCTATAAAATGGTGATATACTTCGACATCCACACGATTATTTTCGACCCAAATAGCTTTCAAATAAACATTGCTTACGACATCATTTCCGAATGGATATTTATCCTTTACGTGTTGGATTTGGAAGATTTTTTAATTGTTGCAAATTATTAACCGTGAAAACTTGCTTGTTAGCTTCATTGTTTTCTTTTATAGGATATTGTGTAGGTTTTCCATCTTTATCGACAGTAACTTTATTCTTAGTCAATTCATCTGCTTTGATATCTCTTAGCGTTCCTTGATTTGGGTCTACAGTTATCTTCCATGGCTTGTCGGGTTCTGTCCACTTAGCGTAGAGAACTTGATCATAATGAAGTTTGGTTTCTTTTCCATTTTTAATGAGGTTCTCACCAGCAGGATCAAGGGCCCAGCCCTTAAATTCCCAATCATCAGGCACCCATTTCGGTCTTTCAGGCGCATGTTTTGTATCTAATTTCAAATCCTTTAGTGGTTTTTCATAAGGCACATCCAAAATATTGCCCTCACCATATTCGCTGTCATTTTTTACTGTCTTAGGATCGTTGTTTAGTTTTAATTTGTACTTGTTACGAGTGTAGTTTGCATAATTGTAGGCATTTTTCCCATCAAAGGATTTTGTGCCCCAAGGAAATTTATCGATGTATTCGATCTTGTCGTCGTCACTTCTAAAAGGTGTCTTTTTATTTCTCGCATTATTTAAGTCGTCAATCGTTCTATATTCACTATGCTCAACCGGTTCTTTTAATACCCATTTTGCTTCCCTTGTCTCTTCTTTAAGGGTAAAACCTTGAAGATGTGGCAAAATGAAGGGATACCCATCAGCTCCAATTGCATACGTGTCGCTCTTCCAATAGGACATGTCATAATCGATTTGTTCATTGCCATCGAAATCGTCCTTTATAATATCAATGTGATGTACAACAGCTTTTTCATAGGATGTCGATCCAATGGAAATCTCATATTTATCTCTTTTCTTAGTTTCTCCATCCTTTATAGGTATTTGATCTGCGTGACCATATCCATAAAAGTCTTCTTCACTCATTACATCTTCAGCATCTATAAAATCTTCTGCGCTTAAACGATAAGGTGGAGTGTCACGAAAAATTTGTTCACCCGCGTTATTGTTAATTATCCAGCCTATTAGCCCGATGTCTACACCTTTTTCGCTACTAGCAGGCGGAAGATTTGAAACTTCCTCATCCTTTGGCCATATTTTATCCAAGCTTTGGTTGAAGCGAACATCTACTTTATAAGGAGATCCTTCTTTCCCTATGACTTGTCCTTCTCTTGTTATAATAGGCCAGAAGCTACCTACCAAATCAAAGGCCTCTCCACTCGCAGCTGTAAAGTAAAGGGTATAGACTCTGCGGTCGTAGTAAACATTGTAGACCGTTTCCCCAGTGGACAAGACGGATTTTTGAACATTCGGGTCTTTTTCTGATGCATTTTGCTTTTTCGTCAAGTTTTCATTTAAGAAGTAATATCTTTCAAATTCTTCTTTGCTATCTTGAGCCTTTTCCAATCGACCGTCATTTAAGTCCGGGAAGGTGATGCCATGGATATCCAAATCAGTAAGTTCTGGTGTGGAACCTGTGTCAGCATTATCTATTCTTCTTGACCCAATAAAATCGTATCGATCACGCAAAGGAAGTGTGTCGTCTTGGTCATTGTAATCCGGCTTTTCAGTCCAAAATTGGATTACATAGTCAGCCTTCGGCTTATCTTTCCAAACGGCTGTAAATGTCACATTACTTGCAGGCATTTTGACATTAGCCTTCAAATCCATAATGGCATTGCCAGAAGAATCCTTCATTAGTTCATTAGCTTTGAATGTTTTTCCTTTTTCGTCCTTTAAATCAACAGATGGTTTCCAACCTACAAATTTTGATCCTACTCTTGTAGGTTGTTTAACAGTTGGAATAGTTTGTTCAAAATACACAAGTCTTGTTGGAATGGAAGATCCTCCGTCTGTTTTAAAGTTTACTTCATAAGTTTTGCGATTGTAACGAAACTCCACTTCGAATTGACTTGTATCTTCAGGAACTAAAACTGGAAGAACATCTGCTTCAGATTCAAACCCGTCAATTCTGCTGTCTCTAATTGGGTTTACTTCCAATACAGAACCTGTATAACCTGTTTGTTGTGTCGGCAAAACCTTTGGATTTTCTTCATACTTATTAAAATCTTCTAAATTTTGAAATTTGTGTACTATTTTTACAGAACTTTGCTTTTTACCATATACAAATTCTTGCGTCCCCACAAAATTAAATCCATCTTGTTCTGGATTTTTTGCTTTGTCTACAATATCTTGAAAATTAATATTGTATGAATTTTGTGGCTTTACATATCCCTTTAAATCAGGAAGATTAATATCCTTGTTCACCTTAGCTTTTTCAGCTTCTGTTGCATTTTCTCCTACGCTTGCAACATAAGGTTGATAGTTGATTTTGTTTTCGCCATTTTTAGGTACCTTATAGTCCGTGCGTAGCGTGTAGATTTTTGGCTGATCAGGATTTTTTATTAAATCCGCTGCCGTCTTATCTGTTTCTGGCTTTGCAACCTCTACAGGCAATTTGTTGTTCACAATCTCAGTTTTATTGTTCGACAAATTATTATAATCGACTCCTGCTGCCAATAAGTGTACTGGCATTGAAGTCAACACCATTATCATCGTCATAATAAAACAAATAAAACGTTTGATTTCTTTTCTGACTGAATGTCGCATAATACCACTTCCTTAATTTTTTTATTTTTTCTTTTTATTTTTAGCCATACTTAGTCTTATTATATTTATATCACAGAATCAGTGTTTTTTCAATATAATGGATTGGTATTCACTGCTCATAAATTCAAAATATAATGTTAAATAAAAATCTATAAATAAATTATGAGACGTTTTTTAACAATGATTTTCAAATCCCACATAAGTATGTAATCGTTTCTGCTTGCTTTAAAATAGGAAATAAGTTTTTTATTCTACAATCAAAATTTTTTCAAACTAAACTCCAAATATACTTTTATTATTACAATGTATTGTTGAATTCATATAATTTCAGAGCTAACTGTTTTTGAATTAAAATACATTTTTGAATTTGTGTGTATCTAATTTTTCCCACGAAAAAAAGGACTCATCAAAGAGTCCTCATTATATCAAATTATTTTACTTCTTCAGCGCTTTCCCATAAACCATGGATATTGCAATAACTTAATGCAAATACTTTACCTGGTTTGCTAGATTTTACATAAGCGTGAGCGTGTGGTTTAGTGAATACTTCGCCTTCGCCGTGAGCTGATGCTTGGTAAGAAGCTACTTCTACTGGGAATTTTTCTCCTTCTGGTTGGAAGAATACTTTAATCCATGCAATGTGGTGTTCGAATGTGTTTGGGTGTTC
>QWCE01006388.1_pt1 | contig 10081 bp, 9 predicted proteins | sample 1972531 | NCBI WGS metagenome assembly QWCE01 (sample SAMN09866716, study PRJNA288562) | Human gut metagenome isolate term4_stool, whole genome shotgun sequencing... | reverse complement strand
GAAGTGATCGGGAATATGAGTGCCAGGGATTATTTTGCTTATAAGAAAAAGCTGGTGCCGGACATTCTTGCGGCGTACCACAGGCTTGAGGAGCAGGCGGACATCATTGTGATCGAAGGCGCTGGAAGCCCGGCGGAGATCAACTTAAAAGAGAATGATATCGTGAACATGGGGCTGGCGGAACTTTTGAATGCGCCGGTGCTGATCGCCGGAGATATTGACCGGGGTGGAGTGTTTGCGCAGCTGCTCGGGACACAGCTTCTTCTGGAGGAGTCGGAGCGCAGGCGGGTAAAAGGATTTATCATCAATAAATTCCGGGGCGATGTGTCCATCCTTACACCGGGAATCCGGATGCTGGAAGAGCGCGGCGGCGTTCCGGTCGTCGGGGTGGTGCCGTACATGCAGATTTCCCTCGAGGATGAGGACAGTCTGACGACCCGGTTTGATGCGAGGCAGGAGGCGGCGGTCGACATTGCAGTGATACGTTTTCCGCGCATCTCCAATTTTACGGATTTCTCGGTATTTGAGCAGTTTGAGGATGTGTCGCTGCGCTATGTCGATTCGGTGGAAAAGCTGCATCATCCCGATATGATCCTTCTGCCGGGAAGCAAGAATACGATGGAGGATTTAAAATGGATGCGCCAGAACGGTCTGGAGGCAGCGATTCTTCACAGAAGCGCGGAGACGTTCATTTTTGGAATCTGCGGCGGCTACCAGATGCTCGGAAAACAGATTGCGGATCCGCACGGCGTGGAGACGGGCGGTGTGATCCGGGGAATGGGATTACTTCCGGTCACGACAGAGCTGGGGGAACAGAAAGTGCGAACCCGGGTTGGCGGAGAGATTCTTGGCGGGATGCTGGACGGCTGTGAACTGAGCGGCTATGAGATTCACATGGGAATCAGCAGACCGGAGGGGGACTGCGAACCTTTCTGCAGGATCCGCGACGAGATTACCGGGAAGGAGCGCACGGACGGCGTCTTTGCGGGAAAGGTGTGCGGCACCTACGTGCACGGCATTTTTGACCATGGCTCAATCGCCGGGAAGATCGTGCGGCATCTCGCAGAGAGGAAGGGACTCGTGCTCGGGGAGGACGGCGTGGACTACGGATTGTTCAAGGAGCAGCAGTACGACAAGCTGGCGGCAACGCTGCGCAAGTATCTGGATCTCGATGCGGTCTATAAGATGATGCGGGAATATGAGTGACAAAAGAGAGAGGTGTGTGGGATGTTAGACAGACAGCAGATGAGACAGTTGAAGATAGAGCCGCCGGATCAGGTGGTCTATAAGGAAGTCCTCGGCAACTGGGATGCGCTTGCAAAGCCGCTGGACGGGATGGGAGAATTTGAGGAATTGTTTGCCCGCATCGGAGCAATCCGGCGTGATCCCGCCCTTGATATTTCCAGAAAAGCAGTGGTTGTGATGTGTGCGGACAACGGAATTGTGGAGGAGAAGATCAGCCAGTCCGGACAGGATGTGACGGCGAAGGTGGCGGCAGCCATGGGGAGAGGGACGAGCTCTGTCTGCCGGATGGCAAAAGCAGCCGGCATCGAGGTAATACCGGTGGACATCGGAATCAACGAAGAGGGATCGCCGGAGGGCGTGCTGCCGTGCAAAGTGCGTCGCGGAACCAGAAATTTTATCAAGGAACGGGCGATGACGGAGCAGGAGACACTGGCGGCGATTGAGATTGGCATGGAGCTTGCGAAGCGGCTTGCACACGAGGGCTATAAGCTGCTTGCGACCGGTGAGATGGGAATCGGCAACACAACGACCAGCAGTGCGGTGGCGGCGGCACTGTTATCCTGCGATCCGAAGGAGATCACCGGAAAGGGAGCCGGACTCAGTGACACGGCGCTTTTACGCAAGATTGCGGTGGTCGAAGAGGGAATCCAGATGCATGAACTCTATCAGGCGGACGCATTCGATGTGCTGTGCGCAGTGGGCGGACTGGATATTGCCGGACTTTCCGGCGTGTTTATCGGCGGTGCCCTGGCACATGTGCCGGTGGTTGTTGATGGAGTCATCAGTGCGGTGGCTGCGCTTGCGGCGGAGCGGATGATTCCCGGCGTGCGCGATTACGTGATACCATCGCACAAGAGCAGGGAACCGGCGGCGGAGCGCATATTGGAAGAACTGGGAATCCGCCCGGTGTTAGATGCGGGACTGGCGCTGGGAGAGGGAACCGGAGCTGTGATGATGTGCGGACTGCTGGACATTGCGCGGACGATCTACGGCGAGCGCACCACGTTTGCGGATATTGATGTGGCACCGTATCACAGATTCGGGTAGCCTCAGAGAGGAGTAGGACATGATTCTGGTGATCGGCGGAAGCGGCAGCGGAAAGTCAGCTTATGCGGAAAAAGTGGCATTGGAGTGTCAAAAAGAGAAAAGGCACTTCTACCTGGCAACCATGCATGTGTTCGGCGAGGAGGGGCAAAAAAAGGTGGAGCGCCATAAAAGGATGCGCGCAGGCAAAGGCTTTGTGACGATCGAGCAGCCGACGGACATCATGCAGTGCCTTCCCGCACTTCGGGAGGCCGGTGGCGGCGTGGTGCTCCTGGAGTGCATGTCGAATCTGGCTGCCAATGAAATGTTTGACACGGAAGAACCGGCGGGCAGTGAGCAGGTCGCGGAAAAGATTGTCACGCAGATTGGCGTGCTGGCGCAGGAGACGGAAGAACTTGTCATTGTCACCAACAATGTGTTTGAGGACGGCATCGTCTATGACGCTTCCACCATGGAATATCTTCGGGCGCTCGGCAGCATCAATGTGAGACTGGCAGAGCGTTCGGACGTTGTGGTGGAAGTGATTGCGGGAATTCCCGTTGCAAGAAAGGGAAAGCTTCCGGTAGCGGCGGCAGAGAAACAGGGACACAGACAGAAAGGAGCACCGGCATGTCCGTGATAAAGTCTTTTTTTATAGCATTTTCGATTTATTCTAAAATTCCGGTGCCGCAGTTCGCGTGGAAGGAGGAGGACATGCGCTATACGCTGTGCTTCTTCCCGTGGGTCGGAGCGGTGATCGGATTGTGTTTCCTGTTGTGGAACCGGTTTGCGGGCGTGTATGGGATCCCGTCCACTGCCCGGGCGGCGGTCGGAGCGGTTCTGCCGCTTGCAATATCCGGCGGATTTCATGCGGACGGGTTTATGGACACCATGGACGCGCTGCATTCTTACCGCGACAGGGAGCGCAAACTGGAGATTTTAAAAGATTCCCACATCGGCGCGTTTGCCGTGATCTGTTTTGTGATGTATGAGCTGATCTATCTGGGAGCAGTGTCCATGATTACGGAGAAGGAACAGATTCTGGTACTCGCCGCAGGCTTTTTTTTGTCGCGCACCTTAAGCGGGATCGGTGTCGTATCCCTGCGCTGTGCCAAGACGAACGGGATGCTCTATCAGTTCGCGAGCGAGGCGCACCGGCGGGTGGTGCTAACGGCGCTGTATCTGCAGCTTGTACTCTGCGTCGGGCTGATGCTTGCCGTATCGGTGAAAACCGGTGCTCTTGCGTGTGCGGCAGCAGGGCTTACCTACGCGTACTACAGACAGAAGAGTTACCGGGAATTTGGCGGTATTACCGGAGACCTCGCGGGGTATTTTGTGACGCTGTGCGAGGGTGTGATGGCGATGCTTGTGGCGGCGGCAGGGCTGATCGGCTAGGAATGAAGCATTGCGGGATGACGCATCAGAAGGGATAACACATGGAACTATACATTGGCGGATATGCACAGGGAAAGCTTACTTATGTCACAGACAGGCATCCGGGGGAAAAACATCCGGTGTGGGATGGAGCCACAGAGACATTTACCGGGAGAACATTGAAGGAGGCGCCGGTCTGCAACCACTATCATCTGTGGGTGAAGAGGCTGCTTAAGGATGGAGCGGATGTAAGAGCGCTGACCGGGCAGCTTCTTTTGGAACACCCGGACTGCATCATCATCAGTGATGAGATCGGCAACGGGATCGTGCCGATGGAGCATGAGGAGCGCGAGTACCGGGAGCTGACCGGCAGGCTGCTGTGTGAACTGGCAAATAAGGCAGACCGCGTGGAGCGCATTGTGTGCGGGATCGGAGAGCGGATCAAATGAGGTATGAGGCAGACATGGCACTGATCCGTCACGGTATGACGCCCGGGAATGAAGAGCACCGCTATATCGGAAGAACGGATGAGCCGCTTTCACAAAAAGGCAGAGAGCAGCTTCTCACATTGCAGAAAAAAGGCGTTTATCCGGCGGCAGCATGCGTTGCGGCAAGTCCGCTGGAGCGCTGCAGACAGACGGCAGAGCTGTTGTACCCCGGACAGGCGCCATGCGTTTTCGATCAGTTCCGGGAGATGGATTTTGGCGCGTTTGAAGGGCATAACTATGAGGAACTGAAAGCGGATGTCCGCTATCAGGCGTGGATCGACAGCAACGGAACGCTGCCGTTTCCGCAAGGGGAGAGCAGAGAACAGTTCCAGAGACGGTGCGTGGAGGGATTTTGTGAGCTGCTTAAGAAAGTGTGGACGCGGGAGAAGCTTCCGGCGTCGCTTGCACTCATCGTGCACGGCGGAACGATCATGGCGCTTCTGGACGCTTTTGCGGAGGGCAGTTATTACGATTACCAGTGCGCAAATGCGAAAGGATATAAAGGACGGCTGTCTGTGGAATTTGATGCAGCGGGAAATACTTTAAGAGACACGATAAAAATTGCGGATGTGAGAAAGTTGGAGGAATGACATGCTCTCGGTATATCATATGACGGCGTTTACAATCGGATTTGTGATGGATCTGCTGTTCGGCGATCCGTACTGGCTGCCGCATCCGATCCGGTGGATCGGGCGCCTGATCGGATGGCTGGATCGAAAGCTGCTTGGAGAGACAGACGGCGCGGTGCGAAATGAAGCCGCCGAGAAGAAAAAGGGAAAGTGGCTTGTGGCGTTCGTGCTTCTTCCGGTACTCTTTTTTGCGGCAGCAGTCCTGTTTGCGGCGTACCGGATCCATCCGGCGGCGGGGGTTGTTACAGAGAGTGTCATGACCTACCAGATGCTTGCCACAAAATGCTTGAAGACGGAGAGCATGAAAGTGTACAAGCAGCTTTCGGAGCATGATCTGTGCGGGGCGAGAAAGGCAGTCTCCATGATCGTCGGAAGAGATACGGAATGTTTGGATGAGGAGGGCGTGGCGAAAGCGGCGATCGAGACCGTGGCTGAGAATGCCTCCGACGGAGTGATCGCGCCGATGCTCTATCTGGCGCTGTTTGGACCGGTGGGAGGTTTTTTTTATAAGGCGGTCAACACCATGGATTCGATGGTGGGATATAAAAATGACCGATATCACGCATTTGGCACGGCGGCGGCAATGCTGGACGATGTTGTCAATTTCATTCCGGCGCGCATCAGCGCCATGCTCATGATCTTATCCTGCTGTTTCCTTGGAAACGAATTTGACCAGAAGAATGCGATGAAGATCTTTAAGAGGGACCGGTATCAGCATGCCAGCCCGAACTCCGCACAGACCGAGGCGGCATGTGCGGGAGCGCTCGGCATAAGACTGGCGGGAGATGCCAGCTATTTTGGAAGAATCGTCAAAAAGCCGTACATCGGTGATCCGCTCAGAGCGGTGGAGACAGAGGATATCAGACGTGCCAACCGCCTGCTGTACGGGATGGCATTTTTCGGATGGGGAATTTGTATGGCTGTCTGGTTGTGCGTGACAGCTATTGTGTGGTAGCATAGAGACAGAACAGGAGGAAGAACCGGGATGGTGCAGCAGAACATACATGGAGGAGACATATACCGCAATCAGGTATCGCTTGATTTTTCGGTCAACATCAATCCGTTCGGGATGCCGCAGCGGGTGCGTGAGGCGCTTGAGGCGGCAGTGGCATGGTGTGAGCGGTATCCGGATATCCGGTCGGAGGCATTGCGGGATGCCATCGCCGGGGCAAAAGGGATTGCGCCTGCGGATATTGTGTGCGGAAACGGTGCGTCAGAACTGTTTCCTGCCATTTTAAGAGCGGTTCATGCAAAAAAGGTGCTGCTTCCTGTACCGTCATTTTACGGATATGAGCATGCGGCAAAGTCTGTGGGAGCAGAGATCTGCTGCCACGAGCTGCTTGAGGCGGACGGTTACGCGGTGACGGAGCGCTTTTTTACTGCCATCGGGGAGGACGTGGATGCGGTTTTTCTGGCAGTCCCGAATAATCCGGTGGGTACGGTGGTGGAGCCGGAACTGTTGGAGAAGATTGCAGAGCGCTGTCAGAAGTACGGTGTGACCCTGATTCTGGACGAATGTTTTGTGATGTTTACCGGAGCGGAAGAACGCTATTCCTTCTTAAAAAAGTATCGGAATTATCCGGGAGTTGTGATCGTGCGGGCATTTACGAAGCTCTATGCCATGCCGGGAGTGCGGCTCGGCTATCTCGTCTGCAGCGATGCTGCTCTTACGGAAGCGATAAGAGCCGATCTGCCGGAGTGGAATCTGTCGGTGTTTGCGCAGCAGGCGGGATGTGTGGCCTGCGGGCAGCGCGCGTATGTGGAGCACTCGGTGGCATTTGTCTGCAGGGAGCGTGCCTGGCTTACGGAGCAGCTGTCGGAAATTGGCATCACTGTGTTTGCGTCAAACGCCAATTTCCTGATGATAAAGGACGGGCGTCCGCTGGCAAAAGAGCTCTTAAAGAAGGGGATTCTGATCCGCGACTGCAGCAACTACCGGGGACTTTCCGGGGGATATTACCGGATTGCGGTCAGACGGCGCGAGGAGAATGAACGCCTGCTTGCGGCGCTGGCGCAGGTGACGGGAAGCAGCGTGGTGGAAAACGGCAAAGATGATAAAAAGTCGGCAGCAGTGCCCGACGGAATCGAGTATGTGATGCCGCAGGAGATAGAGAAGCGCAGCTTTTCCATCATCGAGGAAGAATTGCAGCTTCGGGGGATTATGCTGCCTGTGGAGGAAGCAATGGTCACGAAGCGTGTGATCCACACGAGCGCCGATTTTTCCTATGCGCAGACGATGACCTACTCTACGGGAGCGGTGGAGACGGCAAAGTGGCTCATCACAGAGGGCGCGGACATTGTGACGGACACCAACATGGCGCTCTCCGGCATCAACAAGCGCGTGCTCGCACGCTACGGCGGATCGGTACACTGCTTTATGGCGGACGAGGATGTGGCAAGAGAGGCGAAGGAGCGGGGCGTTACCCGCGCCACCGTGAGCATGGAACGGGCGGCAAAGATCGAAAAACCAGTCATCTTTGCGATCGGAAATGCGCCGACAGCCTTAATCCAGCTATACGGGATGATAGAGGAGGGCTACCGCCCGGCGTTCATCATCGGCGTTCCGGTCGGGTTTGTCAATGTGGAGGCGGCGAAGGAACTGATTTTACAGACGAAGATACCGCATATTGTAAACCGTGGAAGAAAGGGCGGCAGCAATGTCGCGGCTGCCATTTGCAATGCGATTCTCTACGAGCTTGGGAGGTGAGCCCATGCGCTATGGATTTACGACGGGAAGCTGCGCCGCAGCGGCGGCAAAGGCGGCGGCTTATATGCTTCTTACCGGCAGAGAAAAGCACGAGATTACCATCACCACGCCAAAAGGCATCCTCTACCATGCCAGGATGGAAGAGATCAGCCGCACGGAGCATTCCGTGCGCTGTGCTGTCAGAAAAGATGGCGGAGATGATCCGGACATCACGACGGGAACACTGATTTTTGCGGAAGTATCCTGGCAGGAGCAGAAACAGGAAAAAGACTGCGGAAAACCGCAGATTCTTATTACGGGAGGCGCGGGTGTCGGAACGGTCACAAGACCGGGGTTAGACCAGCCCGTCGGGAGCGCGGCGATCAATCATGTGCCGCGGGAGATGATTACCCGCGAGGTGGAAGAAGTGTGTGCGCTTACCGATTATGCGGGGAGCCTTTTGGTGGAGATTTCGGTGCAGGGGGGAGAGGAACTTGCCAAAAAGACGTTCAACCCGAGACTCGGTATTGTGGGCGGTATCTCAATCCTTGGAACGACCGGAATTGTGGAGCCCATGAGCAGTCAGGCGCTCCTTGACACGATCTATGTGGAGCTTAAGCAGAAGCGCGAAGAGGGAAAACGGTTTGCGGCAATCTCACCGGGAAATTACGGTCTGGAATATATGAAGCGCGCTTACGGGTTCGATCTGGATCGAAGCGTCAAGTGCAGCAATTTTATCGGGAAGACGATGGATATGGCGGTGGAGCTCGGATTTGAGGCGGTGCTTCTGACCGGACACATCGGAAAGCTGGTAAAGCTCTCCGGCGGAATTATGGACACACATTCCAGGGAGGCGGACGCGCGCATGGAGCTTCTGATGGCTGCGGCATACCGCGCCGGGTGTGCGCCCGATACGCTGGGGAAGATCTTAGACTGTCTTGTGACGGAGGAGGCGCTCGCCTACATTGCGCAGGACGGATGTCTTTCCGCGACGATGGAACTTTTAATGAAAAAGATTCTTTTTTATTTAAAGAAGCGGGTGAAAGAGGAACTGCGTGTGGAATGCATTCTCTATGCGAACAGGTACGGCGAGCTGGCGAGAAGCGACGGTGCGGTAGAACTTCTGGAACGAATCCGCGAGGAAGAAGAACATTTGCAGTAACGCAGTTTAAGGAGGAAACGGTATGGTATATTTTGTCGGGGCGGGTCCGGGAGCAAAGGATTTAATCACGGTCCGCGGAATGAGACTGCTGGAGCAGGCGGATGTCATTATCTATGCGGGATCGCTCGTGAATCCGGAGCTTCTTTCTTATGCCGGAAGCGGGGCAAAGATCTATGACAGCGCAAAAATGACGTTGGAGGAAGTGCTTGCGGTCATCCGGGAGGCGGAGGAAAAAGGGCTTACCACCGTGCGGCTTCACACCGGGGAGCCGAGTCTCTACGGGGCGGTGCGTGAACAGATGGATGTACTTGCAGCAGAGGGGATTTCCTATGAGAGCTGTCCCGGCGTCAGCGCATGCTTTGGCGCGGCGGCGGATCTGAATCTGGAGTATACGCTGCCGGGGATCTCGCAGAGCCTGATTATCACGCGGATGGCAGGACGCACGGCAGTGCCGGAGCGGGAGAGCATCGAGAGTTTTGCCGCACATCAGGCGTCCATGGCAGTCTACTTAAGTGCGGGAATGGTAAAAGAACTGTCGAAAAGACTGATGGACGGAGGGTATGCGCCGGATACGCCGGCAGCGATCGTCTATAAGGCGACCTGGCCGGACGAGGAGGCGTACGTGTGCACGGTGGAGACGCTTGCTGCGGTGGCGGTGGAGCATCAGATTACGAAGACGGCGCTGATTCTGGTGGGAGATGTGCTGGCAGCGCCGGGGTATGAGCGCTCGAAGCTGTATGATCCCGGGTTTACCACGGGATACCGGAAGGCAAAAAAGGAACAGGGAGAGACAAAGTGAAGAAGACGGACATAGCTGTCATCAGCTTTACTTACAGGGGGGCAGAACTGGCAGAACACATTCAGGAAGCGATGGATGCCGTATGGTCCTGTAAATTATATACAAAATGCAGCGACGCCCGGGCAGAGGGGATAGGGATTTCCGTGGATCAGCCACTTGCCGAATGGACAGGAAAACAGTTTGCGGCGGGAAATGCGCTCCTGTTTATCGGGGCATGCGGGATTGCGGTCAGGAGTATCGCACCGCATGTAAAAGATAAGCTTTCCGATGTTCCGGTGCTCGTGGCGGATGAGGCGGGGCAGTTTGTGATCCCGCTTCTTGCAGGTCATTATGGGGGAGCCAACCGGCTTGCCGGGGAACTTTCAAGAGCCCTCGGTGCGACTGCCGTGCTCACCACGGCGACGGATGTGAACGGGCTTTTTGCGGTGGATGTGTTTGCAGCGTCAAACCGTCTTGCCGTTGCCGGTCATGACGGAATCGCCCGGGTGTCCGCCGGGCTTCTGCGCGCCGGGTATCTTACCATGTCCGTCGCCGGAGAATGTGAAGGAGAGATTCCGCCGGAGGTAAGACTGGTACCGTATCCGCCAAAGGAGCCGGTGGATGTGCTGGTCGCGCCGCAGTGCGAAGCCGGGGAACGATGCAGCTTATGGCTGATTCCGTCCTGCCTGCTGCTTG
>QWCE01008713.1_pt1 | contig 10085 bp, 11 predicted proteins | sample 1972531 | NCBI WGS metagenome assembly QWCE01 (sample SAMN09866716, study PRJNA288562) | Human gut metagenome isolate term4_stool, whole genome shotgun sequencing... | reverse complement strand
ATGGATACGTATTTTATTCCTAAAAATGTAGTTCACGAAGTAAAAAGCACAAGTGATGAATGCGTGTGGCTGTGTTTTACGATAAAATAGTTGACAATTGAATCAAGAGAGTATATAATATTTTGGTATGTAAAAGGAGTCATTTCCTTTTATGCAATACAGAAAGTCGCCGATGGCCGGGTGTGCGACGTGTCTAAATTCCCGGTGAGAAAACAATCGCTTTTTGGCAGCGATGTCCAAGTAGCCAAATATTGTAAATAAAGGAAAGGATGAATTGAATGAAAACTTATATACCTAAGAAAGATGACATCCAAAGAAAATGGTATGTAGTAGATGCAACAGATGTTGTTTTAGGTAGATTATCTACTGAAGTTGCTTCTATTTTAAGAGGAAAAAACAAACCAATGTTTACTCCTAATGCGGATGTTGGAGATTACGTAATTGTAATTAACGCAGAAAAAGTTAAATTAACAGGTAAGAAATTAGAACAAAAAGAATTAAGACATTACACAGGATACGCTGGTGGTCTTAAATCAATTACCTACAAAGACTTAATGCAAAAAGACCCAGAAAGAGCTGTAACTCATGCTATCGTTGGCATGCTTCCTCACAACTCTTTAGGACGCCAAATGGCTAAAAAATTAAGAGTTTACAGAGGCGCTGATCATGATCACATCGCTCAAAACCCTGAAGTTTTGGAAATTAAGTAGGAGGTAATTAAATGGCTAATAATAGATATCAAGGAACTGGTAGAAGAAAAACTTCTGTTGCTAGAGTTACTTTAGTACCAGGAAGTGGAAAATTCACAATTAACAAAAAAGATATAAGTGAATACTTTAACTTCGATACATTAAGAGTTATAGCTAAGGAAGCTTTGGAATTAACAAACAATACTGAAAGCTATGATGTTACTGTTAATGTAAAAGGTGGCGGATACACTGGTCAAGCAGGTGCTATTAGACATGGTGTTGCTTAAAAAAGCTCGTAAATCTCCACAATTCAGTAAGAGATAGAAAACAATTATATATCAATGGAAAAGCACTTTTTGGTTCACACCATCAAGTGCTTTTTTATGATTATTTATCAAAATTCACACCAAAGTTCACACCATCATTATTAATAAGCTTATGATATACTAGTTCTCCAGGAGAAATATTTACAATATTATCAGTGTTTACATAAGTTTTAGTAATTCTTGTATCGCTATGAGTCAATGCTTCACTGATTTCACTCATCGTCATTCCTGCCTTTTTCGCTAAAGATGCACCTGTATGTCTTAGCTTGTGAGGAGTACAATGTACTAATTCAGGATGCCTTTTTTTGACAGACAACATTCTGTAGTTTAAATAATCAGAATGAAGAGCTTTATTGATATTTCCTCTAGTATCAATATAAGTGAATACTAGTTGTTCCTTATTTTGGATGATATTAAATTGCTTTAACTTCTCTTTTTGTAAGGCTTTCCATTGTGAAAGCAATAAAGTTAGTTCGCATGGAATTTTAAATACAGTCTTTTTATTACTTTTTGTATTTTTTATATTTCCGTGTCGATCAAGTGCTGTTGCAATTCTTACTGAAGAATTTTTCAAATCAACGTCTTTCCATTTCAATGCATAAGATTCACTCTTACGATCGGACAAGATAAAAGTTGTCATAAACAATGTATATTCTTTTAAGTCGATTTTGCTATTTTCATAATCAAATTTAAAAGCATCTAACCATTGTTTTAGTTCATCTTCCGATAAATATTTATCTTCGTCACTTTTTGAATCTTCAACTATAATTTTTTTAAGAGGTTTAATCCTATTTATAGTATAAGATAATTTGTTTGAATTAATAAAATCAAGTTCTGCCGCCCAGTTAAAGACAGAATTAAAATAACTTTTTATAAACTTGAAATTAACTAATTGTTTAGATTTTTCTGTTAAAAGCTTCGACACAAGTTGCTTGTTGTTGTTCAAGCAATTCAGAGAATAGTCTCCAAAAATTGGCAATATATGAAGTCTAAAAATACTCTCTGTATTTTCTATTGTAACGGGGGAAGGCGGCTTTGAAGTATTTGTTGTTTGTCCTACCTTATATGGATCTAACCAAAAATCTTTATAAAAATCTTTGAATGTTATATCTCCGTCAAATGAAGGTGATACAGATATCTTATTATTTTGAGCATCATTTATTTTGTTCTTGATTTCTAATTCTGTTATCTTTGCTTCTTGTTTTGTTTTAAATCTTTTCTCATAAATATTAGAACAGTTACCTAGATAACCTCTTGCCTTTTCAGGAATATAAATTCTAAGTCTATATGTTCCGTTTTTTGTTTTTGTTATCGCCATGATTTCTCCTTACAGAGCAGGGAAATACCGTAATTAAAGTATATAATAACTAAGCGGTATTTTCAAACTCACTCATCCAATTATTTATATCGTTTATCTTAAATCTTACAATTTTTCCTATCCTTATTACTGGTAATCCTTTTAATATCCATTCATCAAGAGTATTATTTGATATTTTAAGATAATTACAGGTTTCTTTTTTATTAAGAAAAATATTATCAAGTGAGTTATTTGATAAAGTTTCCTGCAACTCTTCCCTAATTATTTCAGATAAAATTTGTCTAATCTCTTGGATCTGTTCTTTTTCTAGAATTACTTCCATGATTAAGCTCCTTGTTGTTCCATTTCATATTATCTACGACTTTTTTTATAATTAAGGTTAATGCTCTATCAAATGTTGTAGTTGACTCCATTTTAAAGAAATAGTCTGTATATTGGTCATGGGTACGTATATCATTGGAAGTCTTTAGAATATAAGGATTTACCATTTTTTCAGATTTATACATTGAAATTAATTTTTCAGAGTTAACAGAATTATTAGTATCATTAGAATCATCAACTTTATTAGAATCATGAATTTCTAGTAAATAATCAATCCTTCTTCTGAATTGACTGAAAGATTCTCCGTTTGAATTTTCGCAAGAGTAAAAAAATTTATCTGGATCAACGGAACTTGTTATTATAATCACTTTAGCTGAGCCTGACTTATTATGATATCTAGCAGAAATGGGACTAATAGAATACGGATCTAGTAACTTTAACCAGTCAGATGCGCTCAACGCAGCACCTCTTACATCATCCATGAATAATATTTCTTCTCCATTATATTCATCAAAACTATTTTTTGCTGCAGTTACGCAACTTTCCCATCTTTCATTAGTTTTATCGAATGCGACTTTTTTTAAAACATTGATTATTCTTTTTGAGAGAACGGTTTTACCAACGCCCGATTCTCCATATAAGAAAATTATTGTTTTTCTGAAAAGTCCTTGTTCAAGAGCAGACTTTGTCCTTGCTGATTTTAACTCTCCATAAGTATCGAATGCTTCATTTATTTTCCTTTTATTTTGTGAATATACAAGATACAAATTATCAGTTAATAGTAATTGCTGTTTTGATATATTTCCATTAATAATTTCTGATATTACATAATCAATATCTTTCTTTGCAAGATTTGCTTGTTTAGTTGCCTTGCCACGAATCCAAGCTTCATGCCTATCGCTATAAATATCCATATATTGAGGACCTGCAATTGTAACAACTTCTGTTGGCTTATATTGATATTTGTCTGTATCTTTAGAATGAATCAAATAAGCTAGTAAATTATCGTAACCATATCTTCCAGACTTCGCTATTTCTAAATATTGCGGTTCAATTCCACAATAGATAGCAAGACTATTAATTGTATCTCCTCTTTCAAACTTAATAAGAAAATGTACGTGTTTTCCCTTTGGTTCTTCCTTATAGTCATTGATCTGGCTATCCCATATTTTACGGGTATCCTTATCATGTAATATTCCATTCGCTTCTTTGACTTTGCAATTATGGCTATTAAATTTTTCTACTACAGCATTAAGCAAAGGCGCTATATCACCTTCGTTTGCTTTGTCAATAAGTTCCTCTTCGTAATCCAACCAATATTTACTATCTAATAATTGAACAATCATTATACTTGTCAATCTAGAATTCTTTTTCATAAAACCCTCCTAATATTTTTTCTCCCAATAATTTCATAATGGAATCATCCTTCTTTCTTTTTCTAATATTGTTTATAGATAAACATCTATTTGTTTCCATACACATGTATTTCCTCCATTTAATTATTTTTAATTATATTTCTAATTTTTCCTATATAATCACCGTTTAAAAAAACGGACTGATCGACTCAAAGTCGTTTATTCTCTTTGCCTTTTTTGCCTGCGGCTAATCTCGACAAGCCCAGATTAGCCGCAGGCGTTATAATTAAAAATTAAAACAGGCTAAAAGTTTATCAACGGTGTTTCGTAATAATGTGGAGTATGCCATTTAGGCTTTGCTGAGATAAATCTAGCAAGTCCTGTTCCTTTTTTATAATTTCTTCTTGGCATATCAGCATACCCTGACATTAAATATCTTCTTTCATCTGCTGAGTCAGCGGCTCCTCCAAGCATTATTACGGCATCTGAACAATTTACTCTAGCAAGAGAAGGAAGAAAACCTTCTTTAGTAGCGTGTTGAGAAATTGCTATAATATGGATACCGGCACTTCCACCAGTTGCAGATAATTTATTAATCGCTTGTTCCCATCTTTTTTTATATTCTTTTTCAGAATCAAGAGCTGCGTTTAAATTACCAATTTCATCAAAAAACAATCCTATATCAGACAGTCCGATATCTTTGTATTTTTCTTTTCCAGCTAAGTGAATAGTTTCTAATCTTTCAAGCATTACTTCACAATAATACTCAGCACGTTCAACTATTTTAACTGGATCATGTTGACCATTAAACTTATCAACATATAAATCACGCTTAGCAGAATTATACTCAACATCCCATCCTTGAAGCACCATAATTTCAGCTAGATATCTACCAGCCAAGAAAGTTTTTCCAGCTCTGGTTCTAGCTACAATACTCAAGTGAGCAGTATCTGAAAAATCCAATGATAAATCTTTTGAAAATTTAATAATGTTTGGATTTTCTGACAAACATTCTTTTAAATCGTCTGGATTGTTTAATATAAATCGTTTTGAAGTTAAAACATCTTCAAAATGAAACAACACATAGGTATCAGACAAAATCAATTCGCTTGAAACAACCGAATATTTTTTATATTTCCCGCCAATTATCCCTGAAACAATTTGATTATATTTTTCTTTGTCAAGAGTAAGGTAATTACCACCGATATTTTCAATGGCTATATATCCTGAATCTTGATCGTCATCTAAATAAACATAGATTTCTGGCATTTCATAACCATATCTTGTGACATTAGATAGCTTTAATACATCGATTATTTGTTTATCGTTGAATAATTGACTAATCTTTCTTGATATCTTTTTGCTCTCTTCTGACATTTTTGGAATATCTAATTGAGTAACTAATTCTCTTCTTTTATATAAGCAAATAATCAGCATTATATCTAAAATTATCGTTATAGATAAAAAGTAAATAATAGAATTTAGAAACTTGTTTAAATTGATACCAAAGTATGAATTAGATACCTTTTTTATTACTAAAATTAAAACTACAGCTAGAATAGTAAACCCAAGGAGCATGAGTGCTATCTCATGCCCCATAGGTTTAGAAGTAGCTGAACGTTTAATTCTCCTATACTTAGAAGACTTAAGCATTTTTTGCTACTACCTCTACACTGTCGGCTGAATACCAGTCGATTCCAGAATCTTTCAGTAACCCGCCACGCAAGTTTCTGAAAATCAGTCTTGTTCCAAACAAAACATCTACTTCGTTTGGAACCTTAACTGCATATTCTAGCCCCTTTTTAGGGTCAGCCACAAAATACCTGAAATTTCCATCTGAAGTTTCTTCTTTGGATCCGGTTGACACTAAAGTAATTGTTTCGATTACCTCAGCATTATATTCTTGACCGGTTTTTTTAGAAACTAAAGAAATCTCTTTAGTAGGGTATCCTAAGACATCCTTCAATTTAGGTGTCCAATTAGGCTTCATAAATTTCACCTCCCTTAAATAAATTACTAAGATTAACAATTATAATTTTGTAGTCCATATTTATTCCTCCTTTTTCATAGGGACATTACATTTTACTCAAATTCCAAGCTATCGAAGGATAACGACAATAGACTTAGAAGCTCATACGCATCGCCAATAAACTGATCAAGTTGCCTATCGCTATGAATATCGTTATATCGATCCTTAAAATTTGCAACTGATAAATTTTTATCTCCATACCAACAATCCCAAATAACATTAGGAACTGTACTGAATTTAGTATCGTGTGTTATATCCAAATATGCTTTATTCGAATATTGAAGAAGTATTTCGTTGGATATTCCATTGATTTCATTTTTTGCTTCTTCGGATATTCGATAATTTGGATTGTATGCAATTGGCATAAAATCATCTCCTTCTTTCTTTTTCCTATAATTTTTTTTCATATAAAAATTGCGATTTTTCATAGAATCGCTCCTTTCTATTTATATTTGATTTTAGAAAATCCGATATTTGTTTTATTAAATTCTGATTTTCTAAAATCATATCGGAAACGGATTCTATATTTTCTCTAGATCCACTTTCCTTATACATATATTATACCATCAGAAACATATAATAATGTGACACTAAATAAAAAACAAAAATAATAAAATGCCTAAAAATAGCCTTTATGCGAATGATAAATGTGACATACAAAATAAATATGTGACATATCTAGACTTTGTGCAGACTCAATTTATTGCGGATTACAAATTTATATGAATAAAAATACTGTTTTAAATTACGAAAAATGGTGTATAATATAGTTATAGAGTGATAAAAGAGAGATGAGATTAAAAAATAAGATTTTGTATTCATCTAACAAAAAAATACTATATTATCAATCAATGAAATAAGTTTACTAATGAATATAATAATGGAAATAAGTAATATCAATATAAAACACAAAAATAAATTAGAGATTACATTAAATGGAAAATAGTATTAAATAGAAAGGAAATATTACAAAATGAGCAAAAAGTATAAAACAACTGATGAATTTACAACATCAAGAAAGGCAATTGAATATTACTATGATTTTGAGTATAGAGCAGATGATGTAGCTATTAATCAGAAAGTTAGAAGAGAAATTAATAATAATTTTAAAAAAAGGGATAAATCTGGAAAGTTACACTGGGGCGATTTAACAAAGTTACAAAGAGACAAATTAATTTTCATTTATCTAAAGGATTATTTACTTAAACATATTACTAATTCAGACAAAAAAAAGAGAATAGAAAACGATATTAACCAATACAGAAAAGACGCTCTAATCCATGTATCGGAATTTATAGAATTAAATGATACTATGATTGAATTAATCTGGAATGGCTTTGAAAACTTAAACGGTAAAGACAAGGAAACAATAGATCAATTATATGAAGATTATGTCGATAAGGTGAATACTTTCAATGAATTTAATGAAAAATATAGTAAATACAATCATAAGATAGACGTACTCGATAAAGAAGATTGGATTAATTGGAACATGAGAAATGATGGAAGACAAACAAGAATTTATGATCAAATAATGTCAAAACAATCAAAGAAACAAGAAGAATTTTACAATAACGAAGATAATCCTTATTATCGTGAACCTGATAAAATAGAATATTTAAATGTTGTAATATTGACTATAGTTAAAGTATTAAAAGAGAAAAAAATAGCTGACATTGATCTAAATTTAATCCATGAAACTTTAGAATTCTTATATAATTGTGGATACGAAGATTTTGATTATTTTCTTCAACCACAAAGTAAAATTTCAGAATTATCAGATGAAGAAAGAGAAAAAAATGAAGAATATGTAAAAAAATATCTTGAGTATAAAAAGAAATTTGATAATTTGGATTTCTACAAGAGTTATGATAAAAATACTAAGTATGAAAATATTTAGTTAATTCTATTTAAAAAATGTTCAAGTCTCAATAGTTCTTCAAGCTATAATCTTTAGTTGTATGCACGGAACTTTGGTTCACGGACTACCTACTTTTTTCTTAGGAATTGTAAGTTGTTATGTATATGAACTTACTGGAAATATTAAACGAAGTATAGGGTTACATTTTTTGTTTAACTTTTTATCTGTAGTTATGGTTAAACTAATTCCTGAGTGGCTTGTCATACACTCACCAATACTTTTAATAATATTTACGGTAGCACTTTTAACAGTTATTGGAATATTTTTATCTAATATTGATTCTGTTAAAGAATTAATTAAAAAATAAAGTCGCAAGTATAAAACTTGCGACTATTTTTTTATAGGTCTTAAACCATAAAGTTTCAAATATCTGTTGATATTATCAACTGTTAGGTTTTCTATTTGCATTTCGTTTATAAAGTCTGTTAATGTTTGCATGAGTATTTCTTCTTTCTTATTTATTTATCGTTAAATTTTCTACCGATAGTAACAAGAATAAAGCTCATAATAAATTATTTATCGTTAAATTTTCTACCGATAGTAACAAGAATAAAGCTCATAATAAATCCTTTGATAAATGCCATATCTTTTACTTCCTTTCTTTTTAAAATTATTGATATTATTTTTTTCACTTTCCTAGTCGGCGTTGTGGAACAACGCACTCCTTAAGCTATTTTTTACTTGAAATTTGATTTTTTTAAAGTAAAAAATATTCTTTATAAAACAAAAGAGAGGTTCTTTTGAACCTCTCTTAGATTTTATTTTTCATATGTTATATGGAATTCTGCTGGGTCAGTAGGATCGCTTCCGAACCAAACATTTGCAAAACCGTCATGGATTGATATACCCATAATTCTTTCTGCATGAAATGCATTATAGAAAATGTTGTTCTTGATAATTTCGTGATTGTGACCAGGGGAGTTTTTCCATAAATCTAGTGCCATACTTGGTGTCATTTGATGAACTTGATCGTAGTATTGTTGACCTGCTGATATTTCTGTTCCACCAAATGTGTATTTTGTTAATTCTTTTGGTTTTTTATCCGATAATTCATGATATTTATGATCAGCTGTATACATTACAGGTGTCCAGTTTCCATATTTTGACCAACTGTGTAAGTTTGCTGGTAACCCTCTTTCATCTTTTAAGTTATTTTCAAAGTGTAATACTTGATCTTTAGTGTGAGTTCTTGCAACGTAAGTTAATGATTTTGAAACGTTGAGAGGTTTTTTTCCTAGAGAGATTCTGTAATCATTAATAAGTTTTACAAGTTCTTTTTCTTTTTCTGAAAGAGGTGTGTCTATATCGAAGTTAGATAAGTCAATGTCTTTACTTGATTGTGGTTTTAATCTTTCTTGTCTCCAAAGTGCTTGATCTTGAGGTTTAGTTTCTTCTATAAATTTGAATCTAACATACCATTTACCGTCATGACCTTGTTTTACAACAAATGAATTAAATTCTTTGAATTCATCTTTAGTTAATGCTACTTTAGCTGCTCTTTCAGCATCTTCTCGTGTATCAAAATTGTCGAAATTCACTAGATTATCGATGTTCACTTCTGGTTTTTCCTCTGGCTTTTTATCTTCTGGTTTGTTCTCAGGTTTATCTTCAGGTTTTTCTTGAGGTTTTTGTTCAGTTGATGTTTTTGTGAATTTTTGTTCTTGATATTTTGTTATTGATTTTTCGCCACCGATAAGAGTTATATCTGAGATATTTTGACTATCAACGTATTCTTTTATTTTGTCGATAGCTGTATCATCTGATAATAAGATACCAGTGTTTTTCTTAACTGCATAAGGTGCTGCCGCTAATGCGTCTGGATAATCTTTACCGTCAGCGATTACAGCACTTTGAGTTTTGTCCATGTGTTTTAAAACTTCAAGAGAAGTTTCGTAACGATCTTTACCTGAAATTCTTTGAACTTTGTTTAAGCCTTTGATGTTTACTGATTTTTCTCCACCAATGATTGTCTTGACATCTTTTGCTTTAACGTCTTTAGGTAAAGTTTTACCGTCAGTTAATACTAAAGTTTGTTTCTTTTGTACTGCGTAAGGTGCTGCTGATAATGCGTCAGCGAATTTTTCACCATTAGCTAAAACAACATTGTCTTTATTTTTAGCTTTTAG
>QWCE01008280.1_pt1 | contig 10087 bp, 7 predicted proteins | sample 1972531 | NCBI WGS metagenome assembly QWCE01 (sample SAMN09866716, study PRJNA288562) | Human gut metagenome isolate term4_stool, whole genome shotgun sequencing... | reverse complement strand
GCACGAGAGCGTCTCGACCTGCGAGAGCTGTACGGGTGGCTATATAGCGAGCCAGATGACGTCGCATGCGGGTAGTTCTCACTGGTTCCAGGGAGCCCTTGTGACTTATCAGATAGAGCTCAAGGAGCGACTAGCCTACGTGCCAGCCGCCACCATCGAGCAGTATGGCGTCGTGAGCCGAAAGGTTGCTGAGGCGATGGCTAGTGGAGCGTGTCAAGCTTGTCGTAGCACCATCGGCATAGCGACCACAGGCGTGGCTGGACCAGCTGGCGGTACGGCAGAGACACCCGTCGGGACTGTCTGCATCGCTATAGCGACACCTCAGGGCATCTACTCGGAGCGCTTGCAGCTCACAGGCTCACGGCAAGAGATCATACGGCAGACCTATTGCGAGATTATCAATCGGCTCTATCACTTGGAGCTGGAGTAAACCATTTCACCAACACACTCAAAGAACAGACTACAATGAAGCGACTATACCACACCACTTTGCTAGTTATCCTAGCACTCTGCTCCTTCGCCCTGACAGTGCAAGCTCAGAAAGCTTACGTCGGGCTGGAGTACCAGATGAGCTACAACGACAACTGGGGCGCTAATCGCCCCGTCATCCTGACCGTCTATCCCAATAGCCCCGCAGCACAAGCTGGTCTACGAGGGGGAGATATCATCGAGGCGATCAATGGACAAGAGACCCACACGATGCCAGAGGAGGAGATGATCCGCCTATTGCAGGGCGCAGGGGGAGCTTCCGTTGATCTGTTGGTTTCCAACTTTGCTTACCACCGTGTAGAGCGTCATCTCAAGCCGACGGCTCAGCGTGCCGATGTGCTCACGGAGCGGGACATGGCTCGAGCCTTTGGCATGTACAGCCTAGAGGACGAGTCCGACATATTGATCTCTTACCCCATCAGCTCGGGTACAGAGGGTAAGACGGACTTGATCAACTATGAGACCTTTGGCTTCGTGCGAACCAACAAGCAGCACACCAATCGAGACGTCCTCATCGAGCAGCAGATTACCGAGGCTCTACAAGCTAAGGGGTTGACCTACGATCCGAAGAATCCTGACCTACTCGTAGATACCTATTATAGCATCACCGAAAACAGCGCCTACGACGCCGCTGTCGCTCGTCGCTCTGCCGTGCAAACGTCGCTACGCATTGACCCCAAGGCGCATAAGCTCGTCGAGCTGCCGATCCTACCGATGGGAAGCGACAAGACGCTGGCTCGCTTCTACTTGAAGTTTGGCGTTACTATATATAGTGGTGTCAACGAGCGCAAGATGCTATGGACGAGCGAAGCCGAGGAGCTCCTCTCTGACGACTATACGCTGACCGACTACACCGCTCTGACGGTGCCAGTGATGCTCCTGCAATTCCCCTTCACACGCTACTTCAATTCGCTCGTCGTTCGCTTCGCCACTCACAGGTATCTATCGCTGGGGATCAACTATCAGGCAAATAAAACTTCGACGATCCACTCGTTGTCACTACACTCACCAGCTGCCGAGGCGGGGCTGCGTGCTGGAGATAATATTGTTGCCATCAATGGACGTCCTCTAGGCACTGCCGATGAGCTCTCTAAGGGTTATCTGGCCTTTGTCAAGAAGAGCATGTCTTGCCGTAAGCACGACCATCCCTTTGCGATCAAAGATGGACCAACCAATTGCCGCTATTGGGACTCGGAGGACTACGCTCGAGTCGCTAAGCTCCTGGACAAGGATAAGTACTTCGGAGGCTTTAGCTACCTCTTTGCCTTCAATCCCTGGATCACGACAACACCTCGTACAGGTGTCACCATCGACTACCTGCGTGACGGCGTGATGCAGCGCGTCGTCGTAGAGCCTAAGCTACAGGAGGCTTGTTACGTGACACTTGAGTAGTCCTGCAGAGCTAATCAAAGGATCAAGAGTATGTGTGACAAGCCTCATACGCAGCACTGGGTCGATATAGATATCAACGACTACGACTACCCGCTCCCCGACGAGCGTATCGCAGCGCATCCGTTGGCGGAGCGTGACCAGTGCCGGCTCCTCCTGAGCGATGCCTCGGGGAGGCTAGAGGATCACACCTTTGCCGAGCTACCACAGCTACTCCCGCCCCATGCGCTCCTTATTCGCAACAATACGCGGGTCATCAAGGCGCGCATCTTCTTTGTCAAAGCCACGGGTGCCCGCATTGAGATACTCTGCTTAGATCCCTACAAACCTGTCAGCTACGAGGAGAGTCTTGCCTCGCTCGGCTCATGCTCGTGGCACTGCCTCGTGGGCAACTCGAAGAAGTGGCGCCCTGAGCAAACTATCTCCTGTACGCTCCCATTAGCTGGCGGACAAACTATCACGCTACAAGCGAATAGGGAGGCGGAAACGCCAGACGTAGTTACCTTCAGCTGGAGCGACGAGACTAAGAGCTTTGGCGAGATACTAGAGCTGTGCGGTCAGCTACCCATACCTCCCTATCTCAATCGAGAGACCGAGAGCAGCGACCTCACCGACTATCAGACCGTCTACGCTCGCATCGAGGGCTCCGTGGCAGCGCCTACAGCGGGACTACACTTCACGCCAGAGCTAGATGACAGACTCCTAGCCGAGGGGCACCGCATTACCGAGCTAACCCTCCATGTCGGTGCGGGCACCTTCCTACCAGTCAAGGGTCGTCAGGTCGCTGATCATCAGATGCACAGTGAGTATTGCAGTGTGCCGACAGCAACGCTGGAGACGCTCCTAGAGCATATCGACAGCCCCTTTGTACCCATTGGGACAACTTCTGTACGCACCTTGGAGAGCCTCTATTGGTTTGCCGTTGCACTGCAGCAAGCAGAGCAAGAGGGCAGGGACGTGGCAGAGCCCTTTCACCTAGATCAGTGGTATAGCTACCGAATGCGTCAGAGCTGTGGCGCAAGCTTGCCGTCACGCCGTGAGGCTCTAGAGATATTGCTCCGCTATGCTCGCCACAAGGGGCTTGATCGGCTCACCTTCTCCACAGCACTACTCATTGCCCCAGGCTATCAGTATCAGATGGTAGACATCTTGGTGACCAACTTTCACCAGCCGAAGAGCACGCTCCTGCTGCTCGTCTCGGCACTCATCGGCCCCCACTGGCGCACGCTCTATGAGCACGCCCTCGCTGATGCGCACTACCGCTTCCTCAGCTATGGCGACGCCTGCCTGCTCTACCGACGGGAGCTATAAATCGAAATCAAAATCATACACACCCTTTTCAGCATATCACACACAAATGAAAGTCATCACAACGGTTGCTGCACTACAGCAAGAACTCTCTAAGCTACGCCAAGAGAACCCCTCAGCCCGTGTCGGGCTAGTGCCTACGATGGGTGCCCTGCATGCGGGACACCTGAGTCTAGTGGCTGCTGCTAGAAAGCAGTACGACATCGTCGTCGTGTCGGTATTTGTCAATCCCACGCAGTTCAACAATCCCGAAGACCTGCGCACCTATCCCCGCAAGCCTGAGGAGGACCTAGCACGTCTGCGTGACGGTCAGGTAGACATCGCCTTCCTGCCCACCGTCGAGGAGATGTATCCCGAGGCGGACACCCGTCAGTTTGACTTCGGCTTCCTCGGAGAGACTATGGAGGGAGCGCATCGCCCAGGCCACTTCAACGGTGTAGCGCAGATCGTAAGCAAGCTCTTTATGCTCGTGCAGCCCGATGGCGCTTTCTTTGGCGAGAAGGACTTCCAGCAGATAGCCATCGTACGAGAGATGGTTCGCCAGCTCGCTCTGCCCGTAGAGATACACAGCTGTCCCATCATCCGCGAGGCTGACGGACTAGCGCTGAGCAGTCGCAATCTCCTTCTCACCAGCGAGCAGCGTGACGTAGCACCACGTATCCACGACACGCTGGTAGCCAGCCAAGCGCTCATCCCTGAGCACTCGCCACGAGAAGTCGTTGACTTCGTCGTCTCACGTCTCGCAGAGCATCCGCTCCTGCGTCCTGAGTACTATCAGATCGTCGACGGCAAGACGCTTCGTCCCCTCGAGTCGTGGAGCGATAGTAGCGATCCCGTCGGTTGCATCGTCTGCTACTGTGGCGATGTTCGCCTCATCGACAACATCCACTACAAGACCTCAGCCAACTAGCTGACCAATCCACAAACGTATCGATAGGGGCGAACCTCACGGGGTTCGCCCCTTTTTCTGCTCTTTCTGGAGCTAACTATCAGTACCACTTGGATGAAACTCCAGTTTCATAGGTGAGAAACTCTAGTTTCATAGGTAAGAAACTCCAGTTTCATACGGAAGAAACTCCAGTTTCATAGGTAAGAAACTCTAGTTTCATCGGGAGAAACTGATCTGCCACCCGTAAGAGTGAGTCAGAAGAGTCTCGCTGGTAAAGCTTAGCGTAGGTAGGAGAGAGAAATAAGCGAGGCACCTACACCGTAACGTGTAGATGCCTCGCATTGTATGATCTCCTTTTACGGACGCTTTATCGTGCAGAGACGATAAGCTTGACGCTCCTTATAGTATGATGCGCTCAGCGCGGGTCCCGTGAATAGAGGTGCTGCGGAGTAGGTAGATGCCAGCTGTGGGGAGGGCAACCTGTGCCGTAGCGTGAGGCGCTAGCTCTAGTGTGGCAAGGCGTACACCGTCCGTGCTGTAGAGCGCTACCTCCATCGTGGCTGCGCTTAGGCTCTCAAGGTGTAGCGTACCATCGTGCTGATAGCTCCAGCTGAGCTGTGTGGTCTGTAGCTCAGGTGTTGCGATAGCTCTTGGCTCCTCTCCAGTGAGGTCGTCTCCATGTAGGATGAGCTGCCAGTAGGGAGCGTTCATATACTTTTGCATAGCCCCTGGGTAAACGTGTAGACGTACGGAGGGGAGGTCGAGACCCATGAGAGACTCCTCAGTGAGGACGGGCGGCTCAATGGCGTAGCTATAAATGTTCTTCAGCTCCTTGCAGTCGCTGAGTACGAAGGCGCCCATACCGAGGAGCGTCGAGGGTAGACGTAGTGAGCTGATCTTGTGACAGCCTGCGAGTGCGTAGTCTGATACGAAGCTGGTGCCGTAGGTGACGATGGCCTCACCCTCAGCCTCTGAGGGATGCGCCATGAAGACTGTCTGCTCGCCATCTTTTGTGGTTGCCTTGTAGTAGAGCGAACCATTTGCGAGCCAATACTTATCATTGCCAGGGAAGGTGAACTGACGCATTCCGTTGTTGACAAGAGCGGCCACGCCGATGCGCTTGATCGTCTGAGGTATGGTGATACCCTGGACATCGGGACACTCGTAGAAAGCGTAGTGGTAGATGGTCTCTGTCTCTGCGGGCACCTTGTAGTCCTCGCTCTTGAACTTGGCGGGAGCCTCATAGAGCGTCTTCAGATCGGCTGAGTAGAGTATGCCATCACGAGAGATGAGGTGCTTGCTCCCAGAGGCGACGGAGATAGTAGTGAGCTCGGGACAGCGGCGGAAGAGCTTAGCGCCCACACGCTCTAGGCTGGCTGGTAGGTTGACGGTCTCGAGGTTTTCGCAGCGCATGAAGGCACTGTCAGCGATCGAGCGTACGCCCTCGGGGATGGTTAGGAAGAGCAGTCCGAGGTTCTTATAGAATGCTTTTGTCGCGATGGAGTCGAGGGTGGTCGGGAGCTTCACCTGCATCAGGTTTTCGCAGCCTGCGAATGCGTTCTCGGAGATGACCTTCATACCCTCGGGCAGGCTCATCTTGCGCAGTGCAGTACAGCTTTGGAAGCAGTACTTGGGTAGTGTGTCGAGGGTCGTGGGGAGTGTGATCTGCTTGAGCGACTCATTGAGCCAGAAGGTGCGGACGCCCATTCGCTTGAGCCCCTCGGGGAGTGCTATCGTGGCCAACTTAGGACAGTCAGAGAAAACGTCATCACCGATGCGCTGGAGTTTGGAGCCTGTGGCAAAGGTGACACTCTCGAGGTTCATACAGTTTTGAAAGGCTGAGTTGCCTATCTCCTGGACATTCTTGCCAATTACTACCTCTGTGACACTCGCTGTAAAGAATGCGTGGTCGGCAATCTTGGTCACTTCGTCAGGTACGACATATCGTCCGGAGAGACCTTCACATTTAGATAGTACGCCGTCCTGGATGGTCTGAGCTGAGAGGGTGAGGGGAAAGAGTAGCACTCCAATGAGTGCGAGTAAGTAATAGTGTCTCATAAGCAATTGCTGATTATAGGTAAAGTTTTTGAACTACCAGCAAAGATAAGCTTTTGTTCTTACTTGGACTACAAATGGAAAAATAGACAAAGAGAGAGGGCTGAGTCCGTTATGATGGACCCAGCCCTCTTGTGTTTGGTTGGCGACTTAGTCGCTAGAAGCGGTTGCGTACAGAGCGTGTGGTAGTGCTCTTCGACTGCTTCGGTTGCTCTGCCTTGGCAGCTTTGGGAGTAGTCTTCTTGGTGGGACGACTCTTCTTCTTTGACTTGGTCGCTTTTGCTGCTTTGCGCTGGTTGCTCTTGCCCTCGCGGAGCTCTTGTGAGCGACGTGCACGGGCTGTGTCGAGCTGATCGTCGTTCTCCCCGTCACGCTCCTCCTGAAGGTCGCTATCGCTAGCCTCTGAGCTGGTGTACTCGGTGCCGTAGAGGCTCTCCTCAAACTGCTGTAGCTCACCCTCGATCTGGTTGCTAAAGGCTTGACGAGCCGCCATGGCTGTTGAGTCGCTCATCTCGCTATTGAGCTCAGCGGTCTCACCGCCTAGCGTCATCGAGATCTGTCCGCGGTACAGGTTGAGACTGAAGAAGTCGTCCATCGTGGCGGTCGTGGCGTTATTCTTGGTCGAGAGCATGACTGGCTGCTGCGAGAGGTAGGGCTGCAGGTCGGAGTACTTGACCCAGAAGAGCGGTATGCGCACGCTACCCTCCATCGATATCTCGTCGTCCATCACGGGGCAGATTGCTACGATCTGACTGCTCACGTCGCTGGTCTTGACATCGTAGTAGTACTCCTCCTTGACATAGTAGCTGCGGATGGACTGAGTAGGGATGTCTACGGGGAGAATCTTGAAGGCACGGTTGCCCGTCTGGCTGGGGTCTTTGTCATATACGATGCCAAAGCGGTCGAGGAAGTCTTCGAAGCGAAGCTGTCGCTCTGGAGTTAGGTTTTCGTAGCCCAGGTCTTCGTATTCATAGACCGTGATGCTCCCCTCATTGAAGCGCTTGAAGAGGAGCGAGAAGAGGCTCTGCAAGCGTCCCGACGGACGTACAGGACGGAAGATGGGGGCATTGGCGAGGCTGTCTATCGAGAGCTGTCGGTAGACGACTCGGCGCCAGGGAGCTGTCTCGGTCTCCTTAACCTGCTGATCAGCGTAGTTCTTGGCGCGTACGGAGACGCCATTGGCCTGTGTCTCCTGCTCCTGCTCTTTCTGAGCGCGTCGCTGACGTGCCGTGGGTCGCTGACGTGGTAGCTCCGTGGCGACTCGTGTTGAGTCGGTCGGGGTGGCAGAGAGTGGGTCAAAGTTTTGCGCCTCAGCGGTCAGTGTGAGCGTGAGGACCAGGAGCACTATGAGTATAGACTGGATGCGTTGCATAGTATAATGGGATGGGTCTATTCTTAAAGCTGTGAAGACTATCGTACGATTACTTCGATGGCTGGGATCTGTCGCTCGATCCCGTCGGGACCACGAGCGGTCACTTCGCTCACGAAGAAGCGCTTACCCTTTGCCATATTGCGAATCTTGTCTCGCTGTCTAGCGGAGAAAGTGGATCCATTGGACACCTCGGGGATAACGCCACCTACAGGGCAGTGAGGAGGTCACGCTTGGCGATGCGCCCGCCCTTAAAGCGTTTGGTCGCTCCATTGGCATCGGTGTACTGTATATAAGGAAGCGGATCGGGGAGAGCTCGCACACGTAGCGAGGTCTCGGCCATCTTGGTGGTTCGTCCATCAGCCTGCTTGGCCATGACGGTGATGACAGCGGGAGTACCGATCTTAGCGGGCTTAGCGGTCCAGCTGTTGCCATTGCGGGTGAGCGTTCCGTTGGTCATCGTGGCGGTCACATTTTGCGAGGGAACACCAGGCACTGCAATGCTGATCGGGTTGTTGATGCCCGCATAGAGGACGTTCATCATGGTCGGAGCGACCGTCGCAAAAGGCTCAGTGACATAGTACTCCGACTGGAAAGGTTGCTTGACAGCGGTGCCGTCGGGGAGCTCTGTCTCGATGTATCCCGAGATGGGAAAGGTGCCCGCCTTGGTCGCTGTGACACGGTAAATGCCCCCAGCGCTCTCGGGAAGGGTGGTGCCATTGACCACAATCTTGGGGATGCGTGTCGAGTCGTAGCTGGAGAGGACGATGCTCGCCTCGTATTGGCTGCCCTGCATGACGAGCTGACTGCGTGGGATCACTTGCGCAGCAATCTTATTAACGCGGAGGTCGCCACTGTCGATGTTTTGGACAAGGTCATTCAGTACATCGCCCTCGACGGAGCGTATGTCGCTCTGAAGCTTCGTGAGCATCGTGAGCGAGGCAATGGTGGGGATATTCTCAAATATCTGCTGCTCCCAGCTGAGCCCGCCCGAACGCTCCGTGCTGAGCATCTCAGAGATATGCTCACGACGGCTGTCGCTACGAACCATCTGCGTGGTGTACGTACGGAATGCCTCGATCGACTCGCGCAGCTTAGCGCCTCGCCTAGTGATGGGATTGAGCATGACGGTGGTGGGGGCGTTCATATCGTCCTTGCGAGCCACATCGTTGGGATTGGCATCCTTACCGTCAGCCTCTTGAGCTATGAGGAGGCGCAGCTGGTCTATCTCGTTGTAGAGCGAGTCGGCATAGGCGGTGAGCGCTAGCCCTTTGCGATACCAGGGCTCTGCTTTGCTAGGGTTTTTGGCATAAGCAGCTGAGAGCCCCTTCATGATATTGTCATTGCTCTGCTGCGACCCCTCGATGGTGTGCGTCAGACTGCGCTCCACAAGGACAAAGCCCGAGAGCACCTCCGAGGAGACATTGAGTGCTACCATCGCAATGAAGACGAGGTACATTAGATTGATCATCTTCTGTCTATTGCGGTTACCACTGCTTCCTGCTGCCATAATGCCTAGATTGTATTAGATGAATAGCTATCGAGTAGGTGAGGGGAAAGTGATCTACTCTTGTGGCTGCTCCTGTGGTGCGCCCGCATTGCGTGGTGCTTGGTAAGGCTGAGAGGCGTAGTAGTCGGGACGTGCCGAGGGGTACTCCTGCCGTGGAGCGTAGTAACTAGGCTCGTAGCCTCCCTGATAAGGACGGCCCGCCATGCCAGGGGCTCCCATATTGACCGTCAGCGCCTCCAGGATGCGAGCGTAGACACGGTTTAGCTCAGAGAGCTGCATGGTCAAGCGCTCATTTTGCGTACGGAAGGTAGTACTGTCGATAGCGGAGTCTTGGTACATATTCTTAATGTGCTCCAGTCCTTGGTTGATCTGGTCAATGGTAGCAACCTGTCCTGTGATGCTTGCCAGCTGCGACTCGTAGATCTGGTTGAGACGAGCCAAATGCTGCGAGGTGGTGTCCATCTGCGTCTGATACTCGACGGCACTCTCACCGAGGGTGCGACCGTCTTGCTGCATAGCGACCCACTGATCGGTCATCTGCTGAGATAGCTCGCCCAGTCGGCTAAGCTGCGAAGCGGCGTTGGCTAGCTGATCAATGGCTGAGGAGAGACGCTCCACCTGAACTTCCGAAGCTGGCGCACCGTAACCACCCTCAGGGGCAACGTAACCCGCCTGAGCTTGTGGCTGAGGTGCGTAACCGCTAGGCTGCTCGTAGTGCTGACCCTCGGGATAGGCATAAGAGGGCGCTGGCGCTGCGGCTGCCTCCTGAGCTTTGCGGAGAAGGTACTGTCGGCGAGCCTCCATCTCCTGCTTGTCCATCGGGTTCTTAGAGTCTAGCTCGGGGAAGACCTGCTCCCACTGGTAATGCTCCTCAGGCTGCTCAAAGCCTGAGATGAAGAAGACGAAGAACTCGGTGATCATACCGATGAAAAGCATCTCATTGCCGAAGGGCAGGTGGAGCAACTTAAAGAGAGCTCCTAGGATCACCACAGCGGCACCCCAGCTGTATGCGAAGTTGAGCACTCTGCGCCCTTTCTTGCTGGAGAGATACATCTCCAGTCCATTCTTGTAGCGTCTA
>QWCE01006382.1_pt1 | contig 10089 bp, 8 predicted proteins | sample 1972531 | NCBI WGS metagenome assembly QWCE01 (sample SAMN09866716, study PRJNA288562) | Human gut metagenome isolate term4_stool, whole genome shotgun sequencing... | reverse complement strand
ATTGCTCCTGTTGGACATTTTGAAACACAAATTCCACAGTTGATACACTTGTCATAATCAATGGATGCTAAGTTGTTTTCTACATGGATCGCATCTTTTGGACAGTTCTTTTCACAAATGCCACATCCAATACAACCAATGCTACAATTATTTCTAACAACTTTTCCTGGATCAAGTGACTTACATTCAACAACTGTTTTTGATTTGTAAGGTCTAAGTGAAATAATTTTCTTAGGACAAATGTTGATACACTTCATACAAGCTACACATTTTTCCTTGTCAACTACTGCTACGCCGTTTACCATGTGGATTGCGTCAAATTCACAAACGCTAACGCAAGTTCCTCCACCACAGCAACCATAGTTACAAGCTTTTGCTCCTTGTTGGTAGTCAGCTATAAGTCTACAGTCAACTAGGTCATTGTAGTCGTATTTATTTTTTGCCTTGTTGCAGTCACCTTGACAGTGAACTACTGCAACATTTCTATCCACATTTTCTGCATTTACGCCCATTACTTGGCTAACTTTTTCTGCAGTTTCAGCGCCACCAATAACACAACCATTAACTGGTGCTTTTCCATTTGCTATTGCTTCTGCAAGTCCATCACATCCTGGAAAACCACAGGCTCCGCAGTTTGCTCCTGGAAGAGCATCTCTTACTTCAGCGACCTTTGGATCAACTTCAACATGAAAAACCTTTGATGCTATGGAAAGTATAACTCCGAAAAAAGCTCCTGCTATTCCTAAAAACACCACTGGGGTAAGTATTGTACTAATTTCCATAATTACCTCCTATACCAATCCGCCGAAACCTGAGAATGCAATGGCCATAAGACCAGCACTGACAAGTGCGATAGGAACTCCTTGAAGTGCCTTAGGTACGTCTGCTAACATTAATTTTTCTCTTAGTGCTGCAATTAATACTAAAGCTAGTGTAAATCCAATTGAAGCTCCAAATCCACTAAATATTGTTTCTATTAAGTTATATCCGTTTTGAACATTTAAAACTGTAACACCAAGTACAACACAGTTTGTAGTTATAAGTGGAAGATACACACCCATTGCTTGATAAAGTGAAGGTGATGATTTTTTTATAAACATTTCTACAAATTGTACTAGTGATGCAATTACAAGTATAAATGCTATTGTTTGTAAATACTCAAGTCCAAATTTATCCAATACAAAAATTTGGATAAGCCATGTTATTGCAGATGCAAGGACAACTACAAAGGTAACGGCAACTCCCATTCCAAGGGCAGTCTCTGTCTTGGAAGATACACCTAAGAAGGGACAAATTCCTAAGAACTGAGCAAAAACATAATTATTTACAAGTATTGTTGATATTAAAATTGTAAGAATACTTTCTAACATTAGTCTGCCCTCCTGTTAAGTAATAATTTAAATCCTGCTATCAAAAATCCAAGTAGTATGAAGGCACCTGCTGGAGCTCCCATAAGACCAATTCCTGGAAAAGATTCTGGCAAAATTTGTTTTTCAAATAAAGTTCCATATCCAAAAAATTCACGAACAAGACCCATTGCAAGAACTGCAATTGTGTATCCTACTCCTGTTCCTATTCCGTCAACAATTGATGGAAGGAGTGCATTTTTGTATGCGAAACCTTCTGCTTCTCCAAGTATACAGCAGTTAACTACGATTAGTGGTAAGAAAATACCAAGTGCTGCATAAATTGATGGAGAGTATGCTTGAAGAATCATTTGTACTAATGTTACGAAAGTAGCTATTACTACGATAAAACAAGGAATTCTTATTTTATCTGGTATTATTTTTCTAAGTGCAGATACTACTGCGTTACTCATTATAAGAACAAAGGTAACTGCTATACCCATTGCTAATGAGTTTGTTAAACTATTTGTTATAGCCAGTGTTGAACAAAGCCCTATAAGTTGGATGAATACGGGATTGTTTTTGAAAGCACCGTCTAAAAATACTTTAGATAATTTCATTTTAAGCCTCCTTATTCATTCTTTAGAACTTCATTATAAACTTTAATGGCATCATTTGAACCTGCAAGAGCACCCTTAGAAGATATTGTAGCTGATGTAAGCCACATAACTTGATTTTCTGCCTTAGGTTCTTTAGCAATTTCTAGTGGACCTGCAGCTGACTTTCCTTCATAAGATGGATAATATTCATCAGTTGTAATTCTAGAACCAAAACCACTTGTTTCTCCGTTAGAAATATTTCTAAATCCAGCGATTTTATCTCCTTCAAGTAGGAAACCAAGGGCATTTGTCATAGCGCCACCATAACCATTTGATTTTACATTTACACCATATCCAACTAGGTCTTCGCCTTTTTTAGCTATGAAGATTTTTTCAATATTTGGATATTTTTCTTTAATTGTGTTTAATTTATCTTGATCATATTCTTCAAAACTATCGGCAGAGTCACCAAAGATTTCTTCATATGATGCAAGTGTATTTTTAAGTTCTGTTTCTGCAATTACTGGAGCTGTAACATTATTTACTGCAGCAAGTAGTCCAGCTGATAATGCACAGAATACTAAAAGTATAATCCCAAATTTTACTGGTTCTTTCATTTACTTCGCCTCCCCATATGCACTTGATATTGTAAGTTTGTCAATTAATGGTGTTGCGAGGTTCATAAGACATATTGCGTATGAAACACCTTCAGGAAGAGAAGCTTTAACTCTTATAACTGCAGTTAAAATACCACATCCAAGAGCAAATATTATTCTTCCCTTTCTATTTATTGGATTTGTTGTGTAGTCAGTTGCCATAAAGATAGCACCAAGTAACAAACCACCTGCAAGTAATTCATAAGGAATAAGTTCCATAGGAATTCCTAAAATAAATAGACAAACTGCAGTTGATGCAACATAAATTACAGGAATTTCCCAAGAAATTACCTTTCTTGCCACTAAGTAAACAAAACCTATTAGAAGTGCAATGGCTGAAGTTTCTCCTATTACACCGCCAATATTTCCAATAAACATATCTCCCATTGATGGAAGATTTGAAATTTCACCAGAAGCAATAACTTGAAGTGGTGTAGCATAAGACATACCATCCATAGTTGCAGCTGTTGTTATACCTTGTTTTAATAATTCTGGTGATATATAATCTGTAATTTGTTTTGGCCAAGAAGTCATAAGTACTAGTCTTGCTGCAAGTGCTGGGTTCATGAAGTTAAATCCAATACCACCAAAACATTCTTTTACTATTAATATTGCGAAAACTGATCCGAAAGCAGCCATCCAAAGTGGAAAAGACTGAGGCATATTAAGTGCAATAAGAATACCTGTTACAACAGCAGATAAATCGGCAATTTGCACAGTTTTCTTTAGACATTTTTGTGTAATTAATTCTGTAAATACACAAGCACCAATACAAACTGCTAAAAGAGCAACAGCTCTTGAGCCAAAGAAATAAACTGAAGCAATCATAGCAGGAACAAGTGCGATAATTACGTCAAGCATAATCTTTCTAACAGTGTCATTTGACCTAATGTGAGGAGCTAACGAAACAAAACGTGCTTCATTTACTGTCATCGGATCTTTATTTATTTTATTATTTTCCAAATTGATCCCTCCTATTTCTTTTGATTAGCTTTGATTTCTCGTTTAGCTAATTTTACAGATGCACTTAGATGTCTCTTAGCTGGGCAAACAAAGGAACATATTCCACATTCCATACATTGATCAGCGTGTAAGTTCATGCATAAATCAACATCGCCCTTTAAAATCGCATGATTAATATCAGTTGGATTTATGTTAGCTGGACAGTGATCAACACATCTTGAACATCTAATACATGGAGTTTCAATTCTTTCTGTAACTTCTTCTTCAGTAAATACTAAAATACCAGAAGTTGTCTTAGTAACAGGTGAGTCAAGATTAAATACTGACTTACCAGTCATAGGACCACCACAGATGATTTCTTTGAAGTTGTCTTTTACTCCACCACAGAAATCAAGAATATCTCCAACAGGAGTACCTATTTTAACGAGAATGTTCTTAGGCTCTTTGATACCAGAACCAGAAACAGTTATAACTCTTTCATAAGAAGGCTTTCCTTCGATCATAGCTTCGTAAAATGCCAAAGTAGTTCCAACATTTGTCAAGAATACTCCAACATCATTTGTTACACCATTTTGAGGAACAATTCTTCCAACTACTGCTTCAGAAAGTCTTTTTGAATCACCTTGTGGATATTTTGTCTTACAACCCACAACTTTCAAATGATTCCAATTAGGATTTTTTCCTATAACTTCTTCCATTTTTGCAATTGCATCAGGTTTATTTTCTTCAATTGCCATGTAAGAAGCTTCTTTGTTATAAAAATATGAGAAGATATCTAAACCTTCTAATATTTCTTCAGTTTTTTCTAGCATAATTCTATGGTCACATGTAAGGAAAGGCTCACATTCTGCACCATTTATTATACATTCATCTAGAACTGGATCTTCACCCTTTAATTTAGCATGAAGAGGAAAACCAGCTCCCCCCATTCCTACGACTCCCTTTTCCTTAATAAAAGGAATTAAATCGTCAATGGGATGATCCTTATAATCCTTGAAAGATTTAAGGTCATCAGTCATTTCATCTTTGCCATCGTTTTCTATAACGACGCAATCACAATACCTTCCATCAGCTGTATACATTTTTTTAATTTCTTTAACTGTACCAGATACAGAAGAGTGTATAGCTGCTGAAATAAAAGCATCAGAATTCCCAACAATTTGACCAACTTTTACAGAATCCCCATTAGACACAACTGGTGAGCATGGCGCTCCTATATGTTGTGACATAGGTATGTAGGCAATCTTTGGACTTGGCATCCTCTCAATTGCAATTTTTTCTGTCAAAGTTTTGTGTTCGTCCATATGAACTCCACCTACGGAAAAAGTGAGATTTCTTGAACTCATAAAACTTCACCCCTTATTCGGCTTAAGCCTATATTTTTACCATTTGTTATAATTATAACACTAAATTTTATTAAAGTACATTATTCTACTAAAAAAATTGATTTTGGGAAATCTTTATCATCATTAAAATACAGTCATTTCTAAAATTTTTTATCTGATATTTCTTATCAAAAATAAAATTAAAAAAACTTAATATTTTGATAAATTAAAAAGTATTTTTTGAGTTTTTTATCCAAAAATTTTTTCAATTTTTTTCTAATTTAGAATTAAATATAAAAATTATACATGATTATAGAAATTTTTAACCCCAAATAAAAAGTACTTTATATTTCTGTCGTTAAATTAAAAAAGTGATGCTACTTTTTGTAACATCACTTTATATCTTAATATCTTATTTTTTTGGAGCCAAAACTAAGGCTCTACCTTCAATTACTGTGTCACCATGTTGATTTGTACAAACTGTATCCATTATAACTCTATTTTTTTCTGGAAATATTTCTTCAACAGTACAAGTTGCTGTTATTGTATCACCAAAATGAACTGGATGAGTAAATTTAAGATCCTGTGATAAATAAATTGTACCAGGACCAGGAAGTTGAGTTCCCAATACAGAAGATATAAAACCTGCACTAATCATACCGTGAGCAATACGAGTTTTAAATCTTGTGTTTTTTGCAAATTCTTCATTTATATGGGCTGGGTTAAAATCACCAGAAACCCCAATGTAGTTATAAACATCTGCTTCAGAAACAGTTTTAGTAAAACAAGCACTTTGTCCCACTTTTAATTCATCAATAGTTTTTCCTTTGGTGTTATCCATAATCTCACAATCCTTTCTAAGATTATTTAGAGTGGTTCTTTATCCAATCTACAACAGTAGGTGCGACCTCTTCTTGACTTCTTCTACTTACAAACATTCCAATGTGACCTGTTGGGAATGATTTTGCTGTATAATCTTTACTTCCAACAATTTCTTTAATAGGAATAGTTGCCGCATTTGGAACTTGATTATCTCTTTCTGCATAAAGATTTAGAAGTGGTTGAGTTATATTTTTAAGATCAACTTTTTTGCCACCAACTTGCATTTCGCCTTTCATCAAAAGATTTTCTCTATACATTGAATTTAAAAATTCTTTATAAGCCATACCAGCTTGTCCTGGACTGTCAAAAATCCATTTTTCCATAGTCATGAAATTTGAAAGAGAATCTGGATCATCTAAATCATTTATCACATCCACATATTTATTGACCATAAGTGAAAGTGGCTTTAAAGTTAAAAATCCAGTATTCATAAATTCACCTGGAACAACTCCATAAGCTTCTACCATTCTATTTGGGTCTAAATATTTTCCCCATTTGAATAGAAGACCATCATCAGTTGAAAAATCAACTGGAGTTACCATAGTAACAACATTTTTAATTTTTTCTGGATGAAGAGATGTGTACATTAAAGTAAAAGTACCACCTTGACATACACCAAGAATATTTATTTTATCAACCTTATTTTCTTTTCTAATGTGGTCAACGCAATCATCAATATAAATATTAATATAATCATCTAAAGTTAAATATTTATCATCCGCAGTTGGAAAACCCCATTCTATTAAATATAAGTCTAGACCACTATCTACAAGTTTCTTTATAAAAGACTTGTCTTGTCCTATATCCATCATTGATGGAGTGTTTACAAGTGCATAAACAATAAGTGTTGGAACTTTGTTGACAGTCCTAGTACTTTTTTTGTAGTGGTAAAGCTTTAATTTATCCTCTTCAAAAACAAGATCTCTTGGAGTTTGATTAGCATGATCACTAGTTACCTTCATCATACTTTCATAACTCTTTAGAAACTTCTCTTGCGCTTTTATGCTTTCTTCCATAGTTGTCTTTATATCAAAAAAATCACTATACATACTTTGAACCTCCATGAGTCAAATCAATATCTAAAACTAATTATCTACTATTTTTTTATTATTTTTTATATTATTTTTCGTCTTTTTGAGCTCGCAATTCTTCCAATTCTTTCTTTAATTCTCTAACTTCACGTCTTAGACTGTATACATTTTTATATACATTATCTACTTCTGATTTAGTAACTATTGGAAAATCACCAAGAGCTTTTTCAATTACCTTGTCGTATTCAATTTTAAAAATCATAGCAGAATCAGCAGTTTTTGCTATAAGTTTAGAAAATTCATCTGTATAGAAGTATGTTTCAATGGCATTTTCAACATGTTTAGACCACATTTTATAAAATTCATTGAAAGTTTTTGGTTCTTCTCCATTATCCACTGAGTCAAAATATTGTTCAAAAGCTTCTTGAGAATATTTGTATCCAACAGAAAGTGCTTTTGTCATAAATTCTGATACAGATATAAGCATTTCAATCATAGCATCTACTGCTTTATTGTTTTGTTCCAACATTTCTCTAGAACTTCCAACAACAGGAGATTTAACTAAAACACCAAATGTTTGATTGTATGCATCTTTCCATTCTTTTAAGGAATCTGCTAACTTCATAGGGTCTTTGTAGAAAGTTTCCATAAAAATGTCTGCAATATTTTGATATGCAAAAGACCATGGTCCAATAAAGTTTTCAACAGTTCTTAAATAAGTGTTGAAATAACTTTGAGAATTCATCATCAAACCTTGAATTTCTTTAGGTAAAAGAGGAATCAAATTGTTAACAAAAATATTGTTAAATTGATCCACAAGTTGAGTCATGTTTTTCTTGTATTCTTCAGTACCAGGTTTTAAAAATTCATCACTAAATTTTTTCCATTGTTCATAAACACCTAAATAAAGTTTATTTGAATTTAAAATTTTTTCAAAAACTTCACGTGTTCCTGCACCCATCATCTTGCTGGCATCAAAAGGATTATAGGCTTCCATCATTTTTGTCCATGATGCGTAAGGTCCTTGGAACCAAGGATTTTCTGGACTAGCATTTTTCATCATATCTTGCCAATTATTTATCCATGATTGTTGAAATTTAACCCAATCTTGATACTTACTAAAATCAAAAGCACCAGTTTCTTCTTTTTCACTTTCTGATTCTCTCTTTGGTAGAGCATCAACCCAAGCATTCATCATATCTTGACTTGCCTTGAACATCTCATTCCAAGCATTATAATTCATTGCCATTTTTATCCTCCCTTATTTCTTTACATAAGTAATTTCTTAATTTAAATAATTTCTTAATTTCTTTCTTATAAATAGATTACCCACTTTTGTCTAGTAATAACATTAATCTGTTAATAAAGTAAAATATTATGGATATATGATATAAAAATTCTAGCATAATGTCAAAAGATTTTTGTATCTTTTAGTAAATTTTTTAAAACTATTTTTTTACATTTAATTGACAAAATAAGCTGATTTTAAACTTATGGATTAAATAAAAATATTTTATTAATTATTTTTATAAAAATAGATATATTATCATAATATATACAAATTACATGCACATATTATATTTAAGTACAAAAAAAGTAGGCTCATTTCTAAGCCTACTTATATATTTCAAGTATTAATTTAAAATTATTCTTCTTCTACAGTTTCAAGTTCAAGCTTTACGTCATCACTTGTGATTACTTGAGAATCTTCTAAGATATCATAATCTTCCTTCAAGCTTTCATCAATTCCAATTTGAACTTTAGAATTAATTCTAGCACCAGTACCTGCAGGTATAAGTTGTCCAATTATAATATTTTCCTTTAGACCTTCAAGCATATCTTGTTTACCCTTAATAGCTGCATCTGTAAGAACTCTAGTAGTTTCTTGGAAAGATGCTGCTGATAAGAAGGATTCTGTTGCAAGTGATGCCTTAGTGATACCAAGTAAGTTAATCTTTCCAACAGCTGGTTCCTTACCTGCATCAATTGCTTCCTTATTTGCTTTTTTGTAATCAACAACATTTACAAGAGAACCTGGAAGTAAATCTGTATCTCCTGCATCTTCTATCTTGCACTTTGATAGCATTTGTCTAACAATGATTTCAATGTGCTTGTCGTTGATATCTACCCCTTGAAGTCTGTAAACTCTTTGAACTTCTTTTACAATGTATTCTTGTACACCCTTTTCGCCTTTAACACGAAGTAAATCTTGTGGATATACAGAACCTTGTGTAAGTTCGTCCCCAGCTTCTACTTCATCGCCTTGTTTTACTTTTAATCTTGAACCATAGACAATGTTATAAGAGTCAACTGTTCCATCTTCAGCAGTAATAAGAACTTCTCTCTTCTTGTTGGATTCTTTAATATCAACAATACCTGCACGTTCTGCAATTACTGCAAGACCCTTAGGTTTTCTAGCTTCAAAAAGTTCTTCAACTCTTGGAAGACCTTGAGTGATGTCGGCTGCTGCAGCTACACCACCAGTGTGGAAAGTTCTCATTGTAAGTTGTGTACCCGGTTCACCAATGGATTGAGCAGCAATTACACCAACTGCTTCTCCAATTCCAACGCTTGATCCTGTTGCAAGGTTTCTACCATAGCAATGTGCACAAACTCCATTTTTACTCTTACATCCAAGAATTGATCTTACTTTAACTTCTTTTATGCCAAGTGATTCTATTAATACTGCATCATCATCTGAAATAGTTTCATTAGCAGCAACAATTACTTCTCCAGTTTCTGGATTTACAATATCTTCGAAAGAATATCTTCCTTCGATTCTATCAGCTAAAGATTCAATTAATTCTTTTCCATCTTTAAAAGCCTTAGCTACAAGATATTCGTCTGTGCCACAATCTTCTTCAGAAATGATTACTTGTTGTGAAACATCTACAAGTCTTCTAGTTAGATAACCGGAGTCGGCAGTTCTTAGAGCTGTATCGGCAAGACCCTTTCTAGAACCATGGGCTGACATATAAAATTCAAGTACTGAAAGACCTTCTCTAAAGTTTGAAGTGATTGGAACTTCTATTGTTCTACCTGAAGGTGATGCCATAAGTCCACGCATACCTGCAAGTTGTCTAATTTGGTTCTTAGAACCTCTGGCTCCAGAATCTGCCATGATGTAAATATTATTAAGAGCATCAAAGCCATCCATTACATCGTCTGTCAAATCATCTGTTGCCTTATTCCAAATTTCAATTACCTTTTCATATCTTTCTTCATCAGATATAAGACCTCTTCTAAAGGCTTTTTCATACTTAGCTACTTCTTTTTCAGCTGCTGCT
>QWCE01006381.1_pt1 | contig 10090 bp, 13 predicted proteins | sample 1972531 | NCBI WGS metagenome assembly QWCE01 (sample SAMN09866716, study PRJNA288562) | Human gut metagenome isolate term4_stool, whole genome shotgun sequencing... | reverse complement strand
CCTTTTAAGCCAGAGCTTCCGATGAAGAAGTTCTCATGTATCACGGCAAGTTGATCGACTTCGTAATTAAAACCTGTCTCTTCAAATACTTCTCTCTTCACGGCTTCTTCTGATGTCTCGCCCATGTGAACCGCTCCGCCAACCGAATAGTAATAGTCATCCTCATCATTTCTTGCAAGTAGCACGCATCCCTCTTCTACTATGATGGCTGCTGCTCTATATCTAAATGCTTTTTTAGCTTTAATGATAGCGCAATTATGCTCCATAACTTTTCTCCTATAATTTTCTTCTTCTAATTGTTTTGGTCCATTTGATTTTTTTAATTTTATTTTCTTGACATCAATACTACTGTCTCCGCCGTCGGCGGCTTGCCGCTCAGCCTGTAGTCCGCGGCTCTCGCATCTTTAAATTCAGACCCTTATCCGGCGCATATAGTGTTGGTTTTGCGTTTTTGGCGAATTACCACTGTGCTTTTCCCCGCCTCAATAGTGTTGATTTAGCGTTTTTGACGAATCGCCACTACTTTAGCGAGCAAAAAATAGTGGTGGTTTGCTGATTTCTCAAAACCAACACTACCCTAGGCCCGAAAACAATAGTGTTGGTTTGCTGTATTTCTCAAACCAACACTATTACCCACCCGAAAACACTAGTGGTGGTTCGCCATATTTCCCAAACCAACACTATGTCGAGCCACTTAGCCTGCAGTCCGCGGCTCTCGCACTATCAAAGTTAGGGGTTCAACGTGGATTGAGAGGCCCGGATGGGTGTCTACAGATTATTTCTTTCTAATAAACATACGCTTCCGTCAAACTCGACTTCTCAACCAAGTTCCGATAAAGCGTTGAGCTGGTCATCAGTTCCTCATGACGACCTATGCCATTCACCCGGCCTTCTTCAAAGATGACAATTTGATCCACATTTTCAATCGACTTCATCCGGTGGGAGATGATGACCACGGTCTTGTCTTTCATCAGGGCATTCAAGCTCTTTTGAATGGCCATCTCATTTTCCACATCAAGGGAAGCTGAAATTTCATCCAGGAGGAGGATGGGAGCATCCTTTAAGAAAGCTCGGGCGATGGACAGTCTTTGCCTTTCTCCTCCTGAAAGCTTGCTGCCATTCTCCCCGATCAGGGTTTGGTAGCCCTTGGGAAGTTTTAAGATAAAGTCTTCACAGTTGGCCTTCCTGGCCGCTTCCATGACTTCTTCATCACTGGCGCTTTTGCGGCCAATGCGGATGTTTTCCATGACCGTTCCATTAAAGAGGGTTACATCTTGAAAAACCATGGAAATCTGTCGATAGAGACAGTCCGGAGCGATGTCTTTTAGGGAATGACCGCCAATGGTAATTTCGCCTTGGTCAACATCGTAAAGGCGGGAGAGGAGACGGATCATGGTGGTTTTGCCCGACCCTGAAGGTCCAACCAAGGCTGTGACTTCCCCCTGCTTGGCCGAGAAATTTACGCCATTTAAAACCGGATTTTTTCCATAAGCAAAGGAGAGGTCCTTCACTTCGATATCAAAGTTTTTCAGTTCCACTTCCCGTCCCCTTTGAACCGGTGTGTTTTTGAGTTCCTTGATACGATCGACCCGGACATCAATATGAAAGAGTTCAGCGATGTTCATGCTGACGCCGTCCATGGCGGAGGTCAAGCGGGTTGCGGCGATCATATAGCCAATAGCATAAAGGGCCGTCATCTGGCCCTTGACCATAAAATAGGCCACGGTCAGGATTGTGCTGGCCAGAGCTAATTTGGCAATGGTCATAGCCGACATAACCGGAATGCCCTGATCCACTTCGGCTTGCATGTGCATTTTTTCGGCTGCCCGTATGGCCTGGTGAATTTGCCGTCTTTTTTCGCCCACCAGGTTATAGGAGCGAATTTCTTGCTGCATTTCGATGGCATCCTGGATGAATTCCACATTTTTCCGGCTTTGGTTATAGAACTTTTTCTCAAAGTTTTTTTGATAGCGTTTGGAAAGAAGGATGATGGCAAGGCTGACTGCCGTGGGGATAAGAATGGCCAGGCCAATCCAAAAATTGCTGATTAAAATCATGATGACCATGATGACCAAAAAGATCCCCGCTCCGATGGCTTGGGGTACAGCATGGGAAAAAGCATGCTCCATATCCAAGACATCCTGCATCATGGTCTGGGCCAGATCGGACAAGTCATGTTTGGCGAAATAGCTCAGGGGGAGTTCTTTCATGGTATCGGCAATGGCAATGCGCAGGTCCCGGGACTCAGCGTAGGTCGTATTGTAGGTGGCCCGATACTCAAAATCCAAGGCCAGATACATGAGGATCACGATGACAACCATGGCCAGGAGATATAAGGGCAGGTGGCTTAGCTTTCCATCGGTCAAAAGGTCCTGGGCAAAGGCAAAAAAGGCCATCATGGCTGCCATATAGGTGATGTTCACGCAAAAGGAAGCAAATGATGCCCGCATCATGCCCCTAGCCCCTTTTTCGGTTAAGGCAAAGGTTTCTTGTAATTTTCTTTTCATTAGGCTACCCTCCAGTCATTGGCTTGGGCATAGAGGCCCTGCAGATAGGCATAACGGCCATTTCTTTCCATTAAAGCCTGGTGGCTGCCCCGCTCGATAATCTTACCTTCATCTACGACCAGAATTTCATCCGCCTGGCGGATGGAAGAGAGCCGATGGGCAATCATGATAACAGTTTTTCCCTTCATGAGGTTGCTGAAGGCCTGCTGGATTTCATATTCATTTTCCGGGTCGGCTGCTGCCGAAGCTTCATCCAGAATGATGATGGGAGCATTTTTCAGGATGGCCCGGGCGATGGCAATGCGCTGGATCTCACCGCCGGATAGGTGGACGCCCTTGGAGCCGATCAAGGTATTTTCTCGGTCAGTAAACTTATCCAAAATCTCTTCGCAGCGAGCCAGCTTCAAGGCTTCCATGACTTCATCCCGAGAAGCTGCCGGATTGCCGATTTTGACATTGTCGTAGATCGTGGTCTTAAAGAGCTTGGCATTTTGAAAGACCATGGCCAACATCTGGGTTCGGGCCAATTCAGAATAATCTGACAGAGCTTTGCCACCAATGAGGATTTCCCCCTCCTGGACCGGATAGAAGCCAGAAATGAGCTTGGCCAAGGTGGACTTGCCCCCGCCGGAAGAGCCGACCAAGGCGTAGGTCTTTCCCCCATCCAGATGAAAGCTCAAGTCCTCTAAAACCTTGTCTTTTTCATAGGCAAAAGAGACGTACTTGAAGTCGATGGCACAGTCCTTGGCTTGGTCGACGGAGCCGGAGGCCAGCTTTCCGGTCTGCATTTCCTTGATCAGGCTTTCGATCTTGTCGATGGAGGATGAGGCCAGGTAGGAATGCATGCCCACATACATAATCTTCATGAAGGCCACGAAGATGATGTCGCAAAAGAGGACATAAAAGATGACCTTGGTCAGGTAGAGTTCGGGATCTTCCCCCCGGGCCAGGAAAAAGAAGGCCAAGGGAATGAGCAAGAGGTAGACGGAGTTGAAAAAGGTTTGGAAGGTCACATAGGGAAGCCGGCAGGACATGCTGTAGGCCAGCACCTTGTCCGCATAGCAGGCGATGGAATCATAAAAGTTCTTCATGGACTTGACGTTGGCATTAAAAATCTTGACCACGCCCATATTGCGAACATATTCCACGGCATGAGCCCCCATAGCCTCCTGAGCCTGCATATATTCGCCCATGAAGGTGGATTCCCCCATCATCTTGCTGCCAATTAAGCCACCAATAACGATGGTCAAAACCATAAAGACGCAGAGCCGCCAGTCGATCATTCCGGCCAAAATGAGGCCAAAGCAGGGGACAAGGAAGGCGGCAGCCATATCCGGCAAGAGATGGGCCACGCTGGTGTGGGTTAAGGCTGTATTATCATCCAGCATCTTCCGGATTTTCCCGGATGGATACTTGTCAAAAAAGGTCGAGGGGGCCTCCAGAAGGGCATCCATGCCAGCTTTTTTTCAAGTTAGCCTCCAGGCGGAAGGCGATCAGATGGGTGGCCATGCTACCGAAAAAGTAGATTAAGGCGTAGGCCATGGCACAAAGGCAAAGGATGGTGACCAAATGGGCTAGCCCCTCCAGGCCGGATTCGACCAAAATCTTCTCTAAAAAAAAGTAAATAGCCTGGTACTCGGCAATGAGAGCAAGAGAAGATCCGATAATAAGTAAGAAGGCCAGGGTGAGAATGCCTCCCATGTCGGGCACGTAGGGTTTCATTTTTTTGTAAACGGACATAGAAAACTCCTTTCTAGTTAAGCTCAAATAAACAATCAAAAAACGATTCATTAGTTAGCATTAGCTAACACTATGGCAAAAATTTTTAGGTCATCATCCTGCCCTCCCGCACATAATCCAAGGCAACCTTCATCATAGCCACAAAAAGCGGCCGGTTTTTACGGAAAACTTCCCGGGCACCTAGTATTTCTGATCCCAACATAATAGTGTTCATGAAATGGAGCAGGAGATCGGAGTAGAAATATTCCATACCTTCTTGTGATTCCCTGCCAAAACTTTCTTCATACATGGCACGGTTATCCTGCTTCAATTCCTGAAAAAGATCTCTCAGAGCCTGATTTCTCTGGGAGGCCTGAAGGAAGATCACATAAAGGCTCATGAGGTCGCTTGCATCCAAAACCTTATCCACCATCATACTGATCAAACTTTCGTCATCCCATGAAGAGGCTTGACCAACCGTCTGCTTAATGATGTTAATGCGGTAGGCGATGCCTTCAATCATGAGGTCGTGGAGGATATCGGTGGTGGAAGTATAGTAGTGGTAGAAACCACCCTTGGAAAGGGAGGTTCCTGCAATGATATCTTCCATGGTGGTTTTTTCAAAACCTTTTTCTAGGAAGACAGACTTCGCCGCTTCCATAATTTCCTTTTTACGCTCCCTTTTTGATTTAATCACTCGCATCATTTCCTCCATCGACGGTATCGTCGGTTACGTTAGCTAATACTAACTCTTCGTTTTTCTCTTGTCAACAGTATTAAGACTCGAATGTCAAGCATAAGACAAGGGAGTGAGGAAAGAGCGTCGCCAAGCTATAAATTTCTCGTTAAAGAAGAACGGTAAGTAAATAAGCCAAAAGGAGACTCACGAAAAAGAAGATGATAACTCTTACAATCTGACTTTTCGCATTAAACCCAAAATTATCATATCCCTGCAAGTTCTTTCAGCACCCAAAAATACTTTCCTAGGGTTATTTTTCAAAATAGAGTCAATAGATATCCATCAACCACCGCGACAAGGAAATATAAAACCAAGGCTCTTATAAAAGCTTCAATGTGCTTTTTTGGATTTTGATAGGCTTCCTTTTGCGGTATTTTTGATAACCTGATTCTCTTTGTATTTCTCCACCATAGTAGGTCAATAACGAAGAGGTCAAAAACATTTAAGGTTTCACCTAAAATCAGCAAACAAATAAAGTTATGCATAAAATTTGTCTGACGGATGAAAATGCCCAACAATAAAAATAAGATAGTAAAGAGTAAAAAATTTGAGATCCATACAGCGAATCTGCTTGTTTCCTTGTATTTTCCCTGATATTCTGCAATCTCTTTGATTTGCTTTTGAACCTCATCAGGATAGGACATGTAATTTCTTAAATTTTTCTCATCCGTGCCGGTAGCCAAGAAACATAGGGCGAAAAGTGCAGAGCATAAAATGACGGCTTCAATGAAAAGCATGAATTTTAAATCCCTTCTTCTTTGGATTACGATTTCAATAATTCAATAATTTGATCTTGGGCCTCTCTTCCTTCCCTAAAAAACCTCGCCATAGGATAACAGTGACACATTCCTTTACCGACAACGATCTCATATGGGACATGGTATTTTACCATTGCTTTTTTAAACTCTCCCGCAAAGGCGAAGAGGCATTCCTTTTCGCCGTAATAAAAATATGTTTTCGGAAAGTCGGTAAAATCTCCCACCGTTCCGTCTAACATATATTCAGGTAAATCTTCGTCTCCCTTTGCTATTTCTCTTGCCGTTTTAATATATGTAGGGTCAATCATGATGTCTTTATGGTTAAGGGCATTTACTTTTTCCCATATTTCTTTATTTTCATCAAGATCGACATCGGGAATTCCACCCGGGGAAACTGCAATTATCCTACCGGGCATTTTAAGAGGTCTTCCTAAAGCATTATTATGTAAGAAAATTCCGATGGATAGACAAGCGCCTGATGAAAATCCAAGTACGCTGATATTTTCCGCCCCATAAGTTTCTGTCATTAATCGATAGGTTTCAAAACAAACTTCATAGGTTTTATCCACCTTTACATCCTCTGAGCAAAGTGGATAAAATAAAAACCAAACATCTTTTCCCGTCTTTTCCATGATTCTTTCTGCTAAAGGAAAATCCAAGGAATTCGGCTGAGTGATCATTCCTCCGCCAAAGAGATAGAGGACTGCCCCCTTGGCCGGGGTTAGATTATTTTGATAAGAAAGAAGCCGATATCCCATCGCGTCTCGATCAAAAAGATGATACTTCCTTCTCTTTGCCCTTCTCATTGCCTTGTCTAGGTCAAATACAACTTTGGCATTTTCCCCTTTTGCATACTCCAGCATCTCCTCTTTATTCTTTAAAAATATCTTTTTGAAACCAAGCAGTCTTACTATTCCTGATGCAATTTTATACGTTAAACTCATTTTATTTTACTCCGTTATGTAATCCGTTAATCCCAATTCGCCAAATCACTGTTTACAAACGATCCTTATCACTTCGCTTCATTCCCTATCATCTGAAATGGCTTACGCCCCGCTCCTTCCTTAGGAAGTATCGCATACGCATCCGCTTCTTTCGTTAGCTTATGCTAACATTATATTTCTGTTGATGTTCATTTTCAATAGTTAGAATTATTGCCACCTTTAGTACATATGTTTAAGGCCTCTTCATATCCATGTCGTGAGTGCCATTCGAGAATTACAACACTTATGGGCGAACATGGGTATAACAAAAAAGCCACCCCGCAAGGAGTGACTTTAGAGATTGAAGAGACGAAGATCAAGTCCCCTTTTTTGGGCAAGCTTCAAATCTTTCTCGAAGCGGTTGGATAGGATGACTTTAAGCATTGAGTACCTCATTTAGTGCATCCTCAAAAAGCTAGATCTCTTATCGGATACACCTAAATCTTCTAATGTAAATGTTGTATAAAAAATGGAAGATCACAGAGCTTGGCAGATTGAAAACTATCGTAAAAGTCGTTTGCGTTTTTATTAGTAGCTCTTATTAAGCGAATTTCATCAATATTATGGCTAACGCAATCTTTAGTCATTTGATTAAACAACTCTTTTGCTATCCCTTTATTTCTATTCTCCGGTAATACATACACCCAATCGACATAGCATATTCTATAACCATCCTGAAAACATGAATAAAAATGATATTCTATTCTTCCGACCACTTTATCGTCATACATAGCTAATATTGAAGTGCTTCTTTTTACTAATTCATCATCCAACCTTTCATAAAGGTCTTCTTTATTTATATCAGAGGAACACATCAGTTCCGGTTCTAATGTACTAGCCAATAATAAATAATCAAAATACTTGCTAAAATTATCTTTGTTTAGTCTCTCAAAAGTATATTTCATCATTCATCTCCAAAAACTATCCCGTTAATGCCTAACTATACTCCTTTATATTCTTTACCAATAGATAGTATATTCTCTTTGAATCTGATCAATAGATTTAATAATTCTAAAATAAAACTTTTCATAATTATCTAACCTATTATCAACCGATTTAGAATAATATATTTCTCTTACAAGATCCCATACTTCAGGTGATTTAACTTTCAGATCTTCAAGAATATATTTTTTTGGCTTAATAAACCATTTCCGATTATTATAAAGAAGTTCTAACCCTAAATATATGTAATCATTAATAAACATTTCTATTTCAATGTGTTTTCCCTGCTCATCTAAACCTTTTATAGCGTCTAAACTTGAGGCAAAATCAGTAGACATTAATAGCTTTTCTCTTTCAGTCAATGGAAGTGGCTCTTTCCAAGTATTTTGAACAATATCAGATTTCAAAAATTCTTTTATCCAAGATTCTTTATCAATTAAAACCTTGTAGCTTTTAGATGCAGGAGTAAATCTCGTTCTTTTAGATGTTTTAAATCGAAAATCCTCTTTACTTCTCCATATGGTTTGGACAGCTATATCCCCATAAAGCTTATTTGTAGTCTTATCTTCAGTCTCTTCACTTATCGCAATCAAATCAATATCACTTCTAGAGTGTTCCGTTCCTTTAGCTAATGATCCAAATAAGAGCAATCCTAGTATGTTTTCATTTGATTCATATTCTGAAATAACTAGATTTAAAACTTTTTTGAATTTATCTCGCATAGCTTCCCCCACAATAGCTTTTTATTTACATAAGGCTATTAAGAAATTCTTCAAACAATGACTTTACAGCATCTATGGATGGGTCTGAAAAGTATCTAGTATCCGTTGTTCGTATGGATGTTTCCGACCTTAAATTTGGATTCCATGCCGGAGAATCTTCTATCACGAAAAAATTTTTTTAAGCATCAAGGTAAGAATAAAGGGTTACCTGATCAAATGTATCTGATTGATTAGCTAACATATCTTTCCTAATCGTTTCAAGCGAACTCTGTGTACCTACATGTCTTGCATAGGATTTAAGTAATCTCTTAGCCTTTTCTCCATAAATTAGGTGCGATTTGCCACTCATCAATGAGTCTTGGAGTTTCTCCTTCAAGTAAAGTACTAGGAGAAAGTTCTGCCATTTGCTGATACTGTCTCGTCATATCAGGTTGGTCCATGGATATAAAACTTTTCGCCTTTTCTTTTGCTGTTGTGCTCTTACCACACCATTTAGGTCCTTCAATTAAGACTGCTCCGTTTTTAATTCAAGTATTTATCCAAATTTAATTCAAGTGATTAACTGGTTTTGGTTGAATATCATTATTTAATCAAGTTGCCACTAATTTTATCAAACATATCTTCTCTTAATTTCCAAATACCTGAATATGGCTGTTCAACATAGCTAATATTTTTTTCTTTATATAAATACGCTATGCTTGGACTATCTTCTGCATTTTTGTGATGGAATTTAATGATGAGATAATCCTTAATATTTGTAGGTTGATCGTTAACACTTTCCCTACCGGTATCATTGGTGTTTTCCTCAATATCTGCAATAATGCGAGATATTTCATCTTGACTCTCAATATTCAAACGATCTTCTAAAGTGTTTTTCATCATTTCAATTTCTTTTACTTCTTCGGCTTTTGGTAGATTTATTTTTTTATTGCTACCACATGCAGTTAATGACAAAACAGTTATTAAAACCAATGCTATTCCAAGATATTTTTTCACCGTTTTCATCTCCACTTTCGATTTATTCTAATACTCCCTCAGTACAATTCTACACTTTACTAATCTGTGCAATCATGTTGAAGCCTTTAAAATCGAGTTTTTCTAAAATATACTCCTTGTTTTATGCATAAGTCGCTTTGCTTTCGACACCGATCAAGCCAAGCTCATCCATCTCAATTTCCACATTTAATTTTTATCATAACAAGTTTGGACAAAAGTGCCACCGCCTCCGCCGTCATCGGCTTGCCGCCTAACCGGCCCTCCATAGCTCTTGTCCCATCAAAATTGGGGCCTTATCCGGCGCATATCGTGTTGGTTTGGCGTTTTTTGGCGAATCAACACTATGCTTTTCCCACCTCAATAGTGTTGGTTTAGTGTTTTTTGACGAATCACCACTACCTTTGGGAGTAGTTTAGAGCAAAAAATAGTGTTGGTTTGCTGATTTCTCAAAACCAACACTACCCTAGGCTCGAAAACAATAGTGGTGGTTTGGCCGTTTTCCCCAAACCAACACTACTTCTCGCCCAAAACAAGAGTGGTGGTTTGCTCCTTTTCCCCAAACCACCACTACATCGGGCCCCTCAGCCTGCGCTCCGCGGATCTCGCACCATCAAACATACCGTCTCCACATGTATTAAGACTACTCTGATGATAACCCTACATCAAGAAATAGGTCTGCACGCTCGTTGCACGATGGAAGTTGGCAAAGGGGATGTCGTTGGAG
>QWCE01010240.1_pt1 | contig 10091 bp, 9 predicted proteins | sample 1972531 | NCBI WGS metagenome assembly QWCE01 (sample SAMN09866716, study PRJNA288562) | Human gut metagenome isolate term4_stool, whole genome shotgun sequencing... | reverse complement strand
TTTTTCCATTGATCTGTACTTTTGATCCTAATTTGATCTTTCTTTTATCTACAGCAATAGTTCTTCCCTGTTTTGCTTTCTTTCCAGAAGCTGTTCTTGCTCCCCATTTTCCACTGCACTTTCTGCATCCGCAGTAAGCTGTTAATTTATATTTTCCTAAGTACTTTACGTCGTTATCTTTTGCTTTGGTTGAAGTTGATCCTGTAAAAATGAATCCTGATGCTACTACTAGCATTGTGATCATTACTAACAATTTCTTCTTCATAACTTTCAGCATATAAACCTCTTTCTGTGCTCAATAGTTTCTTAAATTTCGAAACATTTTTGTAACATTTTCGAAATCTATGTTTCATACTTTACCCGATATCCCTCGATATGTCAACCTCTGTACTCGATAAAATACAATTCATTTCCAATATATGTAAGTTTGTTGTTACAAATTTATTAACTTATACGATTTGTTTTTTATATATTTGTATAAAATATTTCTATTTTTCATTGCATTTTCCCATCAAAAAAAGAAGCGGAAAACCGCTTCTTTACGTTGTTTCTTCTTATAAAATGATATCCATGACACCATCTAAGTAAATATTTTCCACATCCTCGATCAGCCCTGCGTCACATGCCTGTGTTAATTTTGGATCAATTGGAAGTTTTCCGAGTACTGGAATGTTAAACTTCTCAGAAATTTCTTCAATATGACTGTCTCCAAATACCTTAATCTCTTTGCCGCAATCTGGACATTTGATGTAGCTCATGTTCTCGATCAGACCCAGAACTGGTACATTCATCATGTTCGCCATATTCACAGCTTTCTCCACGATCATTCCTACTAATTCCTGTGGAGTTGCAACGACAACGATTCCATCTAATGGAATAGACTGGAAAACTGTTAATGGAACTTCTCCGGTTCCTGGTGGCATGTCCACAAACATCACATCAATGTCTTTCCATAATGTCTTACCCCAGAACTGTTTTACAACGTCTGCTACAACTGGACCTCTCCAGATCACTGGTTGTGTTTCTTCTTCTAACATTAAGTTTAAGGATACAACTTCGATTCCGAAATTTGTCATTGCTGGAAGAATGATTCCTTCTGCATTTCCTAATAATCTCTCATGAAGTCCAAATGCCTGCGGGATGGATGGTCCTGTGACATCCGCATCAAGAATTGCTGTATGCAACCCTTTTCTCATTGCTGCGACTCCTAATAAAGAAGTTGTCATGGATTTACCTACGCCACCTTTTCCACTGACGATACCGATAACCTTCTTTACTTTACTTTCTCTATATAATGGTTCAAGAAAATCTGTTTTCTCCTGTGTTCTGCTTCCGCAGTTTGCACTACAACTGCTGCAGTCATGACTACATTCACTCATTTTTACGCCTCCATAGCTTCTAAAATATCTTTTGCACTAGATGCAATATCACCGTTAAATACAGCGGATCCTGCTACAAATACGTTTGCTCCACATTCTTTGACATGTGCTACGTTCTTTGCTGAGATTCCTCCATCTACTTCAATATCGATATCCAGTCCTTTTTCATTGATGATCGCTCGTAATTCTTTGATCTTGTCATCCATCTTCGCAATATAAGACTGTCCGCCATAACCTGGGTTTACAGTCATGATCAGTACCATATCTAATTCTTCTAATACATAATCTAATGCAGATAATGGCGTTGCTGGATTCAAGGCTACTCCAACTTTTAATCCTTTCGCTTTTACCTGCTGGATCGCTCTATGAAGATGTTTTGTTGCTTCTGCGTGAAGAGTGATCAGATCAGCTCCTGCTTCTGCAAAATCATCAATATATCTTCCTGGTTCTTCAATCATTAAATGTACATCAAATAAAGCTTCTGTCTCTTTACGAAGTGATTTAATCACTGGAAGTCCCAAGGAAATATTAGGTACGAACATTCCATCCATAACATCAATATGCACCCATTTTGCACCTGCTTTTACTGCTTCTTTTACATCTGCTCCAAGATTCGCAAAATCTGCTGACAAAATTGATGGGGATAAAATATAATCCATAACTCATTTCTCCTTTACACACCTGTTTTTAGCACTCTTTTTAGTATAACGTATTGTTTATAACAAGTCTAGTTACTATCAAAAAAAGAACCTTCTTATTTTAGTTCTTTCAGAAGGTTCTTTTTGAATTTTATGTAATTGTTTTACCCACGTTCAATGATCTTTGCCATCTGTTTCGCAACATTCCATGTATGATCACCGATACGCTCAAAGTCTGTTAACATTTCAGAGAAAATGATGCATGCTTCATCATTACATTCTCCTCTGTTGATACGTTCCAAGTGACTTTCGTAGAATTCTTCTGTCTTCTGATCGATAAAGTTCTCAGAATCATGAACTTTCTGAAGCCATTCCTGCGTATCCTCTGGTACCTTAGAAATGTTATGGAACATTTTTTCACAGATCATTTTCATTTCTTCCATCTGCTGTTTTGCGTCATCTGAAAATACAATATGTTTTTCTTCGATCAACTTTGTATAATCACAAATATTAACTGCATGATCTCCAATTCGTTCGATATTACTTGTCATATCAAGATATGAACCGATATTTTTTGAAGCTTTAACATTCGTTTCATGCGCCATCATCTTTGCTGCGGCTCTTGAAATTTCTTTGTTCAGATAATCAATATAATCTTCTCTTTTATCAACATCACCTAAGAATCTGCTGCTTCCTGCCAAAAATGCATCAAAACTTTCTTCTACATTGACTCTTGCCATCTCAAGCATTCTCTGAATTTCATTTCTTAAGTTCTGTAAGTTAATCGCTGATGTACCAAATGTTGCATCCACTCTTGTATCAACTGATTTGATGTATTTTAAATGTTTGTGATGTTCTTTCTCTTCTGCTTTCTCTGGAAGGATCTTGGTTGCAAGTTTTGCCAGATAATTTCCAAATGGAATCAGCAGGATGGTTGTACTGATATTAAATAATGTATGCATATTGGCAATCTGTTTTGTAATACTGCTTCCACTGAATCCTGCCACATAATTTGTCAAAGGTGTCACTAAACATAAAATTGTAAAAATGGCTGTTCCGATAATATTGAAGCTTAGATGAATGATCGTTGCTCTCTTCGCACTTCTCTCTGTTCCGATCGATGCTAAGATCGCTGTAATACATGTACCGATATTCTGTCCAAATAATACAAAGGCTGCATCATGGAAACTGATCACTCCGCTTAATGCTAATGCCTGCAGGATACCTACAGAAGCTGAAGATGACTGGATGACCGCTGTAAAGATCATACCTGCGATGATTCCGATCAATGGATTTGAGAATCTTGTCATCAGGTTGATAAATGGTGGATACTCACGAAGTGGTATCATGGAATCTCCCATCATGTTCATTCCAACAAATAAAATACCAAGTCCTGCAATGATTTCTCCGACAAACTGTACTTTTTCATTCTTTGAAAATACAACGATTGCTACACCGATAAACGCAATTAATGGTGCTAATGCCCCAACATCTAAGGCAATTAACTGTCCTGTAATTGTTGTACCAATATTAGCTCCCATGATGATCCATACGGCCTGATTTAATGTCATCATTCCAGAGTTTACAAATCCTACCTAAGAATCTATTGGATGTCAATTTTTCCAAAATGTCTTTCATTTTATTTCCGGCAACGGATTCTAATCCGTTACTCATCATCTGCATACCATATAGGAATAATGCTAATCCTCCCAACAGACCTAAAATGTTTGTACTGCTCACTTTTTTTCTCCTTTAGTTGTTCTTTTCTTTACTTTTCTTTCACTTATTTTTTACAACAGTTTTATTTTAACTTATTTAGGAGATGTGTTGTGTTAAATGTATGTAAAATTTTTTGTACTTTTATATGTTTATACTTTGTTTTTTATTGAATTAATATATGTTTTCTGTTAAAATAAACGTCAAGGTGTTACTTCACATTGACGTGAATGGCGGTTTGCTTCCTACGGGGAGTTCTAGCCCCGATTACATAGATCCATCTCTTTCATAGAGAAATCTGACGGAAAGGGGACTTGAAATTATGCTAACCATTACAGACCTAATCGCAGTAATCTCACTGTGTGCGACTTTTTATAGTCTTGGCTATGTGCGTGGAAAGCATGATGCCAAGACAGAAAAAGACCGCCCTACCCTGAGAAAGTAAGCGGTCTATAAAACTTATATTAATCAGGCAAACCGTCATCGGTAGCACCTTTTTATATTGTTATATTAACATCTATAATTTTTTATGTCAATTCTATTATCTAATTTATATTTAACTTTCTAGTCAAAATAAACTCAATCACCAAATGACACAACACAATTTCCAGAAGAAAGGCAATAAGACACGGAAGATAAAACCAACTGTAATATCTATTATGTTGCAACAATACCACTTGCATTTCATAGCCAACCAAGAATAAAAAAGCTCCTACAATGATCATTGTCGCAAATCTGTTTTTACTTCTCATCTGTCCAATGCATATTGCTGTATATGCCTGATAGATCAGATGCATCGTCCATATGATTCCATATATGATCATATAAAGAATGGTTAAAACAACTTTTGTTTTTGTAAAATCCTGAAAATGTCGAATCGGTATTCCTTGAAGTGAAGCTTCTCCGTGATATACAATACTTTGTATATAAATCAATATATAATTTTCTGCAAAGAAGATAAAAACTGTTGTAAAACTGATGATGATCGCACTGAAGACCTTTGACAAGATCAACTTTCTCTCAGTCACTGGAAGTGTATGTGTAAGGTAGCTTTCCTTTCCATACATGCTTTTCCAGAACCTTTGTATCACAAGAATAATATTCACGCAGAATATAAAATAAATACCGGTCACAACAACAATAGCCTGTGCCTTTATTGGGATATGATCATAAAATGTTTCATAATTGAACACAGTATTGATTCCATGGACAATTCCATAAATGATCAAAACAGCCCATAGTGGCAGCATGATCTTACGGTAATATTTTAGATCATATTTCATCAATTTCCTTAACATAATTTTTCCTCCTCTCCTTATCCCTTCTATTTTTCCTACTCCAGATTCAATTTCTTCGTTAATATCACTTCTGTAACAATATGATAAATGATAATAATCACAATATTTTCTACAAGATAGATCCACAGATCACTATAAAATCCAAATGTATTCTGCAGACTTGATCCCATATTATCTAAGTTTGTCATACTTGGAATTCCGATTAGTGATACAATGATCGATAACACTGCATATGCCACAAATGCAAACAAGAATCGATTGCCATTACTCAACTGTCCGATCACCATTGCTGCATATATATGGTAGATTCCACTTAGCAAACCTACCACTGCGATCACCGCTCCATATCCAATCCATGGTCCTGCATGTACTTTGATGACCCAGTTTCCAAAATACGTTACAGTATCCATAAGTTTTACCGGGCTTATCACAATGATCTCTACTCCCAATAAAGAGATTACGAGTGCTGTCCCACAGCTGATGATCAATGCACTGATCACTTTAGATAAAATCAGGCTTCTTGTAGTAACTGGAAGCGTGAACATTAAATATCCTTCTTCCTGCAATAACCCATTCCAGAAGCGCTGAATCACAATGATCACATTCATTACAAAGATCGCAACGATCACTGCAACAATGACCACAAGACTAAATACGATCATCGTATTTCCAATTCCGTCAAGATTCGACCGAATACTGATTCCAAAGATCAGTCCCATCACTAAGAGTACACCCCATAATGGTGCTAAAATCTTCGCTAATGCTTTCAGATCATACTTAATTAATTTTCCTAGCATACTTCGTCCCCTCCTCTGTATACATCTGTATGAAATATCTCACGGAACAGGGCATCGATGGATTTGCCGCTTTCTTCTCTTAAGTCATCAGCTGACTTGTATGTTACAATATTTCCTTCTTTGATAAAAATAACCTCATCCATGATCTTCTCGATATCTGCGATCAGATGTGTTGAAATGATCACGGTTCCTTCCTCATTATAATTATTTAAGATCGTATCTAAGATAAAATCCCTTGCTGCGGGATCGACTCCTGCGATCGGTTCGTCTAGCAGATAGAGTTGTGCTTTTCGGCACATTACCAAAACTAACTGGACTTTCTCTTTATTTCCTTTGGATAAGCTTTTGACCTTCGCTTCGGTGTTGATCTTTAATGTCTCACACATGCCCTCTGCTTTTTTACGATCAAAGTCTTCGTAAAAATCTTCAAAAAAATCCATCAAATCTGCAATCTTCATCCAATCTGCAAAATACATCTTATCTGGCAGATAGCTGATGATCTTCTTGCTGTCAACACCAGGTGCTTTACCATTGACTTTAATCTCACCTGATGTTGGCTGCAACAGACCGTTTAATAACTTGATCAATGTTGTCTTTCCAGAACCATTGGGTCCTAAAAGCCCGATGATCTTTCCTCTCCCTATTGTTAAGTTGATTCCCGTTAAAGCTTCCTTCTTTCCATACCGTTTCTCTAAATCAGTTAATTCTATTAAATTCAAATCCTTCATTCTTCCTCTTCCTTTCCGATCAATGCGACTGCATCTTCCTTATTGTATCCAAGTTCCTCTAAATCCCTGATGTATTGTTTTACAATCTTGTGTGCTATATCTTTCCGACATTCTTCTATCTTCGTCACATCTTCTGTGACACAGCGCCCGCTTGTTCGGTTGGTGATCGTTAATCCATCCTGATCAAGTGCTGATAACGCTCTCTGCATCGTATTCGGATTCACCCCTGCTTCTCCTGCAAGATCCCTGACACTTGGTAGTTTCTCTCCGCTTGGATAGGTTCCTGACACAATCCTCTTGATCATCTGTTCCTTCAGTTGTGTCCAGATTGGTCTTCCATCATCTATCTTCCACCCCATAGTTCTCCTTCCTTCTTATTGTATTATTGTATTACTTCCTTAATACAATAATATTGTATGCTATTTTTTATAAAATGTCAATCCTTATTTCATTTATACTTTTGACACTCTCATCATAAATTTATAGAAACACAAAAGACACCGCACGAATATTTGTATTTCATGCGATGTCTTTTATGACTACTATTGGTAACTATAAATAAAATAGTTCCTTTTTATTTGATCATTGTCAGGATACGTTCTCTACATCCCAGACCAATACCATTGGCCTGTTCGATGTTTTTCTCTAGTTGGTGTTCAAAGTGACGGAAGGGAAGAAAGATGCCAATCTCGCTGCTTTGTTGTTCAAATTTGTTTTCATCCATTACACCATAATACATGAACGCTCTTGGTAATTGTTCTTCCAGTCTCATCATAAAATCCCAAACAATGCTGTAGACTTCGTTATCCTCTATCATTTCTTTTACTTCATTAGGTAGTTTAAATAATAGCAGGATTCCAATATGTTCCCCTATCTTCATTGTGTTAATTTCATTTTTGTTCCGATAATCGTGTTTTTCACGAAATCCATAAGCAAGACAGATTTCATAATCCGGTATATCGTCCGCCTGATCTAAAATCTGCTGAAACATTTTATATTGTTTTTGTGAAATCTGTTTGTTTACGGATGTTTGTTTGATTAGCTCGCCCTCTGCATCTGTTAATCTTACAGGATTTGTTACACCTTTATCATTGAATCTCATAGGAATCAAAAACGCATTTCTTAACAGATCAAACATACTGTTTCCACAAATTTCCATCAAGAAAGCGGAAAGATCCCTATTTTGATATGCATCAAATAGTGCTTTCACAAACTGTTTTTCCGAAAGATCACGATCTCCACTGTTGGCAAACTCTTCATAAAATAACTCTCTCAATCGTTCACAGGCATCATTATTTTCCAGAATTTTTTTAAATATATGCTCTGCATTTTCTTCTCTTGGAAAAATTGTTTCCACGCTGATCATCCCTTTCTTGACTTTTTCATCAACTGTATTATACTTTAGGAAGAATGATATGTAAAATATATATATCATATCATTAGCATACAAATTTTATATAACAAGGAGGTCAATCATGCCTTTTGACTATTATCGTATCTTTTATTATGTTGCAAAATATAAGAGTTTCTCTAAAGCTGCGAAATTCTTACATAATAATCAGCCAAATATCACTCGCTGCATGAATATTATGGAAAGTGAACTTGGCTGCACTTTATTTATCCGGTCACACAGGGGAATCAAACTGACACCAGAAGGGGAACAACTTTATGCACATGTAGCAATTGCGATCCAGCAGATTTCTTCTGGAAATGATGAACTAAATCGAACAAAAAATCTGAAATCTGGAACTGTTACGATCGGAGTAAGCGAAACTGCACTTCATTTATTTTTGCTGCCGAAATTAGAGAAGTTTCACAAACTTTATCCACATATTAAATTAAAAATTTCCAACCATTCCACACCACAGGCAATCAAAGCTTTGAGAAAAGGATTCGTTGATTTTAGTATTGTGACAACACCATTGTATTGCGAACATCCACTACAATCGCAACGACTTTGCTCTTTCCGTGACATTTTAATTGGCGGACCTTCTTATAGGGATATTGGTTTTTCACCGAAAAGACTACGTGATCTGCAGGATTTTCCTTTTATTTCATTAAATGAAGGAACAGCAACCAGAAATTTTTATGAGAAATATTTCTATCAGAATCAGTTAGTTTTTTCTCCGGATATGGAAACTGCTACAACGAACCAGATCTTATCTCTGGTGCAGCATGATCTTGGAATTGGTTTCTGTCCGGAAGCTCTTGCTAAAGACTATCTTGATCGTGGTGAAATTATAGAAATTCCTGTAAAGGAACATGCTAATCCACGAGACATTTGTCTCCTTACCGATTCTACCCGACCAATTGGAATTGCTGGGAAAAAATTATTAGAAATACTTATGGATTCGGAGGGGTGATATATATGGAGGAAGAATTTCATAATCATATGCAGATTCCTTGGCATGATTATACAAGAAAAAGTATTGGTCGTCCGATCACGGAAGCTTCGTTAAGTGAGAAAGCCTCGATCATCGGTCGTACTGGAATTATGCTTCTATCTTGCGGAACTGGAGCATGGAGAGTACGAAGTTCTATGAACACACTGGCTAGAGAACTTGGAATTACTTGTACTGCTGATATTGGTTTATTATCAATTGAATATACTTGTATTGATGGTGGTAACTGTTATACAGAATCCCTATGTCTGTTTAATACAGGCGTAAATACATCAAAACTTTATCGAATGGAATTGTTTGTTAACAAATTTTCCAAAAACTGCAAGAAGATGTCTGGAGATGAACTTCATACACTACTTGATCAGATTCATGAAATTCATGGATTTTACTCTCCGCCATTCCTTGGTCTGGCTGCAGCTGTTGCATGCAGTGCATTTACTTTTTTACTCGGTGGCGGACCGATTGAGATGTTTTGTGCATTCTTAGGTGCTGGTGCCGGAAATTTTCTCCGGGCAAAAATGAATCAACATCATTTAACTTTATTCCTATGCACTGCGGCAAGCGTTGCTTTGGCATGTATTGTATACACAATTGCCTTCATGGCATTGAAATCTGGATTTCATATTTCGATACACCATCAAGCTGGTTATATCTGTTCTATGTTATTCATTATTCCAGGATTTCCATTTATCACAAGTGGAATTGACCTTGCAAAATTGGATATGCGTTCCGGACTTGAACGTCTGGCTTACGCACTGATTATCATTGCTGTTGCAACTTTAGCTGCATGGATGCTTGCTTTAGTTCTTCATTTAAAACCGATGGATTTTCTTCCATTGAATTTAAGCAAGTCAGAATACCTGATATTTCGACTGATCGCAAGCTTTTTTGGAGTTTTAGGTTTCTCCGTAATGTTTAACAGTCCATTACAACTTGCTGCTACAGCAGGGATCATTGGAGCAATTGCAAATACAACTCGTCTGGAACTGGTTGATCTTGCATCATTTCCGCCAGCTGCGGCTGCATTCCTTGGAGCTTTGCTTGCTGGTCTTCTGGCATCTATGATCAAGACTTCGATTGGTTATCCTCGAATTTCTTTGACTGTGCCTTCCATCGTTATTATGGTTCCTGGA
>QWCE01006379.1_pt1 | contig 10091 bp, 4 predicted proteins | sample 1972531 | NCBI WGS metagenome assembly QWCE01 (sample SAMN09866716, study PRJNA288562) | Human gut metagenome isolate term4_stool, whole genome shotgun sequencing... | reverse complement strand
CGCCCATACCCCGCCAGATAGTAGGAGTGGCGTGGGCGGGGAGGCCATAGCCGTACCGAGTGGTCGGCGAGGACTGCATATCCTGAGCCTGCAGCGGGGGGCTGAGAAGACCCAGGGGGAGTATGGTAAAGACAGTCGAGTAAAGTCTTATCCTCGGGGATAGCATACGAGATGATGATTTGTTAGTCCACTCATGCGAGCTATAGCACCCACACAAAGTCGACGACAAATATCGGTAATTCTACACTGCTTCGCAAATCGTCCCCACCACAAGTCCCCCACCCGTCCGATCGCCCCACCCCTCCAAACCCCGCTGGTGAGCGGGTCCCCGGAGGGGCAGATCTATTACCGGTATTAGTGGAGACTATTATCGGTATTAGTGATCACTATTACCGGTAATAGATTTCACCCAGATCGGCAGCACCCCATCGCCCCACCAACCATCGCCACCACATCGCCTTCGCTGATCACCCATCCGACTATCTACGACTTGTCCGACTAGTCCGACCAGTCCCACTCGTCCGACCAGTCCGACCCATCCGACCCGCTCTACCCGTCCCACCCGTCCGACCAGATATACAACTACCGAATTTATTATACAATTTTCCCTATTTGGTGGACCCGTTTGATACATACTGCATAATATTTTGTACCTTTGTGTGCTAAAAAGAGAACTTTTTCACTATTTTGTATACACACTATTTCTATCACTAAACAACGTTTTTATGATTAAGAAACTGACTCAGGCAATGCTCGCCCTCGCCCTTGTAGGAGGGATGTCGGCGTGCACCCAGCGCGGAGGCAATGATACTCCCGAGCCCAATTCCTCGACCGGCAACACCTATATGTCCGTTGCCATCTCGACCACTCAGCCCAGCAATATGCTGAAGGCTGAAGAAGATAAGCGCCACAACGAAGAAGGCGAGTACATCGGTCGCGACAAGATCGAGGACCTCTCCGTCTACGTCATCTCTCTCCCCGAGGGAAAGGTGGAGAAGCAGGAGTTTGCTAACGCTGACCTTGCGGTCAACCCTGACAACAACGCCAAGACTCAGGACTACCGCACCACTGCATGGAAGGTCGATGCCGGTAAGAAGGAGGTCTATGTCCTCGCCAACATCAACGGCACAGACATCAAGACTGACCTGGATGCCGCTACGAGCAAGTCTGCCTTTGAGACCGCCTATGCCAAGGCCTACACCATGACGGATGCCAATGGCGTCCTCACCGGGTATGCTCAGTATGATGGCACCAACGACATCATTGCGATGAACGGCAAGACCGAGGCGCCGATGGAGGTCGTTGGTGGTGTCAAGAAGGAACAGGCGGAGGCTGGATCAGCCAACTGCGCTGAGATCAACCTCCGTCGCCTCGTCGCTCAGACAGTGGTCACCCGCTCTGATGTCGAAGACAACCTGACCATCAAAGCTACGCGCGACGGCAAGGAGATCACCCTCGCCACCCTCTCTGATCTGAAGTGGGATGTGATGCAATTTGAGAAGACCACCTACCTCGCTCCTATGCCGACTGAGGACGGCAAGGATGCCACCAGGGTCGACTACTGCATGACTCCTTCCTTCAGTTTTATCCCCTCTGCCACTGTTGCATACGCCGGTGCCTCGGACAAGTACTACTACCGCAAGATGACCGGAGAGACTGTGACCACCTTTACCCGCGGTGCAAAGGGAAGCAATGTCGACAACATCGTTAGAAAGCCGATGAAGTTCGTCACCGAGACGACTCACCAGTATGGCAATAAGCTCAAGGATGATGGCGGCGTTGACCCCTTCACCGGCTACCGCAAGGGCAACACTCCTTACGTCATCGTATCCGCCAAGATCACTCCCTCTACTGAGGCTTGGGCAACGGGTGAGGAGGCTGCCGATGGTGACCTCTACCTTGGTCTGAACGACGGTAAGTTCTACAGCGACAAGACCAAGGCTCAGGAAGCCAACGGCAACGACGAGAAGAACGTCATTACATACAAGGGTGCAACCTGCTATTACGTGGCTTGGCTCAACCCGGATGACCCCACAGATCCCGTGACCTCTCCGGTCCTCCGCAATAACATCTACCACGTCAATATCAAGGGCTTCAAGAACATCGGATACACCGGAAACCCCTTCAACCCCACCGATGACCCGAAGGATCCGAACGAGAAGACTCCCGATCCCAAGGAGACCCTCTACCCTGTAAATACCTATATGGCTGTAGAGATCATCGTGATCAACTGGGGCGTACACTCCTACGATATCGAGCTCTAAGATAAAGTCCATGGGGTACTTTAGCTAAAAATCCCCTCAGGCAGGAGGCGCCTGACCGCTCCTCCTGCCACGATACAGATCGACAACGACTGACTATATATTATGACTATCATACAGAGATTCCTCGGCCGCCTATCCGTCACCACGCTGGTGGCGCTCCTCCTGACGGCACTCCTCGCACCCGGCTGCACCAAGGAGCGCCCCTCCGTTGAGGACCCCGCCGAGACGCCTAGGTACACCACCGACGACTGGGAGGGTAGCACCTATATGTCCCTCGCCCTACGCACCACTCCACCCACCACTGACCCCGCTACGCAGCAAGAGGCCGGGGCTAAGGAGGGAAAGGAGAGTCCAACGGGCGAAGAGAGCTTTACCACATGGCAGGGCGACGACATCATCGAGAACTTCGCCGTCTTTATCGTCTCCGACAAGAGCGACAAGGTGCAGTGTATGGCCGGTGCTGTGACTGACGCTAATGTTGTAGAGAATTGGGATCCCGCCAAGCAGGAGTTGCTCCTCAAGCCCTTTAGGTCGGCACCGGTGAGCAAGCAGATCTTCGCCTTCTTCAACATCCCCGAGCCCTACCTCAGCAAGCTTAGAGCGACGGTCGACAGCAAGAGTGCTTTCCTCGAAGAGATTGTCAAGCCCATCCCCTACGTGGGAGAAGAGGGTATCACCTACAGCAGTGGGGATGCCCCCACTCTGGAAGCCTTCCGCCCCGATAGCCATATCGCCACAAAGGAGATAGCAACTGGCCCCTCCGCCACGATCCCCGACGTGCCATCTTTTACTGATAAGGGAAGACCGGGGTATGATGGAAGGACCCCAAGGAAAAACCTTGATTTCCCCACTGCATTCTTTGATACCAGGATGAACGAAACTAAGCCTGGTTCTCTCCCATGTGTCAAGCGCAAGGATCGGATCCTCTCTTCTGGGGTACGGTACAATTACCTGCCGGAGGACAACATCACGGAGGAGGAGGTAAAGGATGGACGCAATCTGGTTCAGGTCTATACCCGCCGGGTCTTGGCACAGGCTGTAGTGACTGCCGAGGCGGAACTCGTAAATACTCCTATCACCGAACTAGGGGATAAAATGGTGATCAAGGGGGTAAGCTTTCAGGTCTTCAACTTCGAGCCTACCTTTTACCCAATAGCCAAAACTACAAAGGAGGGCGAGTGGCCGGGGAATACTAACACTGTGACGCCTCTCTACAATAAGACGGACAATAGCTCGCGAATCAATATGACGACCTACCAATCAACGATTGCAGATGAAGAGTTTACTGCAGATGCACTGGTACGGGATCGCTTCTTCCGCTCTGCTCACTTCGTTTATGGGGAGGGACCTGCCGAGCTGGATCCTGCCGATAAGGATTATGCTCAGAAGCTCTTGCGGGAGATGAGAATAGAGTACAAGGATTCTAAAAAGCTGTATGATGGCATCGAGAAACCGGATATGAGCGTTCCTACACGTGGCACCACATTCTGGGGAAGCTGCTATGTGACGGAAAGCACTCAAAAGTGGGGAACTGATGCCTTCAGTGGCTACACCACCTCCAATACCCCCTTCTTCGCCGTCGTAGCTTACTTTGATACCGAGACCCTCCCTTGGGGAGACAATACAATAGCTGCCGCCAAAGCTAAAATTGACAACAAGCAAAAAGACCTCGATAATCAACTGAAAGCATGGAGAGACAAGCGCGACGCTAAGCAGGCGGAGCTAGACGCTTTGCCTAAGGCCGGTGGCAGTGGTATGAGTAAGGCGGATGCCGATGCTATTTTCCAGGCCTATGTGCAGTGGTGGAAGGACCATCTCTCTAATCCAAACTCGGGGAGGAGATATTTCAAGAAGATCTCAGATCAAAGGGATAAGTTTATTAAGACAAAGGAGCTAGACGAGGCGGGATATCTGGATGGGATTAAGCGAGACAGGAGCACACTACGCGATCAGGATCTTAAGGGCGGCCTAAAATTAGATAACAAAAGCTACCGCAACAAGAAGTATCCCGAAAACAAGAGAGTCGGCAGCCCAACAGAACTAGACGCTACGGATCTAGATGTTGAGCAAAAGGAATTTAAGAAGACGCTTGAGGCTGATAGGAAGCTGAGAGCAGGTGACCCAAATGCCGAGAAGCGTCAGCAGCTCAACGATGAAATTAAAGCTCTTAATAAGGAGATCGAAGACTTCAAAAATGAGTTTAAGTCTTCAGGAGAGAAATACCCAAAGTTGGAGAATACAACAACTAACAAAGAGTTTTACACTCCATTTATCTACGAGCAGGGGATCAATAGGATTTTCTACTCACAGGTGGATAAGAAATTCTATCTCAATTACCACGAGATTTCCAAGGAGAACCGTGGCAATGCGACGCACAACCTCGAGGCAGATAAATCTTGGCTAGACGAGCTGAAGACCAAGCTGCCCAATGGCAAGGACTTCCCCACCGAAACCAATGGGGCTCCTGCTACTGCAGCAGTATTGCCACCATCTGCAGATCTGATGAGTAGGCTAAGCCAACTGCTGAATGGGGAGATAAAGGAGACGGACCTCAGCCCCGCTGAGCGTCGCTCAATGGACTTCTATCTCTACGGTCGTGTGGCACCGGGATTGGTGCAGTACTTCGGTGGTGCTAAGCGCATCGACAGGATAGACCTCCAGAGTGGCTATGTAGTATGGTACACCGCCAATAAGAAGGATAACGTGGTGAGCTACCCTTGCTATGTCAGGAATAAGAAGGTCGATAACGATGGTAAGGAAACGAAGAGCAGTATCAGTAACGTTCGCCTGATGATGGTCTACTACGCTTGGCTCAACCCCAACACCAAGGAATCAGAGACCACCTACGCCTCACCTGTGCTACGTAACAACATCTACCACATGCATATCACTGGTTTTACCAAGATGGGTCTATCAGCGATCCCCTTTGTGCCAAGGGTACCGGAGGGCAATGGATATAAGTTCCTCCACTGGAAGCTAGACCCCGATGAGCAGGTACCAACAGCTAATGCACCACTCAATGCTACAGGTAGTGCGGGACAGCCGGCAGGCATTACTGCACGCTCTGCGAGCTATACGATTACATTCTGATCAGGGACTGACATGATGACTAAGATATACAGAGTTACATCGCTGGCCACGCTGATGGCACTGCTGCTCGCAGCCGGCTGCACCAAGGAGCGGCCCACGCTCGAGGAGCCGGCAGACCCATCGGCATCTGCGGTGACCCCCTCCTACGGCTCCACCTATATGTCGCTCAACCTCCGCACCGGCGGCAGCAGCAGCCAGTCGGAGGATCACGACTACAACTCTAAAGGCGATTGGGCAGGTGCCGACGACATCACCTCCTTCGCCGTCTACGTTGTCTCCGAGGATCGCGACGAGGTCCATTGCATCTCCAGCAATAAGATTGTGCGTGCTGAAGCAGTATGGGGATATGATAGTAATTATGAATGGGAGATTAAGGATCCAGCGAAATTGGACCCCAACGTAGAAAAGTGGGAAAAAGGTGTACTGACCCTGAAGCCATGGCAAACCTCACCTGGGAAGAAGACTATCTATGCCTTCCTCAATCCACCAGCGCAGTATGTTGAGTATCTAAAGCCTACGCTCTCCAACAAGGCTCTGTTTGAAAAAGCGATCCAGAAGCCCATCCCCTACCAAGGAGAGCCGGGCATGACCTACACCGACGCCCCCAAGCTTGGAGGCTTCCGCCCCGACCCCAACATAGCCAAGAAGGTCGTTTATAAGAGCCTTAATGAATACACAAAACAGCCCACAACTGAACCCTTAACAGGCTTTAGCACTGACAAAATAAAATCCTTTGACAATCGTGCTTTTGATTTTGTTAGTGACCCAATTAAAGGTAGTTGTGATTTTGTCAAATATGCAGACCACATTATGTGCTCTGGCATAAAGGAGGACTTTGCCGTTACAGATAATGTGTCAAAAAGCGAAGTAGCCAATAGTCGCACGAACTTGGCTGTAGTCAGTGTCCGCAGGGTACTCGCTCAAGCCGTGGTGTCGTGGGATGAGAAGATCATCGGGGATGGGCTTAAGGGCGACCCCGAAAAGGAGAAGATGGAACTGAAGGGCATCTACTATCAGGTGCTCAATTTTGAGCCGACCTTCTACCCTATTGCCGAGCGTTCCGATAGTGAGTGGTTCAATATCAAGAACACCAAGAGCCCTTCTTATGACCAACTTGCCCCCTCCGGGTTGATTGACTTTACCACTTATCATCCCCATAAGGAAAAGAATGATGGATTTGACCCCACAACACTCGAAGATGAGCGTTTCTTCCGCAATTCTATTCCTGTGGTTGGAAATTTGACAGAGCCCTCCGTCACTGATAATGCGATACAAAATCTCTTACGTCAAAAGGTGCTATTAGTGCCAGGAAAGGTGGAAGATGACGCATCATACAATAAAACTGGCTTTAAATTTCCTTATGAGACTCCGAGTGTACGATGGGGTGGTTGTTACCTGACCGAGACGACCCATCAATGGGGTGCCGGAGAGGATAGTCGCTACCGCAAGGGGAATACCCCTTTCTTTGCCGTCGTCGCCTCCTTCGCCATCAAGAGCCTCCCATGGGATGATAGCGCACTCTCAGGGAGAAAGAAGAGAGAGGAAGATCTTCAGAAGAAGATTGCAGAAGTGAAAGCTGCTGCTGAACAAGCAAGAAGAGAGCTAAAAAAACTTGAGCAACAACTAGTTCAGGAAAAAGAAGAATTAGCGAATTTTGAATTGCCACTTAAAGATTCTAAGAACTGGGGCAAAGCCGCAGAATATACTAATGCATTGAATATTCGGGATGAATGGCAAGAAAAGTACAATGCGGCAACGGGCAAAAACCGAAAAGCAGCTTATAAGAAAGAACTAGAAAAAGCTCAAACTCTAGTCAATAAGTTACGTAAAGATTATTATGATGCTAAAAATGATCCTGCTGGCTACGACAAGCACATTGCAGCGGAAAAGAAAGTGACCGAAACAGAAGCTAAAATCGCTGAGAAGAATAAAACGATAAAAAGCATTGACAATGACATAAAAAAGCTTACAGAGGAGGCTCAAGCAATAGTGGTGGATGGGGTGACCTATGATGACGGAGATGATATCACTCCGATCACCTACGCCCATGGCATCAACCGCATCTACTACTCACTGGATACGCAGAAGTTCTACCTCAATTACCACGACATTCCGGTTGCCAATCGTGGTAATGTGACCCATCAGCTAAAGACCACAGACTCATGGTATACCAATGTCACCAATGCCATCCCAGCAGGGGCTGAGATACTAGTAGCGTCACAAACTTTGCTGGATAAGTTTAGCAGGGTACTGAATGGCAGCACCATCCAAGAGGTGGGGCTTACCGATGATGAGCAGCGAGCTATGGACTTCTACCTCTATGGTAGGGTGGCACCCGACTTGGTGACTAAATTCAATGGTGCCACCAAGTACGACCGCATCGACCTTCGTCTTGGCTATGTGGAGGACTACACCGCCAATCACAAGGACAAGGTGGTCAATTATGAGATTATGACTAGATATCGTGGGGTAGATACACGAGGTTATAATGGTGGTTATATGCTGAACACCCGTCTGCTGATGGTCTACTACGCTTGGGTGAACCCTAGCACCAATGACAACCGCACCTGGTACTCATCACCTGTATTGCGTAACAACATCTACCATATGCACATCACTGGTTTCACGAAGATGGGGCTATCAGGTATCCCCTTTGTGAAGAGGCCTGCCGACCTACGCTTCACCTATCTGCATAACCTCGACCCCGATGAGAAGGTGCCATCGAATGATGAGTATCTGCCCATTCAGGATCCTTACATGAACGTAAAGGTGACGAATGTCGGCTGGGGGATACATAGCTATAAAAAACAATTCTAATTCAGAGCCAGATATGACTACGAGAATTCTACATACGACACTTGCTCTCCTCTCGCTTCTGCTGCTCGGGGGATGCCATCCGATGGTCTATGAGCAGCTGGACGACTGTCCCCGTGAGGTGGAGGTGTCGCTCTTCAGCCAGTCGCCGTGCGACGCTCAGCCGACCTATCCTGAGGATATGACCTCCGTGCTCCTCGTTGCCTACAACGACCGAGGCGAGGTGGTGGCGACCGAGACCCACAAGGGGGCAGTGACGGCGGAGACGAGGGTACGCATGACGTTGCCCACTTCCGACCCGGTCCGTATCGCCGCCTGGTCGGGTCTCGATGAGGAGACCTTTGACCTCACCCCCGGTGCCAAGGCAGATGAGCTCTTCGCCGCACTCCGTGCGGGACGCGACCTGACCGGGCGGGTGATCCGGCAGGGCGTGACCGAGAAGCTAAGTCTCGCTCCTCTCGACAAGATGGGGACAGAGTCGCCCACACAGGTGAGCGTCAACCTCCTCCAGCTGACCAACCACATCACCATCCGTCTCACCGGACTACAGGAGCCGGAGAAGATCTCCATGGAGGTGACCTCGGCCAATGACCGCTACAGCGGTCTCGGGAAGCTGCTCGACGTGAGGGGTCAGAGTACCCCCTACAGCTACCTCGTTGCCATCGAGCGGAAGGCCAATACCTATACCGGTACGCCTGAGCCGGGCTGCGTACCAGAGTATGACGGTGAGGTGACGGGTATGGTCACCACACTCTCTCTGACGAGCGGTCATGGGAGCCTCCTCTCCATCCATCAGGAGGGACTCTCTGAGCCTATCTACGAGGCTGACTTAGTGGGGCTGGTACTGATGGCTGCGAAGAAGGGTGCCCCTGTGGACCTACTCTGTGACCACGACTTCACCGTGGATCTGAAGGTGCGCCGCTGCCCCGAGTGTAGTGAGGGGTACGAGGTGGTCTGGATCAAGGTGAATAACTGGATGGTCCACAGCTACGACATCGATATCGATCGGATGTAATCGGGAGCACGTGTGGGCGTGAGACAATTAGATCATCCCCGACGTCGGAGCCGAGGCACTGCCCTACCCTCCCCTATCGGTATGCTGTCACCCTTCCCACTCAGATCACACCGCATCGTCCGAGGCATCCACACAGAAGCACTCCGGTCCGGAGGGCTGTGGGTGCTCCTACTGATACTTCTTTCCGCCTGTCATGGCGAGATCTACGGCGACTTCCGTCCGGACCCCGGTCCGGGCAGAGTCGCCGTTGTCATTGACCGACCTCAGCTGGAGCTGACGGAGGATCAGGCACTCCACTTCGGCGCGATCTCCTCGCTCCGTATCGTAGCTACAGACCTGCAGGGACGGGTCGCCTACAATGAGCGGATCCGCTACGAGGGGTCGGCCAGAGACCTGAGTCCGCAGCAGTTGGTCTGCAGCGACCCGATCTTTACCGAGGAGGGGACCTATGAATTCTTCTTTATCGCCAATGAGCGCGAGTCTCACCTGGTGCAGGAGGATCTGGAGCGGCTGCGTACCAAGTGGGACGTACAGCGACTCACCTTTTTCGTCCCCCTCACCCGCCGCCCCGACAGCCCGCTGAGGATCCCGCTGGTGGGACACCTGCAGCGACAGCTGCCCCGCCCCGGTGAGAGCGACCGCGTGATACGACTGACGCCGGTGCTTCGTCCTGCGGTAGCACTGCTCGAGGTGCATACCGCCGAAGCAAGCGGGGTACAGTCGGTGGAGCTCGCCTTCCCGGTCGACCGGCTCGACGGGGGACTCTTCGGCTATCCCTACCGACGCGAGCAGGATCGGTCGCACGAAATGCAGTACTATCCCCTGACACCGCAGGAGGAGGATCCGACGAGCTACTACGTCGGGCTGCCGGAGGTCTACGGCTACGCACCGGAGCAGAGCCGCTGGCG
>QWCE01006378.1_pt1 | contig 10092 bp, 8 predicted proteins | sample 1972531 | NCBI WGS metagenome assembly QWCE01 (sample SAMN09866716, study PRJNA288562) | Human gut metagenome isolate term4_stool, whole genome shotgun sequencing... | reverse complement strand
TCGGCGGCGGCGAGCGCCGCGGCAGCGCTCTCGCGCTGGAGATCGGCATTGCTCGAAACGAATACCATGTCCACGCCCGCACGCATCGCCTCCACAACGCCGCGCGCCGTGCCGTAATGCCGCCGGATAGCGTCCATTACCATGCAGTCGCTGAGGATGAGCCCGTCAAAGCCCAGCGTTTCGCGCAGAAGGCCGTGCATGATCGTGCGCGACATCGTGGCCGGAACGCCATTCGGCTCAATGTTCGGGAAGAGGATGTGGCTGCTCATTATGGCGGGAATGCCCGCCTTGATCGCCGCGCGGAACGAAATGAACTCGCACGCTTCAAGCTCGTCCATCGTTTTCTCGATGCAGGGAAGCCCGATGTGGGAATCCACGGCGGTGTCGCCATGGCCGGGGAAATGCTTGCCGCAGCAGAGCATGCCGCCGTTTTTATAGCCCTCCACGGCCTTTGTGCCGAAGAGCGCGACGCTCTGCGGATCGTCGCCGAAGCTCCGCACGCCGATCACGGGGTTCATGGGGTTGGAGTTTACGTCGAGATCGGGCGCGAGATTGAAATTCACGCCGACGCCGCGCAGCTGCCGCGCCGTGATCTCCGCAGCGAGAACGGCATTTTCCGGCTTTCCGGTCGCGGCAAGCGCCATGCTGCCGGGGACGTTCACCGCGTCCCACGGGAGACGCGTCACCATGCCGCCCTCCTGGTCGATGGTGATAAAGGCGTCGCGCCCGGTCGCGCCGCGGACAAGCTCCTGAATATCGGCGCACAGCCGCGCGAGCTGCGGCAGGCTTTCGATGTTGTACCGGAAGAGGATGACGTTTCCGATCTTATATTCGCGCACCAGCGCGGCAAACTCCGCCGGGATCGTTGTCCCGGGGAAGCCGAACACCAGCCGCTGTCCGATTTTTTCCCGAATGTCCATAAATTTTCCTCCTTATTCGTAGAGAAGGTAGGGTCTCCGCCTCTCGGCGAATGCCGCGCACTCACGCCGGGCGCGCGCGATGAGCGTCTCGGCGTCCCAGCCGGGGCGCTCGAGTTCCCGGTGCCCGGCGAGCAGCGCGATGAAGGGCCGTCCGTCCGCCCGGACGGGCGGGAGAAGGGCGAAGTCGTTGGGGTACATGTCCCGCACGAGCGCGAGCAGCCGGAGACCGAGCTCCGTCGGGCGGAGCGCCGCGGCGTCCATCACGTGCAGGTGCACGCCGCCGCAGAGTGTCCCGGCGTGCTTGGAGGCTGTGGGTGTGAAGTACGCCGGCGTCACAGCCAGCCCCGGCAGTGCGAGAGCGTCAAGCTCCCGGCAGAGTGCTTCCGCGTCGATAAACGGCGCGCCGAGCAGCGCGAACGGGTCCGCCGTGCCGCGCCCTTCGGAGAGGTTCGTTCCCTCCAGAAGGCAGGTGCCGGGATACAGCAGTGCCGTTTCATATCGCGGCATCGCAAGACTTGGCATGACCCACGGCCGCCCCCAGTCGGGGAAGCTCACACGGGGATCATACCCCTCGCAGCGCACAATGTCCAGCGCGCAGCCGATATGCTCCTCCGCATTCACCATGCGGGCAAACTCGCCGCAGGTCATGCCGTAGCGCGGCGGGATCGTATGGCAGCCGACGAAGCTCTCCATGCCCTTCTCGAGCACGACGCCCTCGGCAGTGCGGCCCAGCGGGTCGGGACGGTCGAGCACAACGAGGCGCTTGCCGTATTCCGCGCAGTCGAACAGCAGATTTTTGAGCGTGGAAATGAATGTATAGTACCGGCAGCCGACGTCCTGAATATCGTAGACGAGCGTATCAAATTCCGAAGCCGTTTCGCGCGTCAGGCGCTTGGAGCCGGGGCGGTACAGGCTCTTTACGCGCAGGCCGGAGGGCGCGTCGACGCTGTCAGAGAACACCTCGCCCGCGGCCTTGTCGCCGCGGACGCCGTGCTCCGGCGCGAGCAGGAGCCGGAGATCGCAGACCTCCTTCAAAACATCGATGCTGCTGCGGTTATCGGCGCTGCGGCCGGAGGGCGCGGTGACGAGCGCGGCACGGCCGGGGATATGCGCGGCAAGCCCCGTGCTGTCAATGCCGAATCGGATCATAAAAACACCCCTTTACAAAGCGGCGGACAGGAAGTAAACTTTTCACAGTATGTAAGAAAAACGGGAGGCTTCACTAGTATGGAACATCCCCTGAAAACGCTGTGGGAAAAGCCGTCGCGGCTCGTGATCGGGTTCATGTCCGGCACATCGGCGGACGGCGTGGACGCCGCACTCGTTCGCATCACGGGCTTTGGCACGCAAACGCGCGCAGAGCAGCTCGGCTTCCGCTTCGTGCCGTTTTCGGACGAAGTGCGCGCGGAGATCCTGCGTCTTGCCGGAGGCGGTCCGGCCTCGGCAGCGGACTTCTGCCGGATGAATTTCCTGCTCGGCGAGCTTTTCTGCGAGGCGGGCGAGACGCTCTGCGCGCAGACCGGCACGAAGCTCTCCGACATCGATCTCATCGGCAGCCACGGCCAGACGTTCTGGCACATTCCGGAAAAAGAAGAATACCTCTCGCGCACCTTCACCAGCACGTTCCAGCTCGGCGAGGAGGCGGTGCTTGCCGAGCGTTTCGGCTGCCCGGTCGTGGGCAATTTCCGCGTGCGCGATGTGGCCGCGGGCGGGCTCGGCGCGCCGCTCGTGCCGTATACGGAGTTTCTTCTCTACCGCAGTGAGACCGAACACACGGCACTCCAGAATATCGGCGGCATCGGGAACATCACGCTGCTCCCGGCGGGATGCGCTCTTTCCGATGTGACGGCGTTCGACACCGGGCCGGGCAACATGCTCATCGATGCAGCCATTGCGCGCATCACAAACGGCGAAAAGCGCTATGATGCAAACGGCGCGATGGCGGCTTCCGGCCGCGTGAGCGAAGCGCTGCTCGCGCAGCTCATGCGCGATCCCTATCTCTCCCGCCGCCCGCCGAAAACGACGGGCCGCGAGCATTACGGCGCGGCATTCGTGGACGGTATTTTCGCCGCGGCGAAAGAGCTTTCTCTCCCAGACGCCGATATTCTCGCCACCGTCACGGACTTCACCGCGCAGACGATCGCCGCGGCGATCCGCGATTTCTGCGCCGTGCGCCCCGCGCGGCTCATCGTCGGCGGGGGCGGCAGCCGCAACGGCACGCTCATGGCGGATATCGCCGCGGCGCTCCCCGACGTGCGCGTGCTCACGAACGAGGATCTCGGCTTTGACGGCGACGCCAAGGAAGCGGTCGCGTTCGCGGTGCTCGCAAACGAGGCGATCTTCGCCCGGTGCAGCAACGCGCCCGGCGCCACCGGCGCGCGGCACGGCGCGGTGCTGGGGAAGATCACGCTTTAATCAAAAAAGTACGCGAGCGCCGCGCGCAGCGATGTATCCCAGAAGTCCCAGGTGTGCGCGCCCGGCCAATGGTCAAACCGGTGCGCAAGGCTGAGCGACGCGAGATGCGCGGAGAAGCGCTCATTTGCCGCGTACAGCCCGTCCTGCTCTCCGCAGGACAGATACAGTCCCGGAGCCTCTCCGGAGAGCCGTTCCGCCAGGACGAAGAGATCGTCCTTCGGCGGAACGGCTTTTTCTTCGCCGAAAATGGCAGCGATCTCCGATTCATGCAGGGAGATCGAGCGGCGCTCGACCGTCCGGCGCAGATCACAGACGCCCGAAAAGCTCGCCGCGCCCGCGTAGCGGTCGGGGTAAGTGAGCGCGCATTTCATTGCGCCGTACCCGCCCATGGAAAGGCCGAAAATATAATTCTGCTCCCGCGCCGCGCCAAGGCCGAACATCCGGCGGCACACGGCGGGCAGCTCCTCGGAGACATAGGTGAAATACGGCAGGCCGTATGCCATATCGGTATAAAAGCTGCGCTGCACCTCCGGAAGCACAACGGCGAGACCGCGCTCGCGCGCATACCGCTCCACGGCGGTATAGCGCGTCCAGCCGGTGCAGTCGTCCGTCAGGCCATGCAGAAGGTAAAGCGTTTTGACCTCGGAAAGATCACCATTATCGGGCAGTATCACGTCCACCGCCGTCGCCATGCGCAGCGATTCCGAGGCGATCTCACAATGAAGAAACGCCATGCTCAGCCCTCCAGCGCCGCGGCGACACGGCCGTTCGCGCGTGTGAGCAGCGTTTCCGCCCCGGTCTTGTCCACGCCGAGCAGCAGCATGACGATGGCCGGTTTGCAGGCGTAGTTCGTCTCGATAAGCGCCGCGCGCGCCGCGGCGTCCTCCGCGCCGGTCGCCTGGCGCACGATGCGCACGCACCGCTCGCGCAGCTTTTCGTTTGAGGCCTTCACGTCCACCATGAGGTTGCCGTAGACCTTGCCGAGCTTCACCATCACGCCGGTAGAGATCATGTTCAGTATCATTTTCTGCGCCGTGCCGCTCTTCATGCGCGTGGAGCCGGTGATGACCTCCGGCCCCGGCGCGGGAGAGATGGCAATGTCGGCATGCGCCTCGGCCTCGCAGCCGGGGCAGCACGTGACTGCGATCGTGAGCGCGCCGAGCACATACGGCGTCCGCCCGCTCGCGGCAATGCCGACAACGCTGTCGTCCTCCGTCAGATGCAGCGCCTTTAAATCGTTTGCGCCGAGAGAGCGGTCATCCTCCGCGCCCTCGACAGCGGCGAACATCGCGCCGTACCCGCCCGCGATCACCGCGCGGACGCGCTCCGGGTCGGTCGAGTACGTTGGAGGGCACTCCGCGGCGTCGAGCACGCCGAGACGGCCGGACGTGCCGCAGCCGGTATAGATGAGCCGCCCGCCGCGCTGCATCCGCGCGTAGATGCCGTCAATGGCTTCGGCGATCTGCGGGCACACCGTCTCGACCGCTCCGGCGACCTTTTTATCTTCGTTATTGATGAGACGGACCATATCGAGCGTTGGCAGACGGTCGATGCGCTCCGAAGCGGCGTTGCGCTGCTCGGTGGCCAGTTTTCCGATGTCGGTCATTCACTCATCCTCCAGTTTTTTGACGATGCGCATCTGCTCGGCGGGGATCATAAAGCACTCGCAGTACCCCTTCCGCCCCTCGATGCCGCGCAGGCGCTTGAGATGGGAATAGTATTCCTTGTAGGGAAAGCTCGTGCTGTGTACGGCGAACCAGTGGTGCTCGATGGCCTTTTCCCAGAGTGCAAAGCCGTCGGACACGTCGAGATAGACATAGGGTTGGAAGCCCTCGGCATCCTCCCAGTTTTCCGCATAGTACAGATGGCGGGCAAAGTGGCGGGGAAAATCGCGCTCAAAGCCCTCGATGGCGGCATAAAACCAGGCGTCCGTCACGATGCGGCGGCACGCCGCGTGGTCCTTGTGCATGCTGTGGGCGTGGTGGGTGATGAGAATATCGGGCTTTACGCGGCGGATGACATCGCACACGGCGAAGCGCGCCTCGTCGTTATCCGGCAGCAGCCCGTCCGGATAACCGAGCACGATCGCCTCGCCCCCGAGCTCGGCGGCGAAGGCCTCCGCCTCGGCGATCTTGCTTTTCCGGTATTCGGCGACGTCTGCTCCGGCAGGCGCGCCCTTCTCCCCGGCGGTGAGCGCAAGCGTCACGCTGCGTCCCCCGTGCACGGCGTTCGCGGCGAGCAGCGCGCCGCAGGTCAGCTCCATATCGCCGATGTGCGCACCGACGGCCAATATCGTTTTGCTCATGGCTTCAGCTCCTTTATCATCACGGCGAAATAGCGCCGCGGCGTGAATCCGGCTTCCTTATAGATGTTCTGCGCCGGGTTGTCGATTCCGGTGAAGAGGGACATATACTGCGCGCCGCATTCCTTCTCCGCGCGGCAGAGCCGGTAGAAGAGAAGCTTGCCGAGCCCGTGGCCGCGGTATCGTTCCTCCACGGCGATACCCGCAAAGTACCCGCGGCCTGTCGGCTCCGGGTACACCGGACCGGTGAAGCCCGCGACCGTGTCGCCGGAGAGACCGACGAGAAGGCGCATGCCGCCGTGCGCCGCGGCGGGGATCTCCGCGTCCCACATGGGATTGCCGAGCGATGCTACCATCTCGTCCACGCCGCGGTGGACGCCCTCTTTATACCAGTCTACGGTGTAGCCCTGCGCGGCCATTTTCGCCGCGCGTTCTTCCATCGCGGCGGGGTACGCAAACGCCGCAAGATCGAGATACATCGCCATTTCGGTCGCCGCCTCGCGGTAGCCGAGCGCGAGCATCCGCTCATAAAGCGGTATATCCTTCGCTATGCCGGGCATGTTGTTGTGCCGGTGGCCGTCCGTTCCGGGGATGATCCACGGCAGACGCAGGGGATTGAAAAACGTAACGGCGGCCACGCTCTTTCCCTTCGCGCGGAAGGAATCCTCCACAGCGCCGAGCAGCAGCGCGGTATTCTCCGCCGTGTCGCACGTCTCATCAAGCAGCACGCAGCTCACATAGCCGCGCACCGCGCCCTGCGCGAGCGTATCGCCCGTGCAGCCCGCGGCAAAGCCGCGAAGCGCGCCCCTTTCTTCGAGCACGAACGTGCTCTCGCCGCAGAAGGCCGGGTGTGCGAGCAGCAGTTCGTCCAGTTTACCGGCGTCGAGCGGCGCATACCCCGCCGCCGCGCCCGCGGTATTCCACAAGCGCAAAACCTCCGGCGCGTCCGCGCGCTCATACAAACGAAGCTTCATAAAACCCTCCGTATCTCACAAAAGGGCTGCTGCGTTTCGCAGCAGCCCTTGGGGAATTTCCTGTCAGCCCTTGACGGCGCCGATCGTGACGCCCTCGAGGAAGTATTTCTGCAACGTGAAGAACAGAATGAACATCGGCAGCGCCGAGAGCGTCGCGCCCGCCATCATGGGGGCAAAGAGCGTCTCGTTCGCAAACTTGAAGGTCTTGAGACCGACCTGGATCGTGAATATATAGTCCTTGCTCGTTACAAGGAACGGCCAGAAGAACGTGTTCCAGCTAGACAAAAACGTGTTGATCGCCATGACCGCCAGCACGGTTTTCGAGAGCGGCAGGATGATGCGCACGAAAATACCGAGCTGGCTGCAGCCGTCGAGCTTGGCCGATTCGATGAGCGGCGTGGGGATGCTCGTGAAAAACTGCTTGGCGAGAAAAATGTTGTACGATGTCACAACGCCGGGCAGGATCATCGCGGCGTAGGTGTTCGTCATGTGCAGCTTGTTCGCAATGAGAATGTAGAGCGGCACCTGCGTGACCTGGTACGGGATCATCATCGCCACGAGGATCAGCCCGAACAGCCACTGGCGGCCCTTGAAGCGGATCTTCGAGAACGCATAGCCCGCCATGGACGCGAATATGACGTTGCCCGCCACCGTTGCCGAGGCGACGATGAGGCTGTTGACGATCCAGCGGACGGAGTATTTGCTGAACGAAAAGAATGCCTTGTACGAGTCGAGCGTCCACACGCGCGGGAAGATGCTCCGGGAAGTGCCCGCCGTGGCGACGGCGGGGCCGAACGACGACATGATCATATAGAAGATCGGGAAAAGCGTCAGAAGCGCGAAGAGGATGAGGATCACCGCGAGGAGGATGTTGCGCGCGATGCGCTTTTCGGGGTGGTTTACGTGGGGGGAGTAAAGTCCTGTCGTAGCCATGCCGTTCCTCCTTTCAGTATTCGACGTCCGTGCCCATGAGCTTGAACTGCACGAGCGAAATGAGCGCAATGACGATGGCAAGCAGGATAGCCTGCGCGCAGGCGAGACCGAACTTTGAGTACTCGAAGGCGTTCTTGTAGATGAGAAGGCCGATCATCGTTGTGCTGTTGTCCGGGCCGCCGCCGGTCATCATAAAGGCGTTCTGGAACACCTGGAACGAGCCGATGATACCCGTCACGAGCAGAAAGAGCGTCGTCGGCTTCACAAGGGGGAACACGATGTAGCGCACCTTCTGGAAGAACGTTGCGCCGTCGAGCTCGGCGGCTTCAAAGTAGCTGTTGTCGATGCCGAGGAGCGCGGCTATGTAGATGATGATGTTGCTGCCCTGTCCGGAGAGGATCGCCATGAGCATCAGCGAGAGCATGGACGTTTTCGAGCTGGAGAGCCAGTTCTGCGACGGGATGCCGAAGAACATCAGCACCTGGTTGAAAAGGCCGTCCGGCGAGGAGTCGTACAGCCACAGCCACACGACCGAGAGCGCCACGCCCGAGGCGATGCCGGGCAGATAGTAAACGGACTTGAAAAGCGACTGCGTTTTCTTTTTGAACGGCAATATCATGATCGCGATGGAGAAGGCGATCAGCAGCGACAGAGGAACCACGACGGCCGTGTACACAATGGTGTTCTTCACCGCTTTATAAAAGAGCGCGCTTTTGAAGGTGTCGATATAGTTCTTCAGCCCGATGAATTCCGAGCCGAAGGGCTTGTACTTCAGAAAGCTTGTGCGCACGGCGCTGACCACGGGGTAGAGCGTGAACGTCACGAACACCACCATGGCGACAAATATGAAGAAATAGCCCCACCGATCCTCGCTGGTGAACCGGAACCGGCGATCGGCGAGCGTTCTTCCTCTGGCTTTGCTCATAGTCTTTCCTCCACGAATCGAATCAAACGCGGCTTTATCAAAGCCTCGCAGAGTTTGCTCCCGCAGGAGCAAATAAATGAGATCATTTTCTCCGGCGACATGTGCGTCGGAGAAAATTCCTCTCGGCTCGCAAACGTGCTCTCGCAGCGAGTGCGCTGCGGCGTGCCGCAGCCACCTCATCCCGAAGCATTGCTTCGGGATGAAAGGAGTTGCCCCGCCCGGCCATGCCGGGCGGGGCAGAGTGGTTATGCGTTATTTGCGGAGATAAACCAACGCTTAGAGAGCGCCGGAGACGCAGCCGTCGGCGCCGAACGCCTCGGTAGCGGCGGTGCAGACAGCGTCATAGACTTCCTGCGCGGTGGCTTCGCCGGCAAGGAGAGCCTGGAACTTCGGAACGATGACTTCGTCCATGATGGTCTTGGCAGAAGCGCTCTGCTCGGCGGTCACACCGGCGGGAGGCGCAACGACAAGGCCGATGCAGCGGGCGGCGGAGGCAACGTTGCCCTCGTCAAGGCCTTCGGGGGAGACGTAAGCGTCGCGGCCGGTCTGGCAGACGGGCTCGAGAAGCAGGGTCTGGTCAACGGCAGCGATGCGCTCGCCGGAGGAGATGTAGTCGAGGAACAGGCACACGTTCTTGAGGTGCTCGTCGGTGGTCTTGTTGTTGCGGAGGGCGATCAGGCCGTCCACGGAGCCGAAGCAGGAGGCTTCCGCGCCTTCCATCGTCGGAACGGGCAGGAACGCGTAGTTCACGGGGATGGAGTTTTCCACGGCGGTGCCGTCGTTGGCCTCAAGAGCGGCGTTGTTCTTGTTGATGTTGTTCTCGAAGAGCGGCATGGCCTTGCCGAAGATCATGGCCTTGCCCTGCTGGCACATGACCATGCGCTGGCCGGCCTCAATGCCGTAGTTGGGCATGTAGCCGGACTTGGTCATCTCTTCCACGGCCTCGAGCAGCTTGAGCATGTTCTCGGAGGTGTAGGCATACTTGAGATCGTCGGTGAACGCGTTGTTCAGACCCGCGGCGACGCCGAAGATGTTCAGGAAGTCGGACGCGGTGACGCCGGAGTTGGCGAACACGAAGCCGAAGCAGTCATCGGTGGTGCCGTTCTTGATGACTTCGAGGAACTCCTCGTAGGTCCAGCCTTCGGACTGGATCTTCGCCACGTCGGCGCCGGCGGCCTCGAGCATATCCTTGTTGGCGCCGAGAGCCTGGATGGTGATGTACAGCGGGAGACCGTAAACGGTGTTCTCAATGCTCATGTAGTCGAGCGCGTTCTGATCGTAGTCGGCCAGACGCTCAGGGTCCATGTACTGCGCAATGTCAACGGCGACGCCCAGCTCGACGTAGGTGCCGATGGCGGAGTAGGAGACCTCAGCGATGTCCGGAGCTTCGCCGGCGTTCGCCATGGTGGAGAGCTTGCCGTTGTGATCGTCCCAGGAGGTCTTGATCACTTCCACATCGAGGTGCGGGTAGAGCTCTTTGAACTCGGCGATCCAGGTGTCGATGTCGTCCTGATAGGTGCCGGAAACCGGGGGAACCATCACGGTGATGGTATCGGGGGTGGGCTCCTCTTCCGCCGGCTGCTCGGCGGGCTGTTCCACGGGCTGCTCGGCAGGCGCTTCGGT
>QWCE01006372.1_pt1 | contig 10105 bp, 9 predicted proteins | sample 1972531 | NCBI WGS metagenome assembly QWCE01 (sample SAMN09866716, study PRJNA288562) | Human gut metagenome isolate term4_stool, whole genome shotgun sequencing... | reverse complement strand
CTTTGACGGCTACGCCGCCGGGCTGCGCACCCGGGAGATCGCGCAGCAGCTGGACATCAAGGACAGCACCCTGCGCTTCCACAACAAGAACATCTACGATAAACTGGGCGTCAGCTCCCTCAAGCAGCTGCAGCAGTTCGTGGCGATCCTGAACTCCGGCAGCGGCAGTGCCCCGGACGACAGCGCTCCCGGGAAGGGCTGCTGAACCGACTGCTCCAGCGTCATAGTTTTCGAAGGAAAACAGACCGTGACGTTGAAAAAGCAATGGCAGCGGCATCTGGGGAAAATGGTCTGGATTTGCATTGAATTGTTGCACTGTGTATTGAACGTAAATTTGCTTGTGCATTAAAGATGTTTCTTTTGCAAACCTCCGCAAAATGTGGTGTATACATTATACGAAATATTGTTTTGAAAGAACGCATCACCGTTCAATGATGTATAAATGGGAGGTGCCTGCCATGACCGCCGTGATCTATGCTCGCTATTCCACTGACAGTCAGCGTGAAGAATCCATTGAAGGCCAAATTCGTGAGTGCACAGCCTATGCAGAGAAGAACGGCTTTACGGTGGTCAAGCACTACATCGACCGTGCCGTTTCTGCAAAAACGGACAACCGCCCACAGTTCCAGCAAATGATAAAAGACAGTGAGCGTGGCATCTTTGATGTTATCATTGTCTGGAAGCTGGATCGTTTTGCCCGGAACCGCTACGATAGTGCCCGGTACAAGACCCAACTGAAGCGGAACGGCGTGAAACTGGTGTCGGCGACGGAAGTCATTTCGGCTGGCCCGGAGGGTATCATTCTGGAATCGGTGCTGGAGGGCTACGCCGAATACTATTCGGCTGACCTGTCTGAAAAGGTCGTGCGCGGCGTGACGGATACCCGCCTGTACAGCAACTTTTTTACCAGCAAGATCTACCCGTACTACCTGCACAATGTCCGCAGCCGCCGGGTCACGCTGCCTATCCAGATCGGCAATTACCTGTTCAACGTGGTATCCACCGCCAATGTGGAGGAAAACAGCTGCCCTGCTCACCAGATCTTTGCGCAGGAGCTTTCTGTGCCGTTCGGCGCAGACACCATCCTGAAAAACATGAACCAGCTGGCCACCTGCGTCTACATCATCAAGAATGAGCTGCAGGGGGCAGTCATGTCAACCTCGCTGCTGCAGGAATTTGGCCTGACCAAACGGGAGCTGCAGCTGGCTGCATTTGTGGCTGAGGGCAAGAACAACGCCGAGATCTCGGAGCTGATGGGCATCAGCACCAACACGGTCAAAACACATCTTTCCAATGTTTACAAGAAGCTGGGCATCAGCTACCGCACCGAACTGATGAACCTGCTTTATAAAATGGACGAGGAGTCCCGGCTGAAATGAAAGCAATACGTGAAACTGTAGATGAAGTAAAAACAGGGTGCGTCTACCCGGACACACCCTTGGTTTTATCGCTGCAAGGCTGCATGGCCGTCGGGAAGACGACTGCGGTGCACTATCTGCAAGAAAATGCTTCCTACATCCATATCAGCTACGAAGACACCCGCGCAGTCATCGAAGAAGTCCGGCAGCGGAAATTGGACAAAACCTGTTACCCGGACTATCTGGAAATTCAGAAGCTCTGGCTGCACAATGAGGTGGTCCGCTACCACAAAGCGGTGCAGTATCCGTGCAGCATCATGGATTTCGGGGCAGAAGAAATCGAGCTCTATACCCTGAACTACCCCAAGAGCATGGGTGCAGACTGGGAAGTGGAAAACGCCCTCAAGGCAGAGTTGGCGGCAGTCCGCGCCTGTCTGCCGGACCGTATTCTGTTTCTGGACGATTCGGAAGAAGTTTTGCGTCAGCACAAAGAAAATGACAAAACGCGGAGCCGCACATTTTTTGAGCAGTATCTGAGAACACTGCTTCCACTCAAGCGGAAATGGTTTGCGCAAAAAGAAAATGTGGACTACCTTTTGGTCGATGGTCTTTCCGTGCAAGAGGTGGGCGAGAAAGTCAAGCAATGGTGTGATGGTTGTATCCGAAAAGATCTGTGAGGTATGAAAAAGCCGCCAGACGGTTTTCCCTGTTGGAAAATTGCCCGGCGGCTTTTATCATTTCAATTTACGGGTTTAGTGCCTGCCACAACGCATCGGACGGATCGAACACCGCCACGCTGCACCCGGCAAAGCGGCTCTGAACATCTATGCGCTGGCTTTCATCGGCGGCGGTATTGTAGCTGCCCAGGTCGAGCTTCGAGAGCGTCGGCTGCTGGCTCCACAGGATAAGCTGCGTTTTCCAATTTTCGCCCAGCTTTTCACGCAAGGCACCATACGCCTGTTCAAAACCGTCCGGGTCTTCCAGGATCCAGATCTTGCTTTCGCCGTTGGCGAGGTCGGTGTTCATCTGGGTGGCGCCCGCCATCTGCTGGTTCTGCTCGGTCAGGGAAGCGTTGGCGCTCCATGTGTAGTTGTTTACCTGCACGATGACTGCCCCGTCACCGTTGGCGTCGTCGGCGCAGGCTTCCAGTGCAGTCTGAAGGCTCTGCACCGCTTCATCCGGCAGGGGTTGTGCCGTGACCACGGCCACGGTATAGTCCGGGTCTACGGTGGTGAGCAGGCCATGGGCAACATAGATCACGCTGACTGCCAGCACCGCTGCCACCGCCACGATGCCCCAGTGGTAGTACCACCAGTTGGCGCGGGAGCGCTTTTTCTGCTCCTGCGCAGTCAGTGGCTTGTCCGGTGCCGCCGGGCGCGGGATGGCCCGGACTTCCACGCCGTATTCGCGCCGCAGCGCCGGGAACAGGAGCTGCATCGCTGCCAGTCCCGGCAGCCAGAAGCCGAACAGCACCGCCCAGAACACGCTGACCGGGAACAGCAGGATCATCCCGCCGATGCCCGCCAGTATGACGACGCCTGCCAGCACGCTGCGGCCCGGTGCGGTGAGCAGCAGCTTCCCGGCACGGCACAGCAGACCGCCCAGCGAGAGCGTTTCGACCGGTTCCAGCCCCAGTGCAGCGGCGCAGAGGGTGCCGCCCACGGCCAGCACCAGAAGATCCAGTGCCAGAAACACCAGTACGGCAAGTCCGGGATAGTAGCCCTGCTGGGCGGCGGCTTCAAACAGAAAGGCCGACACAAAACAGAGCAGCTCCAGCACCAGCGTGCCGACCTTGGTGTCATCGCCGAAGTTGTGCTTTTTCAACTTGACTGCTTTTGCGTTCGACACGGCGAAACCTCCTCTATCAGTGATTTTGAGCGATAAAAAGGGGAGGGGTCTCCAGGGATGACCCCTCCCGCGTGTGAAAACTTAGTTGTTGGCAGCGAGGATGCTGTTGGCCGTATCAAAGAAGGTCTGAGCCGCCTCGGCGGGAGTAGCCTGGCCATAGAACACGCTGTAAGCGATGTCCTTGAACTGGGTGTTGACCTCGGAGATGCCGGAGGGGTCCGGAGCCGGGGTGCTGCCGCAGTAGTCGGCGGCATCGGAAACGAAGTCGAACATCTCAACCTGCTTCTCGCTCAGGGCACCGGAACTGGTCAGGTGGTCACGGGCGGTGCTTGCAGAGGGAGTTCCGCGCTCGCCCAGCATGATATCGTTGGCCTCGTCACTGTTCAGGAACCAGCTGATAAAGGCAGCAGCCTCTGCCTGCACCTTGGAGGTGGCAGAAACGGAGAAGAACATGCCGGGCTTGTACCACAGGGCCTTTTCACCGGCCTTCTTCACCGGGGGAACCAGCAGTTCCAGCGTGTCGTTGCCGGCGTTTGCGCCGATGGTGCCGAAGTTGTTCCAGGACTGATGGAAGGCAGCATCGTTGGTGATGACCGGGCTTGCATCGTTGCCCAGGGTGGCGATCTGCTCATACTCGTCGGGGTTCGGTGCGGCACCGGCGTCCATCAGGGCATCGTCCACGTTGGAGATGTCCAGGGTGCCATTGGAAGCGTACTCGGACAGGTCTGCCAGAGAGCCGTTCTTGGCGTAAGTGGAAATGTACATATAGTCCATCTGGACGATATCGGCCATGCCGCCGGTGGCGGTGTCGGTGGCCAGCTTTTCAAAGTAGCCGTCCCAGCCGGAGGGGGTGGTCTCGAAGTGGACGTTGGGGTTCAGCTCGGTGTACTTGTCCAGCAGCTGCTGGGTCAGGTCGTGCCGGGTCTGGCCGCCCCACCAGGTCATGCGGATGGTCACATCGCCGTCAGCGGATGCGGCTGCACTGCCGGAAGCAGCAGAAGAAGCAGTGGTGGAGCTTGCGGAGCCGCCGCATGCGGCGAGAGCACCTGCCATACCGGCGATACCTGCGGCTTTCAGGAAGTTTCTGCGAGAGATCTTCATAATTTGTTCCTCCATTTTCCTTCGTGTTTTCTGTATTCACGGAGCCGTCGCTCCCCGGTTTGTGCACACCCTTTTGTTGATCCTATTGTATCGCTTTTTTCAAAAACAAAATGGAAAATGCCGGTCTTTCTCTTGGAAAAAAACCGACATTTCTTATGGATGCTTTCTGAGATTTTAGTGCTTGTTTCTATATTCCGTCGGCGTGACCCCGCAGATCTTGCGGAACGCCTTGGAAAAATACTGCCCATCCAGCGGGTAGCCCACCAGCTCCGCCAAACGGCTGATCTTCATGCCCGGCTGGTACTCCAACAGCCGCTGTGCCTGGGTGATGCGGCAGTGTTCCAGATAGCCCGAAAAACGCGTGCCGGTCATCTGGGAGAAGATGCGCCGCAGGTGATCTTCGCTCATGAACAGCCGTTCCTGTGCGATGGTCTGCAGGCTGAACTCCGGCTCCGAGAGGTTTTCGTAAATGGCAAGGAAGATCTCCCGGCTGCGGGCGTCCGGCTGGGGCAGGTTCCACGCAGCGGTCAGGGCATCTGCCCACCCGGCAAGGGAATCTTCCGGGGCGGCCTTGCCCTCAAACAGCAGTTTCCACGCCAATTCGCAAAGCTGCTGCCGCTGCTGCGGCCGGTAGTTCCTGACCTCCATCTTCGCAAACGACAAAGCCAGCTCCTGCAGCAGTTCTTCGTAGCTGCCCGCCTGCCGCAGGCGGCGAAAATCGAAAATTTCATTCACGGTCTCCGGCAGGGCCGCGTTCCGGCTGGCGTGTACATGACAGGTTCCCTGCGGCTCCACAGTAATATGGAATTATATCTGGACGAAGGAGCCGTCCTGCAGGGCACTGCCGAGCCGGAAGATTACCTGCCCCGCATCCCCAGCCGATTTGAGGGTACCGAGATGGAGTGCTACAGCAGCCTGCTGAATCTCGGCACGCTCGACCATACCGCTGGGCCGAACTGCGAAAACGTCATCCTGCGGGGCAAGGGCACCATTGCTTCCGGCGGCAGGCTGCTGGCAAGCCGCATCATTGAAAATGAGCGGGCACGCCTGAAAGAATACCTTGCGCAGAACGCAGACCTCGTGTCCACCTGCGAGAACGCCGACACCATTCCGGGCCGCGTCCGGCCGCGCCTTGTCAACATGAGCAATTGCCGGAACATCTGGATGCAGGGGCTGACCTTTGCCAACGGTGCCAGCTGGAACCTGCACATGATCTACTCTGACCAGATCGTCACCGACCACTGCACCATCAAATCGGACGGCGTATGGAACGGCGATGGCTGGGATCCGGATTCCTCCACCAACTGCACGATCTTCGCCTGCGAGTTCTGCACCGGCGACGATGCGGTGGCCATCAAGTCCGGCAAGAACCCGGAGGGCAACATCATCAATCGCCCGACGAAGCACATCCGGGTGTTCGACTGCCACAGCGGTTTCGGCCACGGCATCTGCATTGGCAGCGAGATGAGTGGCGGCGTGGAGGATGTGAAGATCTGGGACTGTGATATGGCGGTGTCCACCTCCGGGCTGGAAGTCAAAGCAACGAAAAAGCGCGGCGGCTACGTCCGGGATGTGGAAGTGCGGGACTGCACCCTTTCCCATGTGATGGTACATTCGGTAGGCTACAACGATGATGGCATTGGCTCCGATGTGCCGCCTATTCTGGAAAACTTCAGGTATGAACGGGTCACTCTGCTGGGCCGGTACATCGACCACGACCATGTGTGGCATTCCTGCCTGGCCATCGAGCTATGCGGCTTTGACGTACCGGGGTACGAAGTGAAGAACATCCGGTTCAGGGATGTGGTGTTGGAAGACAACCACGGCCCTGCCCAGAACATCCAGATGCAGCACTGCCAAAATGTCAGCTTTGAAAATGTCACTGTGAGGTCTGGCAGCCAACCGGAATGACCCGGATTCAGATGTCGGGATTCTTCAGAAAAGCGGTCGCTTTTTTGCAGCCGCTTTTTATTTTGCTATGTTACAATAGAGCCGTAGAGAGGTGAATGCAGAATGCTGTTTGGTCGGTCCGAATTCATCCCGGAGGGCGCGGGCATCAGCCCGGACACGCCCCGCAAAAAGGGCCTTGCCCGATTGGTCGAGATCATGAGCCGCGACCTGGACGGCATTTTTCTGTCCGGTTCGCTGGCACTGCTGGCCTGTGTCCCGGCGGCGGCTCTGGTGGGCATTGCCCTCTGGATGGGCAGCCTGCCGCTGTGCCTGCTGGCCGCCTGCTGTACCGGCTGGCTGGTCGGCCCGGCGCTGACCGGCCTTTACGACACCATTCTCCGGGCCCTGCGGGATGAACCGGGTTTCTGGTGGCATACCTACAAGCGGGTGTGGAAGCAGAGCTTCAAAAGCAGCTTTCTCCCCGGCATGATCTTCACCGTGCTGTGGGCGCTGGTGGGTTATGCGGCCTTTGCCCTGCCGCTGATGGCCGATGTGTCCACCAGCTTTGTATGGATCCTGTTATTGGACGCCGTGCTTTTGCTGACGCTGGGCAGTTACTTCTGGATGCAGAGCGCTTTGTTTGAGAGCTGTGTCAGCAGGAAGCTTTCCAACTGCGTGCGGATGCTGCTCGGCTTTCTGCCCCAGACCGTGCTTTCGGCCGTGTTTCAGCTGGGCTACTGGCTGTTGATGGCGGCCGTTATCCCGCGCTGCGCCTTTGTGTTTTTGCTGACCGGGCTGTGGGTGCCCAATCTGCTGGCCATGATGGCCGTGTATGCACCCATCGAGAAAAGTCTGCACCTGGAAGCAAAGATCCACGACGTGCAGAACCGCTGAAAGCCCTTTTTCAAGCTATTTTCTTCTCCTTCTTTATAAACTTGCATTCTCCATTCTGCAAAAATGGCCGTCCCGATCGGGGCGGTCATTTTTGCAACGGGGGGATTTTTTCTGCGCGCACTCGCAGGGGATAGCAGATACGGCGTGCGATTCTTTTCGGGGAAGCGGAAGCTTTGCGTAGTCTTTTGATCGTTTCTCCCGCAGCACTTTCTTCTGGAATGTGTTTTGTGGTATTGAGCGGCGGGAGAGACATTTGGCACCGAGCGGATAGCCGAATGCCCGAATGCCGGGAATGCGGTCTCCGCTGGTTCCGCGAACCGTTTGGTGCGCTGCCGGATGAGCGTGACTACCGGAAAACCTGCTCACAGAGGTCTCCGCTTGGCTCCCCGGCAAGTCCCAGGCAGCCCGCCGAGGGCAGCGCGGGGGCTATTCCGCAGAGGGATGGAAAATCTTTGTGACCGCCGTCTCCGGGCCTGCCTTGCCCCATGCTCGACCGCACTGCCCGGCAGCGGCCGGAGCAACGCAAAGACGGCCCGTTCAACAAAACTTCCGCACGCAAAAACCCCGCCCCATACACTGCGCGATGCAATGCACGGGGCGGGGTTTTGCTTCAGATGATATTTCTTAGGAGAGAATGCTTAGTGGATGAACACAGGGCCCAGCGGGTTTGCGATGGGGCTGACGTAACCGCCCAGCAGCTTGGGGATGGCAAGGCTGATGTCGGGGACGTAGGTCAGCAGCAGCAGTGCAACGAACATGCACAGGTAGAACGGCAGGGTAGCCTTGACCACCTTTTCCATGGGACGCTTTGCCACGGCAGAGCCGATGAACAGAACGGAGCCGACGGGAGGAGTCAGCAGGCCGATGCCGCAGTTCAGCACCACGATGATACCGAACTGGATGGGGTCGATGCCGATGGAGGTGGCGATGGGCAGCAGGATGGGGGTGGCGATCAGGATGATGGGAGCCATATCCATGATCATGCCCAGAACCAGCAGGATCAGGTCGATGAGCAGTGCGATGATGTAGGGGTTGTCGGTGAGGTCGGTGATGGCGTTAGCAGCCAGATCGGGCACGTGCAGGATGGTCAGGCAGTTGCCGAACACAGCAGAGGTGGCGATGAGGATCAGCACGATGGACAGGGTGTTGACGCACTCGTCCAGGGCGTGCCACACGCCCTTCCAGTCCAGGCCCTTGTAGATGAACACGGACACGAACAGGGAGTAGATAACGGCGATAGCAGCGGACTCGGTGGCGGTGAACACGCCGCCGACCACGCCGAACACCACGATGATAACAGCGGCCAGAGCCCAGATGGAGGTGCCCAGCTGCTTGATAAAGCGCTTGATGCTGAAGGGATCACCCTTGGGGTAGTTGCGCTTTACAGAGATGATGTAGGAGCCGATCATCAGCACGATGGCCAGCAGTGCGCCGGGCAGGTAACCTGCCAGGAACAGGCTGCCCACGGAGATACCACCGGCGGTGGTAGCGTAGATGACCATGTTGTGGCTGGGAGGAACCAGCAGGCCCTCGCAGGAGGAGGTGATGGTAACAGCGGTGGAGAAGTCGGCACCGTAGCCCTGGTCCACCATCATGGGGATCATGATGGAACCGATGGAAGCGGTATCGGCAGAGGCGGAACCGGAGATGCCGCCAAAGAAGTAGGAAGCCACGATGTTGACCATGGCCATGCCGCCGCGCATCCAGCCCACGCAGGCGTCAGCCAGTGCGATGAGCTTTTCAGAGATGCCGCCGGAGCCCATGAGCACGCCCATGGTGATGAAGAAGGGAACTGCCATCAGGCTGAAGGAAGAAATGCCCTTGACCATCAGTCGGCAGACGTCGGTCAATGCCTGGCCCTGCACCAGCATACACAGCACGCTGGACAGGCCAACGGCGTAGGCGATGGGGAAGCGCAGGAAGATCATGACGAAGAAGCTGACAAGAAGGACAATGATCGCCAGTGTCTGAACTGTCATATTACATTTCCTCCTTTACAAAAAAGCTCTTGATGTGGTTGTACAGAGATTCGATCTCAAAGATGATCATGGCAACGCCAGCCAGAGGCACCGGGAAGTACATCCAGAAGCGGCTCAGCCAGGGCATGGACACATAGAAGCCACGGCCGCCCAGGGTGGTGGCGTAGTTCCAGCCCACCACCATCATCACCACACCCAGGACCATCACGGCTACATCGGACAGGATGTCCAGAGCCTTGACCACTTTCTTGGGCAGGTACATATCAAAGGCAGTCATGCGGATGTGAGCACCACGGCGGATGGCCAGAGCAGCACTCAGCACTGCCATGTAGCTCATGCAGGTCAGGACGACCTCCTCAGACCAGGAGGGGTCCGGGATAAAGGAGACGTAACGACCGATGACCGACATGGTGGTAATGAGGATATCTGCGATCAGCAGGATCTTACAGATGAACAGGACCACTTTGTAGGTAATGTCGTACGCCGGCTTGATCTTATCCAGAGTGGTAAAGATTTTCGGCATAGGAATTCCTCCATATAAAAACCCGGCGGGTCTGCGGGCGTATTCCCGTAGTCCCCCGCCGGGCTATGTACTACTTTAGAACACGAAGGCGATTCGATCAGGCCTTCATATCCAGCAGCTGCTGGTACAGCTCAGCCTGGTCAGAGGTGTTCTCGCTGATGACCTTGGCGCAAGCCTCCTGCCAGGGAGCCTTGTCGGGAACATCCACAACGTTGCAGCCGGAAGCCTTCAGCTCATCCAGGACCTTGTTCTCCTCGGTCTCGGACAGGTTTGCGTTGAAGGACTGGGTGTCGGCAGCAGCCTCCATGATGGCGGCCTGCTGGTTCTCGGTCAGCTTGCCCCATGCATTGTCGGTGATGACAGCCTGCACAGCGCCCAGGGTGTGGCCGTCCAGGATCAGGTTGTTGGCGACCTCGGGGAATGCGTTGGACTTGTAGTTTGCGATGGGCTGCTCAGCGCCATCCACAACGCCGGTCTGCAGTGCGCTGTACAGCTCACCGAAGGAAACGACG
>QWCE01015154.1_pt1 | contig 10106 bp, 10 predicted proteins | sample 1972531 | NCBI WGS metagenome assembly QWCE01 (sample SAMN09866716, study PRJNA288562) | Human gut metagenome isolate term4_stool, whole genome shotgun sequencing... | reverse complement strand
CAAAAAAGGGGATGATTCACATCCCCACGATAATTTAGAGGGTACTCCGCCTAATAATTTAGAGCGAACCTCTAAGCACCGGATAATTTAATATACCAAGAAATCATATGATTTGATTTCTTTTTTTTGAAGTGCTAATATATATATGAAAAGAAAGTCTTCAGGGCAGGGTGAAATTCCCGACCGGTGGTGATAGTCCACGAGCAGATGCAGAAAAGGTGCAATTCCTTTACCGATAGTGAGAGTCTAGATGGAAGAAAGACATTTTTTTAGATAATGTTTTTAGTCATGGAGATTAGTATTTTCATGATATTTTTTATTTTAAAGGAGAATTATTATGGAAAGTACTAAGACACAAAAAATGGTTTTAGCAGCAATGCTGGCTGCACTTGGGATGATTTTAAATCTCATTGAGATTCCTTATCCCTTTGCTCCTTGGTTAAATCTTGATTTATCAGAAATTGTTGTTCTTGTAGCAATTTCTACTTTAGGATTTATACCAGCATTGTTTGTCTGTATTTGTAAATTTGTTGTTTCTATTTTGTTTAAAGGACCTGTAGGACCAATGGCTATTGGGCAAATTGCAGCATTGATTGCATCGTTATCAATTTGTGTAACATATTCATTGCTTGCTCGAAAAATTGATCCAGAAAAGAATTTAAAGAATTATTTTTTAGATATGGTTTTAACGATGCTTGTTTTTGCTTTTATTATGTTTGTCATCAATTATTTCTTTGTGACACCTACTTATTTAATGCAAAAACCGACATGGTATACAAATCTACCTTTTGCAGTTGATATTCAAGCATTTAATCAACAATATGGTTCAAATATTTCAATTCCGAAATTTTTATCTTTTTTATCACCTTATGGACAAGCTATTTTTATTATTTATTTTCCTTTTAATTTTATTAAAGGAATTATTACAGGAACTGTTTATTATCTTGTAAGACCGGTTGAAAAAAGATTTAAAAGTAAATATATTAAAGAAGCTTAGGCTTCTTTTATTTTTTTATAGTGATTATTATGTTATAATGGCGAGGGATGGTGGGAAAATGACGTATTCAAGAGTAAAAAAATACCAAGAATTAAGAGATGGACTTAAGGAAGAAGTTGGCATTTCTAAAGAAAAGTATGTAGAACCAGTTCAAAATGATGGTGACGATGATGATTTTTTGTCATTTATGAAAAAGGATAAAGAAGAAAAAGAAGTAAATTTAGAAGATACTTTAACAGAAACTAAAACATTTGAACAAATGAGAGAAGAAGGCTCAGCTGAACTTGATAAAGCTCTTAAAAGTGCGAAAGAAAGTGTTGGTAAACAAGATCAATATAATACAAGAATGGATATTTTAAGTAAAATTAGAGAACCTGAAAAAAATACAATTAAGATAGATTCAGTTGAAAGCTATGCCACACAAGAATTTGCTAAAGGAATGTTTGTAAATAATAAAGTTGAAGAAGAGCCAAAAGAAAAAATGACTTTTATGGAAAAATTAGCTGCGATGTCACCAGAAGAAGATGTGAAAAAAGCAGAAGAATTTTTACAACAAGCTTTTATTGAAGATGAAGAAGAGATTATTGAAAATAAAGGTGAAAGTAAAGTTGTTAAGGTTATGAATGTCATTATTGTTATTTTAGTCATTATTTTCATTGCTTTACTTGGAGTTATCTTATATCAAAGTTTTTTTTAACTAAGGAAGACCTTAGTTTTTTTAGGAGGGTGTTTATTTTATGAAGAAAAAAATTTCAGTTGCAATAGATGGGCCTAGTGCTGCAGGAAAAAGTACAATTGCAAAAATGGTTGCTAAAAAGGAAAATTTCATTTATATTGATACGGGTGCAATGTATCGATCTGTTGCATTTTATTGTATAAAAAATCACATTGACTTAAATGATGAACAAGCTGTTGAACAAGCAATTTCAAATATTCAAATACGTCTTACAGCTGATAATAAAGTTTATTTAAATAATGAAGATGTTAGCCTTCAAATTAGAACAGATGAAGTTTCACTTGGAGCTAGCTGTGTTTCTAAATATCAAGCGGTAAGAACATTTCTAGTTGATGAGCAAAGAAAAATGGCTGAAACTGGGAATGTTATTTTGGATGGAAGAGATATTGGAACAGTTGTTTTACCACATGCAGATTTAAAAATTTATCAAATAGCAAGTGTAGAAACACGTGCGAAGAGACGTTATTTAGAAAATAAAGAAAGAGGCTTAGAGGCTGATTTAGAAACAATCAAAAAAGAAATTGAACAAAGAGATTATCAAGATATGCATCGTGCTATTTCGCCACTTAAAAAAGCGGATGATGCAATTGAACTTGATACGTCGAATATGACGTTAGAAGAAGTTGTTGATCAAGTGTTAACTTTAATTAATAAAACAAGGGAGGAATAATATGGCAGGTGTAGTTGCAATTGTTGGTCGTGCTAATGTTGGAAAATCAACAATCTTTAACCGTATGGTTGGAGAAAGAATTTCAATTGTTGAAGATGTTGCAGGTGTAACAAGAGACCGTATCTATGCTAAAGCTTCATGGCTTACAAAAGAGTTTAGTGTAATTGATACAGGAGGTATTGAATTAGAAAATGCTTCTTTTACAACACAAATTAAAATGCAAGCAGAAATTGCAATTGAAGAAGCAGATGTTATTGTATTTGTTGTTAATGGTCGAGAAGGTATTACTAAAGAAGATGAGTATGTAGCACGTCTTTTACAAAAATCAAGAAAACCAATTATTTTAGTTGTTAATAAAATTGATGATAATCAATTTAGAGATTATATATATGAATTTTATGCATTAGGTGTTGGTGATCCTATTCCTGTTTCTGGTTCACATGGGATTGGAATTGGAGATTTATTAGATCAAATTATTAATCAATTAGATTTACAAGATGAAGAAACTAATGAAGATGAAATCAGTTTTTCAATTATTGGAAGACCAAATGTTGGTAAATCATCTCTTACAAATGCTATTTTAGGGGAAGAACGTGTTATTGTTTCTAATATTGAAGGAACAACACGTGATGCCATTGATACACCTTTTGTGAAAGATGGACAAAAATATCGTGTTGTAGATACAGCGGGAATGAGAAAAAAAGGTAAAGTTTATGAAAATATTGAAAAATATTCAATTTTAAGAGCTTTGACATCAATTGAAAAAAGTGATGTTATTCTTGTTGTTATTGATGGTGAAACAGGAATTAGAGAACAAGATAAGCATGTTGCTGGATATGCCCATGAAGCAGGTAAAGGCGTTGTCATTGTTTATAATAAGTGGGACCTAGTTGATAAAGATGAAAAAACAATGCAAAAGAAACAAAAAGAAATCTATGAACAATTTAAATATTTAGATTATGCACGTATTGTTTTTACTTCAGCTAAAACAGGTCAAAGAGTGGATCAAATTTTCCCATTAATTCAAGAATCTTATGAAAATTCAAGAAAACGAGTGCAAACGAGCGTTTTAAATGATGTTTTAGTGGATGCACAATTAATGAATCCAACAACGACATTTAATGGTGGAAGATTAAAAATCTTCTATGCTAATCAAGTAGCAGTTTGCCCACCGACATTTGTTTTATTTTCAAATGATCCACAATATTTACACTTTAGTTATAAACGTTACTTAGAAAATAGATTAAGAGAAGCATTTGGGTTTGAAGGAACACCAATTCATATCATTTGTAGAAAAAGAGACTAAGTCTCTTTTTTTAACATTTATTTATTTTTTTCATAGTATATAGTGGTGATATTATGAAAGATAAAGATTTACTTGTAGATCGTGTATCTAAAAAAACAAATGTGAAAAAAGAAGATATTTTTAAATTAGCAAACGATTTACAAAAGAAAGATTTAAATAATGAAAAAGATATGAGAGATTTTATTCAAACGGTTGCAAAAGTAACAAATCAATCTTTAGATCAAAGAAAGATTGATAAATTGATTAAAATTATGCAAAATAAAGATGTTTTAAATGATGTTGAAAAAATGATTTAAAATAGTGTTGATTTAGTTAAAGTTTTTGTTATAATGGAGAAGAACTTCATTAAAAAGTGAAAAATGTTGTTTTAGGCCATTTTTAGATTGACTTATGATGTGAGTTTCTATATAATAGATTTTGCGGTTATGGAAAGGTGATTAATATGAAGTATAGTTTGCAGTGGATTATTAAACACAAAGGAACATTTGATTTTGAAGAAGAAATAACTTTTCCATGTGAAATGTTTGAAAAGTATGCCCATATTAACGGCCTTAAAGACGTCATCGTCTCAGGTACCGGGAATCTTGATACAAGAGATAAACGATTATATGTTGATTTAAATATTAAGGGAACAATGATTCTTCCGTGTGCGTTAACGTTGGAAGATGTTGATTATCCATTTGATATCGATTCGACGGAAGTATTTTCATTTGAAAAGCCTGATCCGCTTGAAGACGTTCATGAAGCAAAGAAAGATGTTGTTGATTTTACGCCTGTCGTATTTTCAAATATCATGTTAGAAGTGCCCATGAGGGTCGTAAAAGATGATGCTAACATCAAGGAATCAGGTAAGGGTTGGAAGATACTCGATGGTCAAGAGGATAATGATGAAGAATACATTGATCCAAGGTTAGCAAAATTGAAAGATTATTTTAAACAATAGGAGGATATAAAGATGGCAGTACCATTTAGAAGAGTTTCTAGTACAAGAAGAAATAAAAGAAGAACACATGATAAATTATCTGCACCAACTTTAGTTGTATGTCCAGAATGTGGAGAATACAAAATGTCTCATAGAGTTTGTAAACATTGTGGAACTTACAAAGGTGTAAAAGTAAAATAAGAAGATCACCCAAAGGGTGATTTTTTTTTACCTTTTTTAGTTCACAAGAAATGTGAACTTCTATATTTTATTCACATCTATTTATTGAACAAGTGATTTAAAAAGTATATAATGGTGGTATAAAGTGGTAAAAGTGAATATAAAAGTGGTAAAAAGTGGGTGATAGTGATGTTCATGGGTGAATTTAAGCATTCAATTGATGCAAAAGGACGCTTGACGATTCCATCTAAAATTAGGAATCAATGTCAAGGTTCTGTTTATGTTGCCCGTGGATTTGATGGATGCCTTGCTTTTTATACAAAAGAAGAATGGGATCCGTTTTGTGCGAAACTCCTTTCTTTACCTTCTAATAAAAAAGAAGTTCGAAAAGCAATTCGTTTTACCATTTCAAGTGCATGTGAGTGCGAATTTGATAAATTAGGAAGAATTAACATTCCTACAAATTTACGCACTTTAGCACACTTAGAAAAAGAATGTGTCATTATTGGGGCAGGAAACCATGGTGAAATATGGTCGCAAGAAAAATGGAATCAATACTATAATGACAATCAAGATAGTTATGATGATATTTTAGAATCTTTAGATGATTTTAGTTTATAGGAGGATTTTGAATGTTCAACCATGTTACAGTTTTATTAAATGAAGCAGTTGAAGGATTGAATGTCAAACCAGATGGTATCTATGTAGACTGTACACTTGGAGGAGCTGGTCATTCAAGTTTGATTTTAAAACAGTTAACAACCGGCCATTTATATTGTTTTGATCAAGATATTCATGCGATTGAAGCTGCAAGAGAAAGGTTNNNNATTTACAATTATCCAATCCAATTTTAAAAATTTAAAAAGTGAACTCCATCTTCGTGGTGTAGAACATGTAGATGGAATTTTATTTGATTTGGGTGTTTCATCACCTCAATTTGATGATGGGGCTCGAGGTTTTAGTTATAACTATGATGCTCGATTAGATATGAGAATGAACCAAGAGGCATCTTTGGATGCACATTATATTGTTAATCATTATAGTTATGAACAACTTGTAGAAATTTTATATAAATATGCGGATGAAAAATTTGCAAAACAAATTGCTCGAAAAATTGAAAAGGAAAGAGAAATACATCCTATTGATACAACTTTTCAACTTGTAGATATTATTAAAGAAGCAATTCCTGCTTATGCTAGAAGAAAAGGCGGACATCCAGCAAAACGTACTTTTCAAGCACTTCGAATTGCGGTTAATGATGAATTAAATGTTTTTGATATTGCTTTAAAAGATGCATTGGATCTTTTAAATTTAAATGGAAGAATCTCGGTTATTACTTTCCATAGTTTAGAAGATAAAATATGTAAATATACATTTAATGAAGTTTCAAAATTAAAAGATGTTCCTAAAGGATTACCAGTTATTCCTTTAGAAATGCAACCTAAATTTAAATTGGTTAATAGAAAACCGATTATAGCGTCGGATGATGAATTGACTCATAATCATCGTGCACATTCAGCTAAATTGAGAGTTATAGAGAGGGTTATTTTATGAAAAAGAGAAAGACAGGATTTGAATCTTTTGCACAAGTGTTTTTAATTGTAACAATTGTTGTTTTTGTTTTTGGAATTATTATGGTTAAATCAGTTGAATCTTCATATAATAGAACCATTCAAAAATTACAAAATGAAATAGACACACTTGAATCAGATATAGATAGTTTACAAATGCAAAAACAAGAATTAGTTTCATTCAATCGTGTTGCTGAAGTTGCAACTTCTAAAGGATATACTTATCAAAATGATGCAACAGCATCAACAACAGGAGCTCAGCAATAATGAAGAAATACAAAAGTGCAAAGATAACGGGTATTATTTTTGCAGTTCTTATTTTTTCATTGGTAGTTAATATTTTATACTTGGGGGCAACGGGAAAACACTTGATCAGTGAAGAGAACATTGCCTCTTTTGCGAAAAATAGAAGTAAGAAAGAAGTTGTTGAATATGCTCAAAGAGGGCAAATTTATACAAGTGATGATGAAAAAGTAGCTGTTAATGTTAAAAAGTATAAAATTATTTTGGTACTTTCATCTCAAAGAACAGGCTATGGTAAAAATCTTGCTTATGTTAAAGATGTTAATAAAACAGCTAGTCAACTAGGTCCTATTTTAGGAATAGATGTCAATGAATTAACATCTAAATTACAAACAGCAAAGGATGAAGGACGTTATCAAATTGAACTTGGGACAAAAGGAAATAATTTATCAGCGTCAGTAAAAAAACAAATAGAAGATTGTAATCTTACGGGAATAGAGTTTGTAGAGTCTAATTCGAGATATTATCCATTGGGTGATTTTTGTAGCTATGTTGTAGGGTATGCAAAAAGTTATAATGATCAAAGTGTTAAGAAAATGGTTGGAGAAATGGGACTTGAACTTTCTTATGATAAACAATTAAAAGGTAAAAATGGTTATAAGGTTTATCAAACAGACGCTAATGGATATGCTTTAGTAGATGGAACTTTAAGAGAGAAAGATCCAACCAATGGAAATGATCTTTATTTAACGATTGATAGTGGTCTTCAAAGAAATTTAGATTATTTGATGTCTAATGCTTATAGTGAAAGTGGTGCTGAAGTTGTGACTGCTGGAGTGATGGAAATTAAAACAGGAAAGATTCTAGCAATGTCAACCTATCCATCTTTTAATCCTAATGAAAGAAATATATCAACATTCAATAATTATTTTTTAGAAGGAACAATTGAATGTGGATCTGTTTTTAAACCATTTATTTATGCTGATTCTATTGAAGAAGGTAAATATGATCATAATGCTTATTATAATTCAGGAAGTTATAATGTTTATTATGGAAATAAATTAGTAGCCACAATTAAAGATCATAATGGTGGTCAAGGTTGGGGTACAATTACTTATGATCAAGGATTGTATCATTCAAGTAACGTAGCTATTTGTAATTTATTGGATCAAGGTTATGTTACAAAAGATGTTTTAACAGAGAAATTAAATGATTTAGGCTTTTTCCAAGGTGATACAATGGATGGACTTACATGTTCATCATCAATCAATGCTTATACAAGAAAAAATGCTGGAAGACTTGAATATTTAACGACAGGATTTGGTCAAGGTTCTACGGTCACTCCTTATCAACTTTTAAAAGCATATAGTGTTTTTGGAAATGATGGGAAAACGGTTCAACCACATATTGTAGATAAAGTTGTCAATCCTGAAACAAATAAAGTTGTCTATCAAGCAACACCGAAATATTCAAAACAAATCTTTTCAACAAATACAATCAGTCAAGTAAAAGATTTAATGTTAGGTGTTATTGAAGATGAACAAGGTACAGGGAAGACTTATCGTTTGGATAATGATGTTCGTATGATTGGTAAAACAGGGACAGGACAAGTTGTTGAAAATGGTGGTTATAGTACAACTTTATATATGCATTCATTTGTAGGGATTGCTCCTTATGATGATCCTCAAGTCGTGATGTTTTTAACTTTTAAATCAGGAGATTCATATGCTCAATATATGCCAAATATTGTTAAACAAACAATGAATGAAGCACTTCAAGTAGTAAATCGCTATAATGCTAAAAATACGACAGCAGTTGATCAAAGCTGTACTTTAGATTCCTATACAAATCAATCTGTTAATTATGTAAAATCTAAATTAGAATCAAAATCATTAAGTGTTCAAATTATCGGTAATGGAAGTTCTGTTATTGAACAATATCCACTTGCCAAAAGCAAAGTGACAAGTGGTGATAAAGTATTTATCAAAACAGAAGGAAAAGATATAACACTTCCTAATTTAATAGGATGGTCTAAAAAAGAAGTGCAAACTTATGCTTCGCTTGCTGGTATTCAATTAACGATTGATGGCACAAGTGGACATGTAACTGCTCAAAGTGTTGGCGAGAATACAGTTGTTCATAGCGGTGATAGTTTAACTGTAGCAATATCTTAAAAGAGGAATGATTCCTCTTTTTTTTCATAGTTTATAATGGTGAGATTTATGTTGTTTCAACAATCTGTTAATAAGATCAAAATCATTAAAATGTGTATTTATCTCATTGTTTTAGCGCTTATTTTTAAAGTGGGGTATATTCAAATCATTGATCGTAAAAATATTTATGATAAAGCATTAGAGTCTTGGCAAAGGTCTTTTCCTGTACAAGCTAATAGAGGGAAAATATATGATCGAAGTGAAAATGTACTGGCAACAGATCTTACAACTGCTTCTTTGGTTGTTGTACCGAGTCAAATAAAGGATCAAGCAACAACAGCTTTAGAATTAAGTAAAATTTTAAATTTAGATGTCAATGTTTTAAAAGAAAAATTAAATAAAAAGGTGTCGATTCAAAGAATTTCTCCAGAAGGAAGACAACTTGATAATCAAGTTGCAAGTAAAATACAAAGATTGCATTTATCAGGTGTTTATTTGATTAAAGATACAAAAAGATATTATCCGGGAAATAATTATTTAAGTCATTGTTTAGGTTTTGTTGGAATTGATAATCAAGGATTATTAGGATTGGAGTTAGAATATGATTCGTTTTTAAAAGGAAAAAACGGTTCGATTGATTATTATATGGATGCTAAAAGTCATAATTTAAAAATGTATCCAAGTCATTATACGTATAGTCAAAGTGGAATGAATATCACTTTGACCATAGATAAAAGAGTTCAAGATGTCATTGAAAGAGAATTATCAAATGCTTATGATACGTATCATCCAGATGGTATTTGGGCACTAGCGATGAATCCTAAAAATGGAGAGATTTTAGGAATCGCCAGTTATCCTAACTTTAATCCTAATGATTATCAAAATGAGGATAAAGATATTTATAATCAAAATATTCCTATTTGGAAAACTTATGAACCAGGATCAACCTTTAAAATCATAACTTTTTCAAGTGCTTTAAATGAAAATTTATTTGATATGGATAAAGATACTTATTATGATAAAGGGTATGAATATGTTTCAGGCACAAGAATCAAATCATGGAAAAAAGGAGGGCATGGCTTGCAGACTTTTAGAGAAGTTTTACAAAATTCATCCAATCCAGGATTTGTAGAAATTGGTAGGAGATTAGGAAAAAAGAGATTGTATCAATATGTTCAAAATTTTGGCTTAACTGAAAAAACGGGAATTGATTTACCTGGAGAATCATGTGGGATTATGTTTGATTATAAAAACTTTCATGAACTTGAACAAGCGACCGTTGCTTTTGGACAAGGCTTATCTGTAACGCCCTTACAATTGGTAACTGC
>QWCE01008953.1_pt1 | contig 10108 bp, 10 predicted proteins | sample 1972531 | NCBI WGS metagenome assembly QWCE01 (sample SAMN09866716, study PRJNA288562) | Human gut metagenome isolate term4_stool, whole genome shotgun sequencing... | reverse complement strand
TTTGGACAAAGATCTTTTGCCATAAAAACTGGCATGGCGGAATGGATCCCAAATTTTCTAGCCTCGTAATTTGCAGTTGTTATTATGGATTTATTGCTAAGTCCGCCTACAGCCATAGGTCTTTTCTTTAATTTTGGATTTCTGATTTCTTCGCAGGATGCGTAAAAGGCATCACAGTCTATGTGGAGGATGTATTTCATATGATTACTATACTAATTATAATAAATTTGGCTAAATTGCATATTTAAGACCATAAAAGTAAAGTTATGATATGAGAGTAGATAAATTTTTAAAAAATTCAAGAATAATAAAGAGAAGGCAGGTTGCTAAAGAAGCCTGCGAAAATGAGCGTGTAAAAATTAATGATAGGATAGCCAAGGCAGGAAGTGAGGTTGAAAAGGGTGATATTATAGAGATTACCTTTGGAAAATCAATCCTAAGAGTGAAGGTGCTAGACCTTATAGAAGGCGCAAAGAAGAACACAGCAGATAGTATGTATGAGGTAATAGATGGCTAACAATAAAAGGAGGGCAAGGAAGGATTCTTACCTTTCTAAAAGAAAAGAAAAAAACAATAGATTTCTGAGGATGATTGCAGGTTTAATTGTTTTATCAAGTGTTGGCTTTTGGTATCTTAATTCTTCTATGAATGCAGAAAATGAAAAGATGAGCAAGGATATAATTTCAAGCCAGAAAAAATTGGAAGACGTTAAGACTGAAATAGACGGACTTAGAGAAGATTATGAAATGAGAAATACTGATCAATTTAAGGAAAAAGTCGCCAAAGAAAAACTCGGCATGGTCAAAAAAGACGAAGTTTCAGAAAAACCTGAAGAAGAAAATTCCGTAATTAAACAAGTGGATAATACAGTAAGTGAAAATCAAGACACTACAAACCAGGAAAATCTAGAAAACCAAGCTGATTCTAACGCTAATACAAGTAATAATATAAATCAAAACGAAAATCAAAATTCAAATCCAAAGGCAGATGCAAGCACAAATGCGATTGGAAGATAGAGTTTTACAAACAATTACCGAACACAATCTCATAAATGAGGGAGACACTCTTATTGTCGGAGCAAGTGGTGGACCAGATAGCCAGTTTTTAATCCATATCTTAAATAATTTGCGAAGTGAACTTGGTTTTGATATGGTTCTTGCGCACTTAAATCATCTGCACAGGAAAGAAGCTATAGAGGATGAAAAGTTAGTAAAAGAAACTGCGGAAAAGTTAGGTCTTAAATTTTACTCTAGATCAAGGTCTATGGATGATTTGGCAAAAAAACTAAAAATATCATCAGAAGATGCGGGTAGACGTCTGCGTTATGAGTTTTTTGATGATTTGGCAAGTAATTTTACTGATTCAAAAATAGCTGTTGCCCACAACAAGGATGACCAGGCTGAAACGGTTTTAATGAGAATTATTAGGGGAACTGGTCTAGATGGGCTAAGGGCAATGGATTATAAAAGTGGAAATATTATTAGACCTATTTTAAATATCAGGAAAAGTGAGATTTTATCTTATCTTGATATGAATAATATTTCCTATGCCATTGATCATACAAACTTTGAAAATGACTATACTAGAAATAAGGTCAGACTTGATATAATACCAGCGCTTTCTGAGATAAATCCGAATGTTATAGAATCCTTGTTTAAACTATCAATGATTGCTAGAGATGATCTTAGTATTCTAGATAAAGTTGTCAATTACAAATCTAATGAAATTGCTAGGATAAATAAGAAAAAAATAATATTTGATAAAAATAAATTTGAAAATACGGATCCAGCTATCCTTAGAAGGATTTTGAGGAAGTCAGTTGAAATATTAAAGGGTGATATAAAAAATTTCTCCAAAGAAAATTTGGACGATTTTTTAAATATAAGAAATCTTGATAATGGCAAGGTTTTAATTAAAGACGACGTGTCTTTGAGAAAGTCCTATAAGTACTATGTCTTAGAAGAAAGTAAAAAGAAAGATAAGGCTAGTAAAGAGATTTTTTTAGAAGCAGAAGACCAGGTTAAATTTGATGGATTTTATCTAAAATCAAGTATAATTAATAATGGTAAATACAAAAAAGATAGAAATATAGGTTATTTCGACTTTGATAAGCTAGATTTTCCGCTTAAGATAAGGACTAGGCTTCCTGGAGATAGGTTTGTGCCATTGGGTCATATGAGCGAGAAGAAGCTTAAGGATTTTTTTATAGATCAAAAAATTGATAGAAATAAAAGGGATGAAATTCCCCTGGTATTATCTGATGATAAAATAATCTGGATAGCATCTCTTAGGATAAGTGACCGTTATAAGGTCACTTCTAGCACAAAAAAAATACTAAAAATCGAGGTTTATGATGAAAATTGACAAAGATAATTTGATTGAAAAAGTCTTAATTGACGAAGAAAGTCTAAATCTAAAAATCAAACAATTGGCTAAGACTCTTAATGAACATTATGCCGACAAGGACGAATTGATATTGATTTGTATCCTTAAAGGTTCAGTGATGTTTATGGCAGAGCTTGCTAAATATTTAAATATCGAAACAAAGATGGAGTTTATGTCAGTATCTTCCTATGAGGATAATACATATTCATCAGGAAATGTAAAAATTTTAATGGACCTTGATATAGATATCAAAGACAAGGAAGTTTTGATTGTTGAAGATATAATTGATACAGGATATACTTTAAAGAAAATAAAGGAAACTTTACTAAAGAGAGAGCCAAAAGACTTAAAAATTATAACTCTACTTGATAAACCAGAAAGACGTGAAGTTGATATCAAGCCTGACTATACTGGTTTTAAGATTCCTAATGAATTTGTAGTAGGATTTGGGCTTGATTACAATCAATTGTATAGAAACCTAAACTATATAGGAATAGTTAAAAGATCAGTTTATGAAGATATAGAAGAGATAGAGTAGGTCTTAAGGCCTATTTTATTTTTGGAAATAAAAAGAAAGGGAGTGAAAGAAATGCAAGGATTTGACAGAATTATTTTAGTCTTATATGGAGCTATAACAATATTTTTCATTTATAGGCTTTTTAAGCAAACAAAGGATAGAAAACTTCTTGGTGAAAACGCTAAAGCTTTCAAAAAACCAATCTCATCTATGGAAATGATTTTATTTTCAATTTTGCTTGTAGTAGGTGGGGTGAATTTCATTAACGGCTATAGGGTTGAAGATAAATATTCAATGATAACTGCAGTTGTAATGATTATCTTAGCAATTGTCTTTATGATTTTTAGTTTGAGTAAATTATATGTAGCTGAAAATGGAATGTTGATAGCATCTGGATTTGTTAGCTTCAAAGAGCTTAAAAAATGGGGCTTTGATACAAATAGAGGCGAGCTTGTTATGGCTGTAAAAAAAGACGGAAATAACACTCGTGAAAGTGTCAAGGTTAGAAAAGAAGACATAGAAGAGATAAACGAACTAATAAGAAAGTATAAACTAGGCAAATAAGCTTGAAAAAGAGCCTCTTTAACCGTATCATATAAGAGTTAAATTAAACAAAGGATGAATATATGTTACTGGTTATAGATATTGGAAATACAAATACCGTTATAGGTATTTATGATAAGGAAAATTTAAAGGCTAGATTTAGAGTGGCAACTGACTTGAAAAGCACCAGCGATCAATTAGTTGCTACTTTATTTAATATGTTTATGATTCACGATATTAAAGTGACAGATATAAACGATACTATCATTTCTTGCGTAGTACCAGATGTCCTATACAACTGGGAATCAGCAAATAGAAAGCTTCTTAATAAGGAAGCAAAGATTGTAGAATACGATACTTATACAGGCATAACAATTGATTATGAAAATCCAAGCGAGGTCGGTGCTGACAGGATTGTAGATGCAGTTGCAGCCTATGAAAAATACGGCGGACCATCTGTAGTTGTTGATATGGGTACTGCAATAACAGTCGATGTAGTTACATCTGACGCGAGATATCTTGGTGGGGTAATAGCGCCAGGCATTAAGATTGCCCAAGATGGACTTTTTGGCAAAACTGCTAAGCTTCCAAAAATTGAACTCAAGCAGCCAACAACAGCCATCACAGAATCAACAACAGATGCGATAAACGCTGGCATTGTAATAGGCTATATTGGAATGATAGATAAACTTATAGAAACTATTGAAGATGAGATAGTCGATAGGCTTGATATTTCTAAAAGCGAAATAAATGTCATAGCAACTGGTGGTTTTTCCGAGTTAATTTCCCAATCTAGTAAGTATATAAATACCATAGAGCCAGATTTAATGCTTGAAGGCTTAAGGATAATTTATGAAAGAAACCTTGCTAGATAAAGAAATAATGCTTGCTCCCCTTGCAGGGGTTACAGATACTGCCTTTAGGCTAGTTTGTGAGAAAAATGGCTGTGATAAGACCTTTACAGAAATGATATCAGTAAATGCCCTAGCCTTTGATAACAGAGCCACTGAAGAGATAATGTTTATATCTGATATGGAAAAAAACGCCAATATCCAAATCTTTGGTTCTGATATAGAAAAGATAAAAAAGGTAGTGGAAGAAAAAATAAATCCATTAACAAACATTAAAGAAATATCCTTTAATATGGGTTGTCCTGCTCCAAAGATTTTCAACAATGGGGAAGGATCAGCACTTTTAAAAGATCCTCACAAGGTTTATAAGATAACCAAGGCTTTAAGAGAATCAACAGATAAAATAATTAATATCAAATACCGCCTAGGTGTGGATGAGACTAACATAAATTATCTTGAAAATGGCAAGGCTATGGAAGATGCGGGGGCTAATTATATAATTCTTCATGCAAGGACTAGAAAAGCTATGTATAGTGGCTCGGCTAATTGGCAGGCTATTAAAAATTTAAAAGAGAATGTTTCTATACCAGTAATAGCAAATGGTGATATATTTACTCCGGAAGATTATGTTAAGGTAATGGAAATTACAGGAGCTGATGGAGCAATGATTGCAAGAGGAGCTATGGGAAATCCATTCATCTTTCGCTATATTAAGGAATTTTTAAAAACTGGTTCTTATGAAAAAGTCTCATTTGATGAAATAATAAATCAAATAAAAGAGCATTACGAACTTGCCCTTAAGTTTAAAGATGAAAGGCAAGTTATTAATCAAATGCGCAAACACGTTGGTTGGTATATCAAGGGTCTTTATATGTCAAGCGAATATAGGGACAGGGTAAATAAGATACATACTAGCGAGGAAATTTTTGCCTTGTTAGATGAATATAAAAAAATTTTAGGTGATTATAATGACAGAGAATAAAGAAGTAATATTAACTAAAGAAAAACTAGAAAAACTAGAAGATGAACTTGAATATTTAAAAACTAAAAAACGTCCAGAAATGGCTGAAAAAATTAAAATCGCAAGAAGCTTCGGAGACCTTTCTGAAAATGCTGATTATGATGAAGCCAAAAATGAACAAGGTGAAGTAGAATCACGAATCATGAAGATAGAAGACATGATTAGAAATGCTAAAACCATAGAAGTCGTAGAAAATTCTGATACTGTTGGTGTTGGAAATACTGTCACACTTTTTGATGAAGAATTTGATGAAGATGTGGAATACCAAATCGTAGGTACAGCAGAGTCAAATCCGCTAGAAGGTTTGATATCAAACGAATCACCAGTTGGCGCATCAATAATCGGTCACAAGGTAAATGATAGAGTAGAAGTTGAAACACCAAACGGTAAGATGTATTTTGTAATAAAGAAGATTAAATAAGGAGAGAAAATGGCTGATAACACACAAGATTTAAATGAAATGCTTAAGATCAGAAGAGAAAAACTTCATGAACTTAAGGAAGAAGGAAGAGACCCTCATCATATAGTAAATTTTAAAAATAGGATAAATTCAAAAGAAATCAAAGATAACTTTGATAACTATGAAGATAAAACTGTAAGAGTTGCCGGAAGAATTCTTGCCAAGAGAGGTCATGGAAACATGAGCTTTATGGATGTGCAAGACGAATCTGGTCAAATCCAGGTTGTAAACCGTAAAAATGTTATCGGCGATGATTTTAAATATATAAAAAAATATGACATTGGTGATATAATCGGTGTTGAAGGAAGAGTTTTTAAAACAAACCAAGGTGAAATCTCAATTGAGGTAACAGAGTCAAATCTTTTAACAAAAGCCCTACAAATGCTTCCAGAAAAATGGCACGGACTAAAAGACCCAGACCTTCGATATAGACAAAGATATATAGATTTAATTGTAAATCCAGAAGTTAAAGACGTATTTGTTCAAAGATCAAAAATAATATCATCTATTAGAGAATTTTTAGATGGTAGAGGATTCTTAGAAGTAGAAACACCAATCCTAAATACTATAGCAGGTGGAGCTACAGCTCGTCCATTCATAACCCACCACAACACTCTAGACATTGATATGTACCTAAGGATAGCCAACGAACTTTACCTAAAAAGATTAATCGTAGGTGGTTTTGATAGGGTATATGAAATCGGTAGAATGTTTAGAAATGAAGGAATGGATGCAACTCATAACCCAGAATACACCGCAATGGAATTATACCAAGCCTACGGCGACTATGAAGATATGATGGAAATCACTGAAAATATGGTTGAATACGTAGCGAAAAAAGTAAAGGGAACAACAGTTGTAGAATTTGACGGAGAAGAAATAGAGCTTAAAGCACCATGGAAGAGAATTCCGATGATAGAAGCTGTCAAAGAATATTCTGGTGTAGACTTTAATGAAATAAAAACTGATGAAGAAGCCATAGCAATTGCTAAACAAAAAGGCGTAGAAGTTAAAGAAACAAGAGGCGAAATCATAGCAGAATTCTTTGATGAATTTGTAGAAGATAAACTAATCCAACCAACCTTTATCACTGACTACCCAGTAGAAATATCACCACTTGCAAAAAGAAAAAATGACGATAGATCCTTAACCTACAGGTTTGAAGCCTTTATCTCAGGAGCAGAAGTCGGAAATGCCTTCTCAGAATTAAACGATGCAGAAGATCAAAAAGAAAGATTTTTAGACCAAGTTAGAAAAAGAGAAGCAGGCGATGATGAAGCTCAAATGATGGACTATGACTTTGTAAATGCCCTTGAAGTTGGTCTACCACCAACAGGCGGACTTGGAATTGGTATTGATAGACTTATTATGATCCTAACAGGCCAACACTCAATTAGAGACGTGCTTTTATTCCCAACAATGAAGCCAATAGGCTTAGAAAAGGCAGAAAATAAGGATTCGTCAAAAGAAACTTACGACAAACTTACGACAGAAAAAATCGACTTTTCAAAAGTAAAAGTTGAACCACTATTTGAAGATATGGTTGATTTTGATACATTCTCAAAATCTGATTTTAGGGCGGTTAAGGTAAAAGATTGCGTGGCAGTACCTAAGTCTAAGAAATTACTTCAATTTACACTTGACGATGGAACAGGCGAAGATAGAGTGATACTAAGCGGTATACATGAATACTACGAACCAGAAGAGCTAGTAGGTAAAACACTTATCGCTATAGTCAATCTTCCGCCAAGAGCCATGATGGGCATCGACTCATGCGGCATGCTTTTATCAGCAATACATGAAGAAGAAGGCGAAGAAAAGCTTCACTTACTTATGGTAGACAATCACATACCAGCAGGAGCAAAATTATATTAAAGAACACGCTAATTATGAAACTGGGGTTTGTTATGAATCCCAGTTTAATTTTTATATTAAGCGTGATACTACGTTATTAAACGTAGTTTCTACTTAAGATCTATACAACACATCAGAAACAAGATCAAATCAAAAATCTTTTGGTCTAAATTACCAGAAGACTGGAAAAGAGCTTATGAGCCAAGATGGAATAACTGTAATGGATGGTGGTAAGTGTATATACCAGCTAAGAGGAGTAAGACCTTTTTTTATCAGATAAATTCGATATAACCAAGCATAAGAATTATAAGCTTCTTGAAGATTATGATAAGAGAAATGTATATGAAGAGGAAAGATAAGCCTAGTTTGAAGTCAAATACTTTCACTATAAGAATTTAGTTTAAATTAGATTAAAATATTATATAATTATTTTTAAGAAAGAGGTTGTAGATAATGAATGAAAAAGATATTTTAAAAAGCTTGGCACTTAATTTTTCTGAGAGGAAAAATGCAGCCGCTCTAAATAACTATGAGGTGTTATTTAACAATATAGTATATGTAAACCAATTGTTTTATGATTTAGAAATTAAGCTAGATGTTTTGAATAAAGAAATCGAACAGTTGATTATTGAAACAGATATGGTAAATGATGAGTTTAATGAAGTAACAAGCTCAAAACAATATTTTAAGAAAATTATTCCTAGGATATTGAAAAATGATTTGGAAATATTAAAAAAATTTTTAATTGTTTTTGAGAGCGATGAGATAGATAAGATAGATATTAACAATGTTGGTAAATTAAGAAAAGAATTTATTGATTACAGTAACTTAGTAACCACCACTAGACAGACACTTGACAGCATGGTTTCGGATGCTTATCAACTAATAATATTAGATGCAAAAGAGCTAAATTTTCATGTTCTTACATCTTTAAAAAGCTTTGAACTATATGCAACTAAATCAATCAGGCATTCTTTATTTAACCAAGAAATAGAAGATGCATTAAGTGAATTTGATAATTTAAATTACAATCAACGTGTAAGAGGGGTTGAGTCAGATATCACAAAATGTACAAAAAAGAATTTTGGTGACAAAGTTGATTATATTTTTACTGAGTTAAATTTAGATAATCAAGAAGCTTTAAAAGAAGAATTGAAAAATTTATTTAGATTTTCATCTGAATTCACACATATTGGATATACATCAACTTTATTCACTGGTTCAGACAGTTCAGATATTATTTTTGGTAGTGATATTGGACCATATTTATTAAGCACTGAAAATTTTAATGAATTAAAGTATGAAATCTTATCGATTATGATGAGATTTATATCAGGGATATATCTTAAATCAATCTCTTTTATGGTAAATAAAGTTTATAAGAGTGAATACGCTACTCAATTATCTAAACAGATAAACGATTATATAATAGAAGTAAATCATTTCCTACAGACCAGAAATAACAACTATTATTTTTTCATTAAAGAAGGTTTAAAAGATTCGGGTGAAATTATTGAGTTATAGTGTATGTGTGGTGTAGTAAAGAAATGGGAACCACCTCATGACTTAGCTGAGATATACTGCAAAGGATGTGGCAGTAGCTTTAACTTGATAGAAGTAGAAGGTGATCCAGGTTATATTATGACATCTATGGGACCAGTAAAAGTTATAGGATCAGATGTTTCTGAAATTTGAAGATAGAAAAGTTTTATTTGATAATTGGAGAGAACTTATGAACAGTTATGAAGAAGAATTCAAGAAAAATAGTTTTATACAATGGGACGATAGAAATTAAAAACTCTATCGTCTTTTTTATACTCAAAGTTAGGAACTTAAAATGGTAAGGATATGAAGTCTCACTTAAATAGTTTTATATATAAGACAGTTAGCGATTGAATTATAAGTTCAGTAGATTTTTTAATTGAAATTTATAAATTAAGGAGAAGCAATTAATGGATAGAGAAATGATTATTAATTGCAACAATAACTTAGCCACCCAGACATCATAGAAACAAAAAGTATGGTATAGCTTAAAAGTATTTATTTTTATTAAAAGCAAACTAAGTTATTGTTTTTGAAAAAAATGTGCTATAATATTTTATAAGAGATTAACTTTGGAGGAACTTATGATTAGAGATAAATATAAAAAGAATTTTTTTAAGATTTTATTACTATTTTTAACAGGAATAATTGTGGGAAGTTTAAGTATATTTCCTATGGTTTTCATTCAAAAGGTGATTGATTACTTAACATTAGGTGTACAAAGTGAATTTGTAAAATACATAATACTTTATTCACTTGTTTATATCTTGGTAAATATGTTTAAGATAGCCCTTGTTAATTTTGGATCGAAATTTGAATTAAATTTGAATAGACAGATAAAGGATGAAATTGTTGAAAGCATACTTAGTACAAAGATTGATCAACTTGAACAAGCTGGACGCAGCAACGTATTCAATGTAATAATTGACGATTTA
>QWCE01006369.1_pt2 | contig 10108 bp, 10 predicted proteins | sample 1972531 | NCBI WGS metagenome assembly QWCE01 (sample SAMN09866716, study PRJNA288562) | Human gut metagenome isolate term4_stool, whole genome shotgun sequencing... | reverse complement strand
AGATGAGATAACAAATTATTTTATTTATTCAAGAATAAACGATAATATTTCAGAGTATCAAACATCTGAAATAAGAAGATATGCTTCAGCAATCATAAAGATTATTCTACACGAAAAATGGAATTTGGATATATCCAGATTGATAGATGACTGCTTATATTTATATATAAAGAATGGTGATTTGGTTTTAGATACAGATGAATTGAAGAAAGATATTTATCAGTTTATAATATTTAAATTTAGAGAAGATGTAATAAGAGATTACAAAGACTATTGCAGAATTGATAAATTAATTGACGAGCATCCAAATAATCTGTTAGAAACATATGAGAACTTATTAAAAGGTGATTCATATGACAAATAATAAAAATATAATAATTATTTCAGACTCTACAGGAGAGACTGCTTCAAGTGTTACAGACGCTATTAAAGTTCATTTTGATATTGAAGATTTAAATGTCGTTAAATTTCATAATATACTATCTAAAGAAGAAATTGATAAGATATTTAAAGACTTAAAAGGTGATAATTTAATATACTCTACTATTGTTGATAGAGAATTATTAAAGTACCTGCAAAGTAAATGCAACGAAAATAATTTTTTATTCGTAGATTTATTTGAAGCTCCATTAACAGCTGCTGAAAAATTTTTTAATCAAGAAGCAAAAAGAAAAGTTGCTCTTTCCCATCAGATGGGGGAAGACTATTTCAATAAAATTAGTGCTGTAGAATTTGCCATGAAATATGACGATGGAAAGGATATTAGGGGAATAGAACTGTCAGATATAGTTTTAATTGGTATATCAAGAACATCGAAAACACCTTTATCGTTGAATTTAGCTTTTAAAAACTATAAAGTTTGTAATATACCATTAGTTCCTGAAATAGAACCTCCAATGGAGTTATTTAAAGTGAACCCTAAAAAGATTTTTGGTCTTATTATCGACAAAAAGAAATTAAATGAAATTAGACAGAAAAGGTTAGAATCACTTGGAATAAATTCTTTTGCAGAATATAGTTCTAATGATAGAATAGATGAAGAGCTAAACTATGCATTAGAGCTATATAGAAAAATTGGATGCAAAGTAATAGATGTTACTAATAAGACGATTGAAGAGACTTCTGTTGAAATTGTCTCAAATTTTGAATCACTAAAAACAGGAGAAATTAATTGAAAAAACGAAAAACTATTTTAACGCTTGTTATTTTATTAACTTTTATTGCTATTTATTTTGGTGGAGTTTATATTTTTTCTAATTATACCTATCCAGGTACTGTAGTAAATGGAGAGGAAGTCCCTATTAAAAAAATCAATGAAGTGTTTGAAACCAGTAGATTTCAAAACATAACAATAGAAGACAAAGATGGTAAAGGGTTTACTCTTAATCCAAAAAAACTTGGTTTCAAATCAGATTGGGAAAAAGAACTCGTAGTAGATCAAAGAGAATATCTATGGCCTATTCAAATATTTAAGACGCATGTATATAAAAACAAATTGATTAGAGAAATAAACACTGATAATTTACAAAAATGGCTAAATAATTCAAATTTAATAAAAAATCAAGTTGAGCCAGTAGATGCAAATATAATATTTGAAAATGGAAAATATGTTCTTAATAAAGAGATTGAAGGAAGTAAGCTTGATGTTGAGAAATTATTAAAAGGAATAGAAAACACGTTTTTAAGCTTTGAGGATGAGCTAAAACTTGATAAAGAATACTATATTATGCCAAAGGTATATGAAAAAGATTTAAAACCAAAGTATGAATCTTTAACCAAATTAGCAGATAAAAATATAGTATTAGTTTTACAAGATGGAAAAGAAGAGCCTGTTACTGACTATGAGAAGTTTGTTGATGAAAAAACTTATGAAGTATCAAAAGATAAAGTAAAAGATTTTGTAATGGAATTAAAATCTAAATATGATAATCTAAGGGCAGAAAGAGATTTTACAACATTTAGTGGAAATAAAATAAAAGTTTCTGGAGGAAACTTTGGTGTTCAAATCAATAGAGATAAAACTACAGATGCAATTTATAATGGTTTAACCACTGATGCAGATAACAAAATTCCTATAGTCTATTCCAGTGAGGCCATTAATAATGGAGAAATCGGGAACACCTATATTGAAATATCTATTTCAGATCAAAGAATGGTCTATTACAAAAATGGAGAAGTAATTGCAGATACTCCTATTGTAACAGGACTACCTAATGGAAAATATAATACACCAAGAGGTGTATGGAAGGTTTGGATTAAAAATAGGGATAGGTACCTAAGAGGAAAAAATGCTGATGGTACTGACTATGAAAGTTGGGTTAATTATTGGATGCAAGTAGATTATACTGGAGTCGGAATTCACGACGCTTATTGGCAAAGTTCATTTGGAGGAAGAAGATACCTTTGGGCAGGAAGCCATGGATGTATAAATACACCTCTTAAATCAATGAGATTAATCTATGACAATACAGAGATGGGAACTCCTGTTATCATTTATTAAAAGCTACTTTTTAAAGTAGCTTTTAATATGCTATTTTGTAGAAATTCATTATAATCCTTGAATATTTTACTTTTTTGTAATAATTTTGTAAGATTTTTGTAACTATTCTGTAACTTTTGTTGACATCTTTGAAAAGTTCATTTACTATTATTGTAGTAGTTTTTTTGGGAGGAAAATATATAATGAACAAAAAAAGACTTGGAGCTTTTAGTTTAGCTTCAGTAATTATACTTTCAGGAACAGTATATTCAAAAGAAACAATAAAAGGACTTATATCAGAAAAACCTGAAACATATGTTGAATCAATTTCAACAATTAGAAAAACTGTAAATTATTCAAAAGATATTAATACGAATACAATTTCTGAAGATTCTAAATATTTTGAAGATTCTGAAGAAAAGACAGAGTACATTGATAGTTTAGAAAATTCTAAAGTAGAAAAAAATACTGTTTCTGTAAATTATGTAAATAATAAAAAAGAAGAAAATGAAAATAAAGTACAAGAAATTAAAGTACAAGCAAAAGAAGTTAAAGATGATGTAGAGCTTAGTTCAGTATCTAAAGAAGAAGTTAAAACTGAAAATGTTGTTGAAGATTCTAAAAAGGTAGAAGAATCAAAACCTGAAGAAAAATTAGAATCTGAAGTTCCAGTTGTTTCAGGAAACACTCTTTCAGATACTGATAAAGAAATAGTAGCTCCTACCATAGAAACAGATGAATCTAAAATAATAGAACTTCCTGTTAAAGGATATGTTACTAAAAATCTAAATGTTAGATCATCAGCTGTTATAGATAAAAATAATATAGTTGGAGTTTTATCTGTAGGCTCTGAAGTTTCAGGGACAGAATCAAATGGTTGGGTAAAGATAACTCATGAAGGTAAAACAGCTTACATTTCACATGACTATATATCAAATAAAAAAGTAAAAGTTGAAGATAAACAAAACGAAATAAATGAAGAACCAAAAGTTGAAGAACCAAAGACTCAAAAACCAGAAGTTAAAGAGCCTATAAAAACAATAGAAGGATGGTTAACTTCAAATTTAAATCTTAGAGAAGGACAAGGTACAGATACAAAAATACTTACTGTTATACCTAAGGGAACAAAAGTTTCAGGAACAGAGTCAAATGGTTGGGTCAAAGTTAATTACAACTCATTAACAGGATATGTAGCTAAATCTTACATATCAGATAAAGAAATCAAAGTAGAAGAAGTTAAACCTGAAGAACCTAAGCAAGAAGAAAATAATAATAAAGATAATGTTAGCACAAATTCTTCAATTAATAGTATAGTTAATGATGCATATAAATTCTTAGGTTACAGATATGTATATGCTTCTGCAGATCCTTCAGTTGGTTTTGATTGCTCAGGACTTGTATATTATTTATATAGAACACATGCTGGAGTAACGCTTAATAGAAGTTCGAGAGATCAGGCTTCAAATGGTTATAATGTAAGCAGAGATAATTTAAAAGCAGGAGATTTATTGTTCTTCTCAACATTTGGAGGAAATAGAATCACACATGTTGGATTATATGTTGGAGATGGAAAAATGATTCACGCTTCAACACCTTCAGAAGGGGTTATAATAACGGATATAAATACTAATTATTATGTGAATAATTTTATAACAGCCAGAAGAATTTTAGATTAATACACAGATGGGTTATTGCCCATCTTTTTTTATTTGTAATTTTATGTTTAACATCTAATTATTTCTAATTTTTCATTAAACACAATAATTAAGCTTTTAAGTTAAAATATATTAATATTTCTCGTATTTTTTTAAAACTTTGTAACTTTTGTGGATATTTTATAGTGTTAGTGTTACTATAAAGAGGGGTAAATATGTTAAAAGCAAATAAAGATAAATTAATTATAATCATTCTTATTATAGCTCTTACAGGTTTTGGGTTTTACAAATCAAATAACTCAGATCAAGAGATACAAGAGAATAAGCTACATTTTGCGAATACCAACATGGAAGAAACTGAAAATAAAACACAAGATGTATATGTCCATATAGATGGGGAAGTAGTGAATCCGGGTATATATAAACTCACTAACAATGATAGGATAAATGATGCGCTTCAACTTGCAGGTGGTGCTACTGATAAAGCATTTTTAAAAGATGTTAATTTAGCGAAAAAACTTGAAGATGAAATGAAGATATATATTCCATCTAAAGAGGACAATTTATCAAATAACATTTCTAATGAATCTAAAATTTCAAACTCTACAGGGAAAATTAATATTAATACAGCAACTAAAGATGAATTAAAAACTCTTCCAGGAATTGGAGATGGCAGGGCTGATGAGATAATAAGATTCAGGGAGAGTAAAGGATTTTCTAAGATTGAAGATATAAAAAATATTTCTGGAATAGGTGATAAAACCTATGAAAAACTTAAAGACTTAATTTCTGTTTATTAGATTTGGAGGTATTATGAGTAAAAATATAGATGTAAAACTAACACAATATGCAAAAACTTCAGGGTGAGCTGCAAAATTTGGACCAGATGTCTTGGCGCAAGTTTTGCGTAAACTACCTAAAGAAGATATAAGAGATGAAAATCTATTAGTAGGAATAGAAACTTCTGATGATGCTGCAGTTTATAAGATAAATGATGATTTGGCACTTATCCAAACACTTGATTTTTTCACTCCTATAGTAGACGATCCATACAATTATGGACGTATTGCTGCTGCTAATAGTCTTTCAGATGTATATGCTATGGGAGGAGATCCTCTAATAGCACTAAATATTGTATGCTTTCCAGCTTGTTTAGATCCTTCAATACTATCAGAAGTTTTAAAAGGTGGAGCTGAAAAAGTTAGTGAAGCTAACTGTTTATTAGTAGGTGGTCATACAGTACAGGATGATGAACCGAAGTTTGGACTTTCAGTTACAGGAACTGTACATCCTGATAAGGTTTGGGCAAATTCCAACTGCAAAGAAAAAGATGTTTTAATTATTACAAAACCTATAGGCACAGGTATTTTAAATACTGCTTTTAAAGGCGGAATCATAGATGATAATCTTGAAAAAAATATAATCAAATACATGTCCTTATTAAATAAATATGCTAAAGATATAGCGGTAAAATATCCTATTAATAGTTGTACAGATATTACAGGCTTTGGACTTGCAGGTCATCTTTTAGAAATGGCTGAAGGAAGTAATAAAACAATAAAACTTCATTTTGACGAAATTCCTATCATTGATGGAACTATTGAGATGTTTAATCTTGGTCTTATTCCTGAGGGATCTTATCAAAATAAAAGTTTTATAGGTGATAAAATTCGTGTTTTAAACGATAATAAAAATGCAGATATTATTTTTGACCCACAAACTTCAGGGGGACTTCTATTTAGTTTACCAGAGAATTTTGCCAATGAACTGGTCACTGAGTTAAATAAAAATAATATTGAATCAGCTATTATTGGAGAAGTTGAGAAATTTAACGACAAGTCTTTGATTCTTGTCTAAGAAAATTGAGGTGTACAATGGATATAAATATTTTGATTTCTTTTTCCGAATCAAGCTATAGAGAGAGTATTCTTTACAATTTTAAGGAAGATTCAAATTATCATATTACCTATGCTGACACTGTGCATGAAACTCTAAGGATATTTCAAAATAAGGATTTTGATATTGTGCTTCTTGATATGCATTATATGGATGGGAACGGATTAGAACTCAAAAAGAAAATGAACGATGTAAAAGATGTTCCAACAATATTCGTTACAAGTATTAATGATGATATTCAAAAAGTTTTAGCTCTTGAATATGGAGCAGATGACTATGTAGTATATCCATTTAATGTTTTGGAGTTGAAAGCGAGAATAAGAGCAGTTCTAAGACGAACTCATAAAGGGATTAATAAAAATAATGATGGTCTCGACAAAGATAATGTTATTACTTTTGCAAATTATGAATTTAATATAGTTGGACGTAGAGTCAAGATAAATGGGGAAGATATAGATTTAACTGGTAAGGAATTCGATATATTTTTCATTCTGGTTTCAAATCCAGGAGTAGTTTATTCAAGAGTAACTATTGCAAAGGAAATTTGGGGAGATAACTACGAAGGTCATCTAAGAACTGTTGACGTTCATATCAAAAGACTTAGAGAAAAAATAGATGATATAGAAGGCCACGTAATTCGTACTAAATGGGGTAAGGGATACTTTTTTGGAAATCTTGAGGAGTAGATTATGTTTAGACAATTTGATATAGAAAACGATAAAAATATTAATGCTGTTATAAAGACGAATAAGGGTGATATAAAAATTATTTTATTTCCTGATTTGGCACCTAAAACCTGCGAAAATTTTATAGAACTTTCTAAAAAAGGTTACTATGATGGAGTAATTTTCCACAGGGTAATAGAAGATTTTATGATTCAAACAGGGGATCCTACAGGTACTGGAATGGGTGGAGAAAGTATTTGGGGAAGTGACTTTAACGATGAATTTTCAAATGATTTAAGAAACTTTAGAGGAGCTATTTCAATGGCTAACAAAGGTCCAAATACAAACTCCAGTCAGTTTTTCATTGTAACTAAAAGAGAAGTTGAAAAAGATTATATTGATCAATTAAGAAGTAGCAACAGTAGTATGTATTCAAAAGAAGTCATTGATAGATATGAAAAAGATGGAGGAACTTTTTGGCTTGATTTTAAGCATACAGTATTTGGACAAGTTATTGAAGGCATGGATGTAGTAGAGTCCATTGAACGTACAAAAACTGATAACATGGATAAACCATTAAATGATTGTATAATTGAAAAAATAGAAATATTGCAATAAAATTATAAAAAATACCCTATTTACCAAAAAATGGTTAAAGGGTATTTTTAAATTTACTCGAAAGAAAGTGCTTCTTTTTGAATTGAAACAGAAAAAACTATTCCGACGGCAATCAAATTAATTAATTGATAAGTTCCACCGTAGCTAAAAAAAGGAAGTGGAATACCAGTTACAGGCATTACACCAAGTGTCATACCTATATTTTCAAATATATGGAATAGAAACATTGCCGATAGACCCATAATAACAAGTTTAGAAAAAGAATCTTTTCTATTTTCAGCAAGGATAACAAGTCTATAAAGTAATAGTAGATATAGTATTATTACTGCAAAACCCCCTATAAAACCAAATTCTTCTACAAGTACAGGAAAAATATAATCTGTTTGTTTTTCAGGGATAAAATTAAATTGACTTTGAGTTCCTTTCATATAACCTTTACCAAAAAACTTTCCTGATCCTATGGCAATTCTTCCTTGTAGTGCTTGATAACTTGAGTCGGAAATGTCGTGTTCAGGGTTTAAAAATGTTAATATTCTCTTCTTTTGAAATGGTTCAAGTCTGCTATAAAGTATCGGTGAACTTATAATTAACAACCCCAAAGCGCCTAAAAAATATTTTAAATCTAAGCCTGCTATAAATAACATAATTGCCATTATAAATATGAATACAAATGCCGTACCAGCATCTGGTTGCAAAAGTATTAAGAGGATAGGGAAACCCCCAAAAGCAATAACTTTTAAAAATGTTTTAGGTTTACTTAAATTTTTTTTGTTTATTTCCAGATACCTTGCAAAAGATAATATAAATCCGATTTTTACAAATTCTGCAGGTTGAAACCTAATGGAACCTATAACTATCCAACTGTTTGAACCCCATTGTTCTTTACCTGTTCCAAAAATTAAAACCATAAATAAAAGAATATTACAAATTGCATAAATTGGTATATAAAATTTTTTTATAAAGTCAGTATCAATACAGACTACTAAAGCCATAAATAAAAAACCTATAACTGTAGCTATGACCTGGGACAGAATTGTTTTATTGTTAAGGGTTCTTGTTGCACTGAATAGAACAATTAAACCAAAAACAACAAGTGCAGATAATATTAAAAATAGCTTTAAATCAAGCTTACCAAAATTTTTTTTCCGTATATTGAACATAAAATCACCTATTGCAATTATACCACAGAAATGTTAGTTCTTGTTTATGTTATAATAAAGCGTGAGGTGAATTATGAAGTTAGGTTTTCACGTTTCAACAACTAATGGCTATCCTAATGGGGTTAGGGAGGCATTAGCTCAAGGAGCAACTACCTTTCAGTTTTTTGCCAGTAATCCAAGAGGAAATAGTAGACGAGTTTTAAAGGATGATGAAATTAATAATTTCAAATATTTGAGAAGAACAAATAATTTAAATTTTTTAGTTTGTCACGCACCATATATAATAAATCTTGCTTCAAAAAAACTAAATGTTATTGAAAATGGTAAGGATATAATTTTAAAAGACTTAAATAGATTAAAAGAGTTAGATGTAGATAGATATGTTCTGCATCCGGGAAATCATGTGGGACAAGGATCTAAAACAGGAATGGATTTAATAATAAAATCTTTGAATGAGATATTAAGTGATGATTATAAAATTTATTTATGTCTTGAAACAATGTCTGGAATGGGAACGGAAATAGGGAGTAATTTTAAAGAACTCAATTATATGATTGAAAATATTAAATATAAAAATGTTGGGGTTTGCCTTGATACTTGTCATGTATATTGCGCTGGATATGATATAAAAAATCACTATGAAGAAGTATTAGAGGAATTTGATAATATTATAGGTATAGATAAACTAAAAGTAATTCATTTTAATGATACTTTAAAGGATTTAGGTTCAAAAAAGGATAGGCATGAAAAAATAGGTCAAGGGGTTTTAGGGATTGAGACTTTTAGAAAATTTGTTAATGATGAAAGGTTAAAGGATATTCCAGTTATCCTTGAAACACCAAATGACTTAGATGGATATAAGAAAGAGATAGAAATGATTAAGGAATTAAGAAATGAGTAAACATTTAACTATGGAAGTAATCAGTGATGTGTTAGATATATTAGAAAAGACATATCCAGATGCTAAGGCAGAATTAAATTATACAACTCCATATGAACTTTTAATTGCAACTATTTTGTCTGCTCAATGTACAGATGTTAGAGTAAATAAAACAACTGAGATGCTATTTCAAAAATATAATACTCCAGAAAAGATGGTGACCCTTTCAATAGATGATCTTGGAAATATTATAAAAAGTTGTGGCTTTTATAATTCAAAAAGTAAAAATATACTTTTAACTAGCCAAATCTTAATTGATAAACACGATTCAAAAGTACCAGATACAATGAAAGAATTGACAAAACTTCCAGGAGTTGGAAGGAAGACTGCAAATGTTGTGCTTTCAAATGCATTTGATATACCTTCTATTGCTGTAGATACCCATGTATTTAGAGTATCAAATAGAATAGGTATTGCAAATGCGATAAATGTAGAAGAAACTGAAAAACAATTAAGAAGAAGGATAGATAGAGATAGGTGGAGTAAAAGCCATCACATTTTAATATTTCATGGAAGAAGAATTTGTAAATCCAGAAATCCAAAGTGTGAAATTTGTCCTGTAAATTCCTATTGTTTACATTATAAGAAAGAGGCGAAAAATGTTTAATATAGTATTATTGGAGCCTGAAAAGCCAACAAATGTTGGTAACATTGGGAGGACATGCTTTCTTACTGAATCAAGGCTTCACCTTATA
>QWCE01006362.1_pt1 | contig 10114 bp, 7 predicted proteins | sample 1972531 | NCBI WGS metagenome assembly QWCE01 (sample SAMN09866716, study PRJNA288562) | Human gut metagenome isolate term4_stool, whole genome shotgun sequencing... | reverse complement strand
TTTATGATTAAATACTGGGGCAACATTTGAGGGCAGGGCCCAAAAAGCCCGTAATATCAAGGAAAACTGGCGCTAAACTGTACGCCAGTACGGTCTCAAAGCCGCACGTCGCGCTCCGCAGTTCAGCAAGCGCTGATATATTCCAATATCGTTTTCAAAAGCCCGAGATCCACTGGATTTCGGGCTTTTTTATTCGGCGTCGCTTTTGTCCGTGACAGCCCTTTCTAGAATTTAAGGGTCAAGCCGGAGAGAATACACTTCAATACGCATTCCTTGCTTTAGGGAAAATTACTTAAAACAAACTGCGTTTTCTTCCATTTTTCGATATAATGCATTTCAAGGATGGGTGCATTGCTGGATCCGGGCAGGTTCGGCTGTGCGAAATTTTGTTGGGAACAAAGAAAATTAGGAGGCTGCATTGTGTATAGCGACCAATGGCTGCAAGACAAATCGTTACATAAAGCAGCTGCAGTTGAAATCAATTCGACAACCAATGTTCAATATTGTTGAACGAAAATGAACAACTTGTTGGCGTATGTGTAAATTTTGAATTGGCGGACGATGTTCATTACGAACTGAAGACTGAAAACTGGTTTCGATTTCTGAGAGAGGTATTGTTTATTGCGCCAAGCAGTAATTGTGTTGTACCTTTCCGTGACTTCCTTAACACTGCAGCCCCGCAAGTTGACTTCGGAATGGTTCTTGATGCGAAACGCATCGAATAAAAAAGGTGGCTTTTCATGATTGTGATATTGATGATTGGGATTGAGCGATCCTGACGGAGGAATGGAAGCCGAACAGCCATGACCATTGGTCATGGCTGTTCGGCGAACTGCGAAGGCTTTTTGCTATGAAAGCTGTTTTCGTTAAATTTCATCAAGCTTGTATTTATGCCTTTGCGCTCCGCAGCACTGCACATATACACCGCATTTACACCGCATTTTCCCGCTTTGGCTTCCAGCGAGTAGCCGCATTGTACGCAATGCTGCCCTTTTTTACTGTTCCTATAAAAATATTCTTCTATCATGTCGATGTCAACGGGCAGCGTTTTACGGCAAGCGGGATAACCTGCGCAGGCCAGAAAAAATTTTCCGCTCTTGCTCTTTATCAGTTTCATCGGTCTGCCGCAGCTTGGACATTTTTTGCTTGCACGCACGTAGCTGGCAAAAGTGTCGGCGTTCGTTTCTTCGTTTGCATCGGCGTCTATGGTTGTGCATTGATCCGTTGTTCTGCTCATCTCTAGAAATCCGTAGAGAGATTTCGCTGTGCGTGTCCCTTGTGTAAGTGCGTGCGTTCGAAACGAAAGGCTGGGTATATTTTTTGTACTTTTATCCTAAAAAAGGGTTGAAAAGGGTTGCGCTTAACCGAGTTTTTCACCCAAAGACGCGAAATCCCCGGAACCGTCCGGTTCCGGGGATTTTTCCGTGTCCAAAGAGTTGGGGCGGCCGTGCGGCCGCCCCGGTGCATTTGTATATTTATTTCTCTGCCTCATCAGCGGCTGCTTCCGGTTCGGCGTTTTCCGTCGTCCCGGGGCGAGCGCGGCGCGGCCGCATCTTGCCGAGGAGACGGTTGATGTGCTTTTCAATGTCCTGCGACAGCTCGGCGGCCTTGGCCGCGACTTCATCGGCGGCTTTGGACGCAGCAGCCTGCGTGTCATCGCTGGCCTCCGGCTCCGTTTCCGTCGGGGCGTCCGGCTCCTGCGCCGGCAGGATGCCCTCCGGCTGCTCCGGCTGGGCGAGGATCGCCTGGAGCAGCTCCATGTCCGTCATGATGCGTTCAGACTTGATGCCAAGCTCCTTCGCGTCGTGCTCAAGCACGGCAATGAGCAGGTCGTAGTAATCACCATCGCACTTGAGCGCCTTGGCGATCTGCGGCAGCGTCTTTTCGTGGAACGTGCGCAGTGAGCCCTCATCCGGCCCGAGGTATTCGAGCAGCTGCTGGCGCGCCGCGTCCTCGGACATGGTGCGGTCGATATAATATGTGCTGCCGTAGAGCCCATAGAGCACGCGTTGGGCGTCAAAGTAGCCGAGGCGCATGTTCTGCCGGCTTTGCTCGGCGTCGAAGTTCAGAATGTTGCCGAGGTCGACCGTCGGGCCGATCGTCGTCACGTGCACGTCGTCCGGGATGCGGAAGCGCTTTTCAATGCCGAAGCCGAAGATGCGCAGGGCGATGATGTCCTTGCAGCCGTTTTCCACCAGCGCGTGGATGGGTACCACGTCCTGCACGCCGCCGTCGGCGTAATACTTGCCGCCGAGCTTTTCCAGCCGGAATGCCGGCAGATATGCGCTCGCGAGCAGCATGTCGCACAGTTCGTCCTTGTCGAGATCGGAGGCTTTGAGCTCCAGCTCCTGATGGTCGGTCAGGGAGTAGGTGACGATGAAAAAGTCCGTGTCCGAGTGACAGACTTTGTCTGCGTCCACGACCTCGGCGACCCATTTGCGCAGCGGCGTCACGTCGAAGCCGCGGTTGCGCACGATATTTGCCACGCTGCGCAGCGTGCTCTTGAGCTCGGAGAGGGGAATGTCGCGGTTCATGAGCCGGCGCATTTCCTCGTCGTCCACGTCCATGACCTGGGAAAAGTGGATGTTGTTCCAGACGTTCTCGGCCTTTTCGAGATCGTCCATGACGATCATGGCGCCGTTGAGCGCGCCGACGGACGTGCCGGACACGGCGGAAAAGCGGATGCCCGCCTCGCGCAGGGCCTTCCACGCACCGATCTGGTAGGCGCCTTTCGCGCCGCCGCCCTCGAGCGCCAGACCATAGGTTTTATTACGATCCAGTTTCAGTTCCATGTCGGTTCTCCAATCTGTAGATTTTTGCGGCACAGGGCGGCAGGTCAAATGCGCCCACGCCGTCATGCAGGACAATGTGGGTATCGTCAAAGCAGCTCGCGGCGCAGTCATACTCGCTGCGCACGAAGGCGAGCCGCGTCTCTTCGCACAGGCCCGCGCCGGGGCAGGTGAGTTCCGCGTGGCAGCGCACCGGGTGTGCTGCGCGGTTGACGATCAGCAGCAGCGCCTCGTTCTCCGCCTCCTCGCCGAAGGCGTCCCGCCCGTCCGCGATGACGCGCAGAATGCACAGCACGTCGCCCGCCGGGGCAAACACGGCGACTTCGCCGCGTGTGAGCGCCGGGTGCGCATGGCGCAGGGTGGTCAGCTGCGCGTACCACTGCAGCATCTGCGTGTCGCACATCTGCAGCGGCGCGCGGTTGAACGGGTCGCACAGGCCCTGCATACCGGCCTCGTCGCCGTAGTAGATCGACGGGATGCCCGGCAGCCAGAACTGCACGGCCGCCGCTAGGACCTGCAACTGCGCGCCGCGCGCGGCCATGGCGTCCGTAATTTCGAGCGCCGCGAGCTCCGCGCGCGTGCGGCTGCGGGGGTCAAAGTCCAGCGCCAGCGCCGAGCGCGTGCGCGCCACGTCGTGGCTCGCCGTCAGATTCATGAGCGCGTAGTACAACGGCTGCGGATAGTTCAGCCGCTGGCTCAGCAGCAGATCCGCCAGCGTGCGCGCCGTGCTGCGCCCGGTCAGAAACGCGACCAGAGCGTCGCGCAGGGGATAGTTCATGACGCTGTCGAGCGCGTCGCCGAGCGCGTACTGCCGCCGCTCGCCGTAGCTGACCTTCGTCACGGCGTCCTCCCAGACCTCGCCGAGAAGCACACTGTCGGGGTTCGCCGCTTTGGCAGCGGCGCGCATGTCGCGCAGCACATCGTCCGGCAGCTCGTCGGCCACGTCCAGCCGCCAGCCGGACGCACCGTCGCGCAGCCAGGTCCTGACGATGCTGCGCTCGCCGGTGATCATATATTTGCGCCAGTCGGGGTTGGCGGCGTTGATGGCGGGCAAGTCCTTAAAATCCCACCAGCATTTGTAGTCGTCCGGGTAGTGCGCGAAGCTGTACCAGCGCACGTAAACGGAGCTGCGGCTGTTGTAAGCGCCGCAGCCGGGATAGTGCCGGAAGCGGTTGAAGTACCGGCTGTCGGCCCCTGTGTGGGCGAACACACCGTCGAGCACGATGCGGATGCCGCAGTCCGCCGCGGCCGCGCAGAGCTTTTTGAAGTCCGTGTTCGTGCCGAGAATGGGATCGACCTTCCGGTAATCGCCGGTGTCGTACCGGTGGTTGGAGGCGCTCTCGAAGATCGGGTTGAGGTACAGCACCGTCACGCCGAGTTTCTGCAGGTAGTGCAGCCGGTCGGCGATGCCGCGCAGGGTGCCGCCATAGAAATCGATGGGTGCGTATTCGCCATCCGGCGTGTTGGCCTGCCACTCGACGGGTTCGTCCCAATCGGCGTGGTAGTGTACGGTCTGGCCCATGCGGCGGTGATGCTCCATGCCGCGCTGCGCGGTGGCGGAGCCGTCGCGCGCAAAACGGTCGGGGAAGATCTGATACATCACGCCGGTGCGAAACCACGCCGGGGTCGTGAATCCGGCGCGATAGACCGTCAGACGCCAGCCGTCGGTCGGTGTGTCGCACAGCCGGGCGTGCCGGCCGTCCGGCGCGGCGCACAGCCAGCGGATGCCGCCGTCATTGCACGCGAGCCGAAAGCGGTAGCGCAGCGCCTGCGGCGCGGCGGGCAGGGTCACGGCCGCTTCAAACCCGGCGGCAGTCTGCGTCATCGCGACGGTGTCGCTGTACGCATCGCCGTAGATCTCCACGGCGGCGTCGAACACGAGCGCCTCCGTATCTGCGAAGGCGAGGCGCACGGACGCGCCGGTCTCCACTGCACCGATGGGGCTGCGGAAGGCCTCGTCAGCTGCGTCATGCTTTGGCGTGGTGTCCTCCGGCAGCAGGAGCAGATACAGGTGCGCATAGTCCTCCGCCGAGCGCGTGAAGCTGAAGTCCTGTGACATGGCCTGCCGCTGCACGCGGCAGTAGGCGTCGTGATCGCTGTGATAAAGCGCGAGCGCACGGCGGATGGTGTCCGCCAGCTCGTAGGCGTTGAAGTTTGCAAACGAGAAGCCGGTGCCCTCGCCGGTGAATTGATTATACGGCTGCACACTGTCGCGCAGGCCGCCGGTCTCGCGCACGATCGGCAATGTGCCATAGCGCATGGCGATCATCTGCGACAGGCCGCACGGCTCAAAGCTTGACGGCATGAGCAGAAAGTCGCTGCCTGCGTACACGCGGTGCGACAGCGCCTCGTCATAGCCGATGTAGGCGCACAGGCGGCCCTTATGCCGCCACTCGGCGCTGCGCATGAAGTCCTCGTATTCGGCGTTGCCGGTGCCGAGGAGCACGAACGCCATGTCCTGCTCATTCATGAGCTCGTCGAGCACGCACTGCACCAGGTCGAAGCCCTTTTGCGGCGTCATGCGCGTGACCATGGCGACGATGGGCGTGTGCGCGCCGATCTCGAGCCCGAGCTCCCGGCACAGTGCAGCACGGCAGGCGGCCTTGCCGCTCAGGTCGTCGGCAGAGTAGGGCGCGGCGATGCCGCCGTCGTGCGCGGGGTCAAAGACGGCGGTGTCGATGCCGTTGAGAATGCCGGACAGCTGGTGCTGCCGGGCGTTGAGAATCCCCTCGAGCCCCTCGCCGTAAGCCGCCGTGCGGATCTCGCCCGCGTAGCTTGGGCTGACAGTGTTGATGTGGTCGGCAAAGACACAGCCGGCCTTGAGCAGGTTCGCGCAGCCGTTGAGCTCCATGAACTCAGGCGTGTAATAGCGCGCGTCGATGCCGAGCAGGTCCTGCACGAATTCGAAAGAGAACTTGCCCTGATAGGCGATGTTGTGGATGGTCAGCAGCGTCTGCATGCGCGACTGCATTCTGCCGGCGTACTGCGTTTTCATCAGCATGGGCAGCACGGCCGTGTGCCAGTCGTTGCAGTGCAGGATCTCGGGCGTAAAGTCCAGCCTTGGCAGCGCCTCCAGGATTGCGCGGGCGAAAAACGCATACTGCTCGCCCTCGGCCTCGCCGCCGCGATAAATGCGGTCGCCGAAATAAAACTCGTTGTCCACGAGGTAAATGACGATGCCGTCGAGCAGCAGCCGCTCGATGCCGACGTACTGGTGCCGCCAGCCGAGGTCGATATAAAAATCCGTCAGATGCGTGACCTGAGATGCGTACTTTTCCTTGATCACGCGGTGGTACGGCGTGATGATGCGTGCGTCAAAGCCGAGCGCGGCCAGACTTTTCGGCAGCGTGCCGACAACATCTGCAAGGCCGCCGGTCTTGGCCAGCGGCGCGCACTCGGCGGCTGCCAGCAGCACGCCGGGGAGGTCGCAGCGGCCTTTTTCGGCCAGCGCTGCGCGCAGTTCGGGTTTCATGGTGTTCCCTCCTTTACCGGTTTGTGAAGGTGAAGTATACGGTCGAAAGCGGCGGCAGCGTCACGCGCGCAGAGCAGGGGAGCGCGCCGAAGGGCACGTCCTTGCTGCGGATCTCGGGCGCGTTGTGTACGCCGGAGCCGCCGAATTCCTCGCTGTCGCTCGACAGCAGCTCGCGCAGCACGCCGCGCTTGGGCAGACCGATGACAAAATCGTCATAGCGCACGGGCGTGAAGTTGCAGACGCACACGACCCGGCGGCCATTGCGCGCCGTGCGCAGGAAGGCGATGGCGCTGCGCTCGGCGTCGTCCACGTTCAGCCATGTGAAGCCGTCCCAGCCGTCGTCGATGTCCCAGAGCGCGCGGCTGCCGCGGTAGCAGGCGTTGAGCGCGCCGCACCAGCGCTGCATGGCCTTGTGCATCGGGTAGTCGAGCAGCAGCCAGTCGAGCCCCTGCTTGTAGTTCCACTCGATGAACTGGCCGAATTCCGAGCCCATGAACGTGAGCTTCTTGCCCGGGTGCGCGAACTGATAGCCGTAGAGCGTGCGCAGGGTGGCAAACTTCTGCTCATAGGTGCCGTACATCTTGTCGAGCATCGACTTCTTGCCGTGTACGACCTCGTCGTGCGAAAACGCGAGGATAAAGTTCTCGGAGAAAGCGTACATCATTGAGAACGTCAGCTTGTCGTGATGATATTTGCGGAAGTAGGGGTCGAGCTCCAGATAGTCGAGCGTGTCGTGCATGAAGCCCATGTCCCACTTGAAGCTGAAGCCGAGGCCGCCGTCATAGGGTGGCTTCGTCACGCCGGGGTAGGCGGAGGATTCCTCCGCGACCGTCACGCAGCCGGGCCACGCCGTGAGCACGGCCGTGTTGAGCTTTTGCAGAAAGGCGACTGCGCCGAGGTTGATGCTGCCGCCGTCGCGATTCGGCGTCCATTCGCCGTCGCGCCGGGCGTAGTTGAGATACAGCATCGAGGACACCGCATCCACGCGGATGCCGTCGATGTGATAGCGGTCGAAAAACGACATGGCCGATGAGATGAGAAAGCTCTGTACCTCCGGCATGGCATAGTCAAAAATGAGCGTGCCCCACTCCGGGTGCTCGGCCATGCGTGCATCCTTGCACTCGTAGAGCCGTGTGCCGTCAAAGCGCGCGAGCCCGTGTGCGTCCTTCGGAAAGTGCGCCGGGACCCAGTCCATGATCACGCCGATGCCGGCGCGGTGGAGCGTATCAACAAAGTACATGAAGTCCTGCGGCGTGCCGTAGCGGCTGGTGGGGGCGTAGTACCCGGTCACCTGATAGCCCCAGGAACCCTCGTAGGGGTATTCCGTCACGGGCAGCAGCTCCACGTGCGTGTAGCGCATCTCTCGGCAGTAGTCCGCCAGTTCGTCTGCGATCGAGCGGTACCACGGCAGGCCGGTCTCCGGCCGGCGCCAGGAGCCGAGGTGCACCTCGTAAATGCTCATCGGCGCGTGGTACACGTCGCGCGCAGCGCGGCGGCGCAGATAGCTCCGGTCATGCCAGACGTAGCCCTCGAGCGCCCAGACCTTGGATGCGGTCGCGGGCCCGGTCTCGCAGTGCGCGGCAAAGGGGTCGGCCTTGAGCACCGTCTGGCCGTCGGGGCCGGTGACGGCATATTTATAGAGCGCCCCGTCGCGCAGACCGGCCACGGTCTGCACCCATGTGCCGTCCGGCAGACGGTGCATCGGCGTTGCCGCCGTGTCCCAGTTGTTGAAATCGCCCACGAGCGCGACGCGCTGCGCGTGCGGCGCCCAGACGGCGAAGCGGTGCCCCGCCGCGCCGGAGAGCGCGTGGCAGCCGAACGTGCGGTAAGCGTGCGCGGCCGCGCCGGTGTGAAATTCCTGCAGCTCCGGCTCCGGGATGGAGCCGGGCGCGCGTCCTGTTTTGTCCATGGCGCGCCTCCAATGTCCCAGTCTAGCACCATCATTATACCGTGCCCGGCATGAAATTCCAACAGTTTTTTGCTGCCTGGCTTTGACAACATGCCCCGCAGCCGCTATACTTGGGACAGACAGAATGTATTTGGGAGGCACGGTATGTTTACCTTCAATCACTTTAATTTCAATGTTCTCGATCTCGAGCGCAGCGTGCGCTTTTACCACGACGCCCTCGGGCTGGAGCCCGTGCGCACGAAGGACGCGGCCGACGGCTCGTTCCGGCTCGTGTTTCTGGGCGACGGGCACTCACCGTTTCAGCTCGAGCTGACCGGCCTGCGCGACCGCACGCAGCCATATGACCTCGGTGAGGGGGAGTTCCACCTTGCGTTTTCCGTGCCGGATATGGATGCCGCGCACGCAAAGCATGCGGCCATGGGCTGCATCTGCTTTGAAAACCCCGGCATGGGCATCTACTTCATCGAGGACCCGGACGGGTACTGGATCGAGATCGTGCCGGAAAAGTGAATCCCCACACAGGAGACGGAAGACGTCTCCTGTGTTTTTTACACTTCGTTTGCTTGACAGATATCTGGGAAACGGGTATCCTGAGTTTGGAAGCGCGTTGGAAAACATCTGAAAATCTGGAAAGGAGCGACCGAACATGACGCAAAGAAAACGACTCTGCCTGCTGCTGGCGGTGCTGACGCTGCTGCTGGCGCTGAGTGCCTGTGGCGCGCAGAGCAAGCTGGTGCTGGCGACCACGGGCATGGAACCGACGCTGGATCTCACGCTGCCGGATACGATCACGCTCCCGGATAAGGGAAGGGATACGGTTTACAAAAGCTATGTGGACAAGGCGTATTCCATGGCACTGGCGGCTGCGCTGCTGGATATGGACGCGGACACGATGCAGACGCAGCTGGCGGGCCGTCTCTCGTATGATGCGCAGACCGGCTACATCCAGTACTACACGCCGACCGAGGAGCTGACGCGGGGTGACCTGAGCGAATTCCCGACGGACGCGCAGCTCGAGCAGACCGTGCGCGAGCGGCTGCAAAAGTTTGAACCGGAACTCGCCGACACGTCCCGGATCGTCTTCAGCAGCGCAACCTATGAGACGAACGTGAGCAGCAAAACGGTCGATGTGACGCCCGAGGTCAACGGCCGGATGGTGTATGGACAGTACCACATCTCCATTTCCTTTGACAGGGACGGCAATGTGACGGTGCTGACGCAGCAGTATGCTCCGCTCAAGGAGGGCGGCACCAAAACCGTCCGCCTGGCGGACGCCAAGACCGTACAGGCACGGCTGGATGCGCACGAATTTTCGGCGAATATCGCGCAGGAGCTCACAGACTGCACGATCACTGGGTTTGAGCAGGCGTATTACATGAACGCCGGGTTCAATGCCGAGGGCGACTATGCGCTCTATCCGATCTATGTCCTGCGTGGGCAGGGCACGGCGGCGGACGGCAGCGTGCAGGGCTTCGAAGTGCTCGTGTCTGCGCTCGCGGGATGATAAAATGGATAGAATGACTGGCGCCCCACAGAAAAATCTGCGGGGCGCGCTTTGTTGGCCGGTATGTGCGTTCAGTCGTCCGGCGCCGACAGCCGGCAGATGTCGAGTACGGACACCTCGAACGCCGTACGCTCGACGGCACCGGTGTCCAGCACTTTGATGTAGCTGCGGCTTTGCAGCCGCCCTTCGAGGGAGACGCGCGTGCCCACGTCCCAGAGCGCGGTCTCGCACGCGCGCGCGCCCCAGGTGATGCACGGCAGGTAGTCGCTGCGGCCGTAGTGCCGGTTCACGGCCAGCATCAGGTCGCAGATGTCGCGCCCCATCGGTGTCGTGCGCAGGTTCGGTGGTTTGCAGAGCGTACCGCTGAGCAGGATCAGGTTGCGGTCATACGGTTCGTCGCTGAGCGAGATGTCGCGCGCGAACACCGTGATGACCAGCTT
>QWCE01006353.1_pt1 | contig 10125 bp, 5 predicted proteins | sample 1972531 | NCBI WGS metagenome assembly QWCE01 (sample SAMN09866716, study PRJNA288562) | Human gut metagenome isolate term4_stool, whole genome shotgun sequencing... | reverse complement strand
TGTGACCTTTATTGCTCCAAGGCTGCTGAAATAGAAATAAAGAAAAGAACAGAGCAGTATGGAATTCATGGGATACATTTTATTGATTCAGGTAATTTTCATTACATAACAAAAATAAATACAGACAGAATAATGAAGCCCTTTTCATTAGTTCTATATGATCATCATACCGATATGCAGGAACCGATGATTAACAAAATGACCAGTTGTGGAGACTGGGCAGCGCAGATTATTAATGAAAATAAAAATCTTGTTCAATTGATTTTGATAGGTGCAACTGAAAATGACATAGAGCAAATTCATATTAAGAATCGCGAAAAACTTATAACTTTTTCAGCAGAAGAACTTAGGAGTGGCATAGGAAAAGATAAGCTTAGCAAAATAATGACAGATGTACCTTTTTACATTTCAATTGATAAAGATATTCTGGATAAAAATTATATTGAAACAAATTGGAGTCAGGGCCACATGCCACTTGATATGCTTGAGCATCTTTTACAGTTTTTTATTAAAGACAAAAAGATTATTGGAATTGATATATGTGGAGAATGCCAGAGCGGGTTGCCTTTTCCTGAATACATAGAGGCAGAGGAGAAAAATTCAAAAACTAATATGGAGCTATACGAATACATTAGAAAATATAAAAAATAAAACTTATTTGATATGTCGCAATTAAAGTGGTAAAACAGTTGAAAATAATAATTAAAATTTAGGTTGGAGAAAAACTGTATTATATATTTTGATAAAATGAGCAGAAAAGCTTGCAACATAGATTGTGACTTAAAAGTTAAAAATGATGACATTCATTTTGAGTTAGGAGGCAGAACAAATGAACATACTCATAAGAGAATATAATCAGAATGATTTAGAAGCAATGATTGAAATTTGGAATCAGGTTGTAGAAGATGGAATTGCATTTCCACAGGAAGAATTATTAAATAGCGAAACAGGAAAAGAATTTTTTGACTTGCAGACTTACAGTGCAGTGGCTGAGGATAAGGATACAGGAAAAGTGTATGGCTTGTATATTTTGCATCCTAATAATGTGGGACGTTGTGGACATATCTGTAATGCCAGCTATGCTGTTAGTAAAGAATCAAGAGGGCTACATATAGGGGAAAAGCTGGTGCTTGATTGTTTGAAGCAGGGTAAGAATAAGGGCTATGGAGTGTTACAGTTTAACGCTGTTGTTGCAACTAATACCCATGCAAGACATTTATATGAAAGACTTGGTTTTACTCAGTTAGGTATAATACCAAAAGGTTTTAGAATGAAGGATGGACATTACGAGGATATTTGCCCATATTATCACGAACTTGTTTAGATAATTTAATGAAAAATTACAGTTAGTTGCTAAATGCAAAGAATGTACATGGACTGAGAAAATATTGCAATATAGCAATATTGGTTATGTTAGAAATTAGGAGAAATATATAGGTATGGTATATGTTAAAGATTTACTTCAGTTGGAATCTTTATGGTAAGAACAATGTTTCTGTCTGCAGCATTATGTGGAATAGCAGACTATTTTCAGGTAGCATGTTTAATGTGGTATTTGACTATGTGTTTATGTTCCCTATGAATTTAGGCTTTACGGGAGTTGCGTTAGCAACGGCACTTAGCCCGATTGTTACCATGAGTATATGCACAACACATTATTTAGGAAAAAGTAATCAGGTAGAATTTTTTATGGTTTGGCCCAGGGCAGTCAGCCGTTAATTAGTCAGTGTTACGGTAGAAAAGAAACTAAAAATATTAAACAACTTTTAAAATGGAGTGTGGATATCCTTTCTGTCATCAGAAGTGATTACATTTACAGCTGTTATGATTGTGGCAAAGACTAACTTGAAATTCCGTAAATAAAGGTCAGTTTGTGAAAAAAAGCAATAAGTGCATGTGTTATAATACTTTAGAATTGCTGGTAGTATGTCAATAAATATTTGCATAAAGATAAGAGGAAGCAATATGGAATTTCAATATCTTCTAGAACAGAAAACAATGGATTATATTCAAGATAAAAATTTAGAATTAGTGGAAAAAAGTATGTGGAATAGTGGTGCTATTGTATATACTGTAAAGAAATCCGGCGATAACTTTGCCGGATTCTATTCACTGATAGCTATTTATTTGGAAGAAAAAGATTATAAATTACAGGCAGAAATTTATAATTTATATAATGATAGCAGATTTAATGAAGATTTAATTCAGTGTGAAACAATTGAAGAAGAAATCGTTGATAATGGGAAATTAATCTATATAATTACAGAGAATGTTAATTCAATTATTGACATGATTTTAGATGGAAAAATAATTCTTTCTAACAAGACAGAAGAACAGAAAAAGATATGTTTATTTAATTTGCTTGCTGACATTTGCGATACCATAGTGTATGTGAAAAATAAATACAGCAATTTAAATATATACATCAATAATGAAGAATTATGTATTAACGAAAACGGTAAAGGAAAACTTTTGTTATTTGATTTGGTAAAAAATCAAATGGCGACTAATAATGAAGCCTATGAACTTGCATATATTGGAAAAAATATTGCAAAAGGTTTAAATATTGATGTTAATATTCCGTTATTGGAAGAAAATATAGAAATGTTTAGACAGTTTTGTCTAAGGGAAATTAAATCTTGTGAAAAAGAAGAAGAAAAAAATAAAAACAAATATGAGAATAATTTAAAGAAAGCCAAAAAGGGTGATAAAAAGGCGCAATATATTGTTGGCTATATGTACGAACATGGAAAAGCTGTACCAAGAAGTATGAGTAAAGCAAAATACTGGTATGAAAACGGTGTGCGCCAGGGAACCGAGGGACGTGGCAAGGAAATTTATGATCCAGGTTCCGATGCGTGGTACTGGCTGGATGCTGCAGACAACGGCAAGATGGCTGTGAGCAAGGATGTGTATCAGGAATCGAACGGCGGAAAATGGGTACGCTATGATGAGAACGGTCACATGATAAAGGGCTGGAATACCAATGACAACGGCACTTATTATTTTGATCTAACGACCGGAGCAATGTATAAGGGCAAGGTAATCATTGATGGAGTTTCCTGTGTATTTGATGATAATACAGGTATTGGTGTAGATTGCAAATGGCTGGAGTTTGACGGTGTCAAGTATTGGTATGAAGGCGGCAGACGTCAGGGACTGGAAGGTCGTGGAAAAGAGATTTTTGATCCGGCGTCGAATGCATGGTACTGGCTGGATGCCATCGACGGCGGTAAGATGGCAGTTAATAAGGATGTGTATCAGGAATCGGACGGTGGCAAATGGGTTCGCTACGATGCCAACGGTCATATGGTAAAAGGTGAGAACTGCAAGGATAATGCGTGGTATCGTTTTGATGAGGTAACCGGCGCAATGGTGAAGGGCTGGTATACGACAAATGACAGAAACGGAAAACAGATCTATTACTATTATAATGAGAATAACGGCAAGATGGTAAAGGGTGAGGCTACCATCGGTGGAAAAGCCTGTATGTTTGATGTTTCCACAGGGGTGGCTTATGACTGCGCGTGGTACACCAAGAACGGCGGTAAATACTGGTATGAAAAAGGTGTGCGTCAGGGAACAGAAGGGCGCGGCAAGGAGATTTTCGATTCTGCATCAAATGCTTGGTACTGGCTGGATGCAGTTGATGCCGGTAAGATGGCAGTCAATAAGGATGTGTATCAGGAATCCAGCGGCGGCAAGTGGGTGCGCTATGATGCCAATGGACGCATGGTGAAGGGCTGGAATACAAAGGATGGTAAGAGGTACTATTTTGATGAGGTAACCGGCGCGATGGCAAAGGGAATCGTAAGAATTGATGGTACGGATTACTCGTTTGATGAGGTAACGGGTGTATACAAGGGAGTATACGACGGTGGAGAGATCAGCTATAGCTGGATGAATACCAAAGAGACTCGCTATGACACGGATGGCAAATATGCAGGCCATACCACCTACGAATATACAGATAATGGTCAGCTTGAGAGAGAGCGTACTTATAATAAAAACCGTCGGATTCTGACCGAGGAGAAGTATGCTTATGATACGAGTGGCAATGTAGTAACTCATTCCTACAAAGATTACACAGATAACAGCAAGACTTATACGGAGACATACAGTTATTCCGGAAATCTCCCGATTCAGGTGAGAAAAACAGACAAAAACGGCACGGTTACTGAGGTGAGAAGAAATACATATTCAGGTGCCAGCATTACGCGTACGGATGTATATAATGACAGGAATGTATTGCAGTATTACTGTACATATGTGGTGGATGGTAAGGGAAATGTAACCAAAGAGACCCGCTATGACAAGAACAATGCACTGATTGGTTACACAACCAACAGCTATTACGAATATGGCGGTCAGAGTTTCCTGCGTAAGACCTTAGAGTACAACAGTGAAGACAGGATACAGAGCGGTGCGTCTTATGTCAGAAGCGGCTACGAGTTAAAGGAAAAGACTATTTATACGACAAATCGTGTAGTCACAGAACATACAAAGTATGTGTTAAAGGATTTTCCGGAGGATGAGAGTGAGAGAACTTGTCAGAAGGAAAGTAAGACTTACGATAAGAATGATTCTTTAATTTACACTTCAACCTATGATTATGAGCGCATGGAATTTTTGAATTAGGATATAGAAGAAATAGAAAAAAGAAATGTCCGGCAGCGTCTGCTGCCGGACATTTCTGTAAAAAACATAAAAAAAATGGAGATAGGGGGACTCGAACCCCTGACCTACGCGTTGCGAACGCGTCGCTCTCCCAGCTGAGCTATATCCCCGGATTCTGATTCAGACGATATCAAAAATCTTTCGCCCGAACAATATGTATTATGCCACATTTGTTTTTGAAATGCAACAGGTAACGAAACCTTTTGCGGGTAAAGTTATTGACTTTTCCTGTAGCGGAACATAGAATATTTATAATTGCAGGGAACCGGCAAAAGACAGTGCATGTGAAGTGGCTGCAGGGAGTATTCCCGCGGTCATTTTTGAATTTTAAGAGATAAAAAGGGACACAGATATGAATATCAGGCAGGCAAAAAATGAGATCAAACATACCGTGGAGGCATACTTAAAGAAGGATGAGGCGGGGGATTATGAGATTCCGGAGATCCGGCAGAGACCGGTGCTTCTGATGGGACCTCCGGGCATCGGCAAGACACAGATCATGGAGCAGATCGCCAGAGAACTCGGGGTCGGGCTGGTGGCATACACGATCACGCACCACACAAGACAGAGCGCCGTCGGACTGCCGTTCATCCGGGAGGAGGAATTCGCGGGGAAGACCTACTCTGTGACGGAGTACACGATGAGTGAGATCATCGCCAGTGTATACCGCAGGATTCGTGACAGCGGGCAGCGGGAGGGAATCCTGTTTATCGATGAGATCAACTGTGTGTCTGAGACGCTTGCGCCGACGATGCTGCAGTTTTTACAGTGCAAGACCTTCGGCAACCAGAAGATACCAGAGGGATGGGTGATTGTGGCGGCGGGCAATCCGCCGGAGTACAACAAATCCGTGCGCGATTTTGATATGGTAACCCTCGACCGTGTGCGCTATATGACCGTGGAGGCGGATTACAGGGTCTGGAAGGAGTATGCGAGGGCACAGCACATCAGCGGAGCGATCTTAAGCTACCTGGAACTTCGCCCCGGCAACTTTTACCGCGTGGAGGCGGATGTGGACGGCATGCAGTTTGTGACGGCGCGAGGATGGGAGGATCTCTCCAATCTGATGGCGGTCTATGAGAAGCTCGGTTTTCTGGTGGACGAGCAGGTTATCCGGGAATATATCCATCACGCCGATGTGGCGGAGGATGTGGCGGCGTATCTGGATCTCTACCGCAAATATCAGGATGACTACGGCATTCCGCAGATTCTGGACGGCTGCGTCAGACCGGAGATCTACGCGCGCATCTATGCGGCGGCGTTTGATGAGCGGCTCTCGGTGGTACATCTGCTGCTGGACGGTCTGGCGGCGTTTTTCGGCAGGGCAGCGTCTGAGCGGGCATTGACGGATGCGTGGTATGCCTTTTTAAAAGAGTACCGCAGACAGGTGGAGACAGCCGCAGATCCGGCGGAATGTTACCGGACGCTTGTCGCAGAGCGGGAGCAGGAGATGCTGCGGCAGATTGCAAATGACGCTTACACCCGCGAGGAGGCAAAGCGGGAGAAGCTTTTGATGGAAAAATTAAAAGCAGCGCAGCAGGAAGTGACAAAAGATTCGGCACAGCGCTGTTTTGAAGCGGCAAAAGTGGGATTTGACCGGCAGCGGGAGGTACTGGTGCAGACCGAGGAAGCGGCGGGCGCGGCGTTGGAGCACGCGTTTGACTTTATGGAGCAGGCGTTCGAGAACGGTGAGGAGATGGTGGTGTTTGTCACGGAGCTCACGATTACGTCGGAGTCCGCAAGGTTTCTCTCCGAGCATACCTGCGAGCGCTATCTGACATACAACAAACAGCTTTTAATTGGAACGAGACGAGCGGAGCTGTTGTCGGAGCTGCGTCGGGACAACTGACGATTTCGCAGGAAAGAATATAAAAGGAATATAAGAAGGAATAAAAAGATGCAGTCACAGAATGAACTTAGAAATCTGTTACAGAGAATTGATCATAAGAGTTATCCGGCTTACAAGGATACGAGAGGAAGCTACGATTTCGGCAATTATGTGTTGTCGATCGACCATGTGCAGGGAGATCCGTTTGCCGCACCGTCGAAGGTGAGCGTCCATGTCAGGGGAACGGCAGCGAAGTTCCCGGCGGATCTCTACCGGATGAAATGCCGCAGGCTGGCAGTGTGCGACTATCTGCTGCGTCAGTTTGGGCGGGAACTTGAGCGCGTGTCTTTCAAGGCAAAAGGCTCCGGAAAGAGCGGACTTCTGGCGGTGAGCCGCCCGGGACAGGAAGTGTTGGAGCGCACCGCATGCCAGATGGATGAGGCAAAGGGCGATCTGGTGCTTCGCTTTGAGGTGGGATTCCCTGCCAACGGGAGAACCGTCAATGCAAGAGAACTGGAGAAAATCTTTTTTACGTTTCTTCCGGAATGTGTATCACACAGCCTGTTTTATAAGGCGCTGGATGAAAAGGCGGTGTACCGTGCGGCGGATCTCGCGGAGGATCAGCAGTATATCAGGGATCATTTAAAGGAGCAGGGGCTGGTGGCATTCGTGGCGGATGCATCCATCCTGCCGCGTGAATCCGGCGTGTCCGGCAGACCGATGAAGGACGCCGTGAAGTTTACGGCGCCGGAATCCATGAAGGTAAGCTTTGTGCTGCCGCATGCGGGAAAGATACAGGGCATGGGAATAAAGAAAGGAATCACACTCATCGTCGGCGGCGGATACCACGGCAAATCCACACTGCTTAAGGCGCTGGAACTTGGCGTGTACAACCATATCGCCGGGGACGGCAGGGAGTATGTCATTACCGATGATACGGCGATGAAGATCCGCGCGGAGGACGGAAGAAGCATCAAAAAGGTGGATATTTCCATGTTCATCAACGATCTTCCGAACGGAAAGGATACGAGTGCCTTTCGCACGGAGGATGCGAGTGGAAGCACCTCCCAGGCTGCCAATGTGGTGGAGGCCATGGAGGCGGGAGCAGAGACGTTCCTCATCGATGAGGATACGAGTGCAACCAATTTTATGATCCGCGACGAGCTGATGCAGAGGGTGGTAAACCGCGAGGATGAGCCGATCACGCCGTTTATCGACCGTATCAGGGAGCTGTATGAACAGTACGGTATCTCCACGATTCTGGTGGCGGGAAGTTCCGGCTCCTATTTTCATGTGGCAGACTGCATTGTCCAGATGAACCGTTACAAACCGCAGGAGATCACCGCATTTGCGAAGGAGGAAGCGGGCAGATTCCCGCTGCCGGAGGTGAAACCGCCGAAGCAGGCGGCTCCGGGGTTTGAGCGTGCGGTGCGGCCGGACCGTGCATTTAAGGAAGATGCCCGCATGAAGCTAAAGACGATGGGACGCGACGGCATCTCTATCAACCGCGATACGATCGATGTGCGCTATGTCGAGCAGCTGGCGGATACGGAACAGCTCGCGGCGCTCGCCTACTTTTTAAAGTATGCCGAGATCCATGTATTCAACGGAAAGCGCACCCTAAGAGAGAGCGTTTCCCTATTGATGCAGTATGTGGAGGAGCACGGACTTGCCGCGGTGACGGAGAGCAGCTATGTGCCGTGCGGGCTGGCAATGCCGAGGGCACAGGAGATTTTTGCATGCATCAACCGTTACAGAAGAATCAGTTTGTAGGAAAAGGAACCGGAGAACGTGAGTGACAAAGCGAATATTGCAGCAGCAGTTCTGGCACATGTAGATGCCGGGAAGACAACTTTATCGGAGGCACTGCTCTATGAGAGCGGAATGATCCGCAGGGCGGGCCGCGTGGACAACAAGGATGCGTTTCTGGATACCTTTGCGCTTGAGAAGGAGAGAGGAATCACCATTTTTTCCAAGCAGGCGGTATTAAAGCTGCCGGAGGAGACGGTCACGCTTTTAGATACGCCGGGGCATGTGGATTTTTCGGCGGAGATGGAGCGGACGCTTCAGGTGTTGGATTACGCGATTCTTGTCATCAGCGGGGCGGACGGTGTGCAGGCGCATACGAGGACGCTGTTTGGGCTTCTGGCGAAGTATGAGGTGCCGGTGTTTTTGTTCGTGAACAAGATGGACCAGCCGGGAACGGATCAGGAGGCGCTGCTCCTGGAATTGAAAAAGGAACTGCATGAGAACTGCGTGGATTTTTCGGATCAGGAGAGCGCGGCTTTTGCGGAAAATGTGGCGGTGTGCGATGAGCAGGTCTTAGAGCAGTATCTGGCAGGGGAAGCGGTCGGAACGGAGCAGATCAGAAAGCTGATCCGGGAACGTAAGCTGTTTCCGTGCTATTTCGGATCTGCGCTCAAGATGCAGGGGGTGAAGGAGTTTCTGGCGGACTTTATCCGGTATGCCAGTATCCCGGCCTGCGGGGAGACATTCGGCGCGCGGGTATTTAAGATTGCACGGGATGCGCAGGGAAACCGCCTGACCTACTTAAAAGTGACCGGTGGAAGCTTAAAAGTCAGACAGGTCATCGGGGAGGAGAAGATCAACCAGATCCGCATTTATTCCGGCGAAAAATATGAGACGGCAGAGGAAGTTGGCGCCGGAGGCATCTGTGCGGTCACGGGTCTGCTTCACACATTCCCGGGGGAGGGACTTGGCGCAGAGAAAGCGTCCAGGCTGCCGGTGTTAGAGCCGGTACTGACTTATCAGATCATACTGCCGGAAGAGGTAAGCCCGGCAGTCATGCTTCCCAGACTGCGGGAACTTGAGGAGGAGGAACCGCAGCTTCACATTGTGTGGGATGAGACCTTAAAAGAGATCCAGGTGCAGGTGATGGGGGAAGTACAGATCGAGGTTTTGAGCGAACTGATCCGTCAGCGCTACGGTGTGCAGGTTGCATTTGGCGCCGGAAGGATTGTATACAAGGAGACCATTGCAGGTACGGTGGAGGGCGTGGGACATTTTGAACCGCTCCGCCATTACGCCGAGGTGCACCTTTTGCTTGAACCGGGAGAGCCGGGAAGCGGGCTCGTATTTGAGACGGACTGCAGCGAAGATGTGCTCGACCGCAACTGGCAGCGGCTGGTGCTCACCCATCTAAGAGAGAAGGAACACGTCGGTGTGCTGACAGGATCGGCGCTTGCGGATATGAAGATCACACTCGTTGCCGGACGCGCGCACACAAAGCACACGGAGGGCGGTGATTTCAGGCAGGCAACCTATCGTGCGCTGCGTCAGGGACTGATGCAGGCGGAAACGGTGCTGCTGGAGCCGTGGTATGATTTCAGACTCTCGCTTCCGGCAGGAGCGGTCGGACGCGCCATGAATGATATCGACCGCATGAAGGGAACGATTGCCTACAGTGCAGACGGCTGCATTGTGGGAAGTGCGCCCGTGTCCGCCATGCAGAATTACCAGCGTGAGGTGACGGCATACACCGCGGGAGAGGGGAAGCTTTCGGTTGCCTTAAAGGGATATTTCCCCTGTCACAACACGGAGGAAGTGGTGGCGCAGATCGGGTATGATGCCCAGAGTGATCTGGAGAATACGGCGGATTC